>ENA-OQBT01000790-OQBT01000790.1-human-gut-metagenome-genome-assembly--contig:-NODE-790-length-16650-cov-2.163166_pt1 | contig 16650 bp, 19 predicted proteins | sample MGYA00242749_ERZ504557 | MGnify/ENA primary metagenome ERZ504557 (study PRJEB26092, sample SAMD00036243) | human gut metagenome | host: Homo sapiens | study: EMG produced TPA metagenomics assembly of... | reverse complement strand
ATTTTTGCTGGAAGTTTAGTACGTGGATATTCACATTATTGATGGTTTTATGTGTGGGCATGTTTCTTTGCTGTGGGCTTCTAAACGAAAATGTAAAGATCAAGATAAGTTTTATTAGTCAGATGGTATTATCTTCTGTGATCATCACGGTATTAGAACTTATTACAGGTTTTATTGTAAATGTATGGCTTAAGATGGATATTTGGGATTATTCGCATCTTCCATATAACTTTAAGGGGCAGATCTGTTTATTGTACTCGGTATTTTGGTTTCTTATTTCAAGTGTAGCAATCGTGCTGGATGATTTTCTAAGATACAAATTATTCAATGAAGAAAAGCCACATTATAAGATTTTTTAAGAATGTAGTATAAATAGTAGTTCACAGGGAAAGCTATCGACATTTGAGAGAAATTCTGTTAATCTATTATAGGTACAAATAGTAGATTGGAGGAACAACAAAATGAAATTTACAATGGGAAGGACAATGAAGATCCTTGTAGCAATTTTGATCGTAGCAATCATTGCGATCGTTATGCTCTCACCATATTCTTTTGAAAAATATACAGCATCATCTAAAATGATTCAGGTTACTTCGACTGATACTGTAACAAAAAGATGCAAATGGTAAGAAAAAACAGCAAGTATATTCATATAAAAAAGATGATAAAAAATACACAGAGATCGTCAATGTCTTAGATCAGTATTCTTATCATTTTACAACAAAGACATTAACTAACTCATCTCAGATGAGTGATTCTAGTAAGCCACAGATGATCATGTTATTTGGAAATAAAATGCTTGTGATCAGTGATTCAGGAGAAATCCTTCTAGATAATCATGTATACCGCATGGGATATTCTGGTGGAAAAGATGCGAAAAAATGATGAAAAGCATCAACAAGATTTTAAAGAGTGAATAAAATATAATAGGGGAAGATATCATGGGATATAAACGTCTTTATAAAAATTTGATCGACATTATCAAGGAAGAACAGGCAAAATTGGGATTTCGAAGAGAAAGTATCCGTCTGTACTATCCACTAAGTTCGTTAAACCATTTTTTTGAAACACAGGATACAGAAGAACAGATGAAAAACAGACTTCATGGAATACCAGATTTTATCAAAGAAACTTTAGGAGATATCAAAGTTACTAGCAAAAAAGAAAGATTTTGCTTCTATATTCCAGAAGAAGGCAGTAACTACGTCCATGAAAATACAAACCCAAATGAATTTATCAAAGAACTGGTAGAAATCGTTGGAAAACACGGATGTAAAATGGAAGATATTATTGCGTTATTTAAACAACATGATAAAAACGTGTTTGTAGAAGAAATTCATAATGGAGAATTTGATTATCTGATCCGTTTTTCAGAAGAAAATGAAGATCCATATTATTACTGTTTTCACGATGAAGGATGTCACATCATCTATCACCGCTTTTTACCAGAAGATTATGAAGATTTCGGATTTTAAACAATGTTATTAAGAATACATATAGGAGGAATAAATCATGAGTGAATTATTAGATATGATCAAAACAAGAAGAAGTATCAGAAAAGTACAAATCAGATATGGTACCAAAAGAGATTATTATAAGATCGTAGAAGCAGGAACTTACGCAGCCACAGGAATGGGACAGCAGTCACCGATCATTCTTGCAGTTACGAACAAAGAAGTGAGAGATAAACTGTCTAAATGGAATGCAGATATCATGGGAACAGACACCGACCCATTTTATGGAGCACCTGTTGTATTGGTTGTCTTAGCAGACAAAAACCGTCCAACGGCAGTCTATGACGGAAGTCTTGTTATGGCAAATCTAATGTTAGAAGCTCATGATTTAGGAATCGGAAGCTGTTGGATACACAGAGCAAAAGAAGAATTTGAAAGTGAAGAAGGGAAAGAATTATTAAAATCTCTGGGAATTAAAGGGGATTATGTTGGAATCGGACATTGCGTACTTGGGTATGTCGATGGAGAGTATCCACAGATTCCTGAACGAAAATCAAACTGGGCTTATTATATTGATTAATGGTTGGTTGATAAGCTGAAGTTATTGGTGGAATATTATAAAAATGGTTATCTGTCTGCGACGCGCTTTCGCTCGACTCACACGTAGCTGTACTAATCCTGAATGATCTAACGATCATCCACTCGCTAAGTGCAGACGTGTTCCTACGGTCGCAGACAGATAACATTTATAATATTCAATAATTTCAGTATAAATATAGAAATCCAATATCGTTTAACATACACATTTGTGGTGATTTGAATAGCCGTCTGTGTATATGAGAAAAACGAAATCATAGTATAAAAGATCCAGAACCATTGAAATTTTGCCGTCGTTGAACGGTTCGCAGCAAACTTGGTCGATTGTTTGAGCGTCAAAGATTACTGATTTTAGTACCTTGAGCGCGAGTTATCGAAGGAAAGTTTGCGAATCAGCGACCGTTCAAAACGGCGAGCAAAATTTCTGGTCTGGATCTTTTATACTATGATTTCGTTTTTCTCATATACATTCGAACGACTACGTCAAATTACTTGTTGTTATTCTTCTCAGCTTCCTGCATCTTCATAGCACGAACTTTTAAAGGAAGTCCAAATAATGTAATAAATCCATCCGCATCATGATGATCATACATATCACCAGTTGTGAAAGATGCTAAAGATTCGTTGTATAAGCTGTATGGAGAAGTAGTTCCAGCCTTGATGATATTACCTTTGTAAAGTTTGAATTTAACTTCACCTGTTACATACTGCTGAGTAGATGTAACGAATGCCTGGATTGCTTCACGAAGTGGTGTGAACCATTTTCCTTCGTATACAACCTGAGCCATCTGGCTTCCAAGTTTCTTTTTAGCTTCCATTGTTTCACGGTCAAGGATTAATTCTTCTAACTGATCGTGAGCTGCCATTAAGATTGTTCCACCTGGAGTTTCATATACACCACGGGATTTCATTCCTACAACACGGTTCTCAACGATATCAACGATACCGATACCATTTTCACCACCAAGACGGTTTAATTCAGTGATGATCTCAGAAACTTTCATTTCTTTTCCGTTTAATGTTTTAGGAACACCAGCTTCAAATGTCATAGTAACTTCTGTATCTTTATCTGGAGCGTTTTCTGGAGCTACTCCTAAAACAAGCATGTTGTCGTAGTTTGGTGCTAAAGAAGGATCTTCTAATTCAAGACCTTCATGACTGATATGCCATAAGTTACGGTCACGGCTGTAGCTGTGGCTTGCGTCAAATGGAAGGTGGATTCCGTGTGCTTCACAGAATTCAATCTCATCTTCACGAGACTGCATTGTCCATACATCTGTCATACGCCATGGAGCAATGATCTTGATGTCTGGAGCTAATGCTTTGATACCAAGTTCAAAACGGATCTGGTCATTTCCTTTTCCTGTGGCACCGTGGCAGATTGCAACAGCATTTTCTTTTCTGGCGATTTCAACTAATTTCTTAGCGATTGCTGGACGAGCCATAGATGTTCCAAGAAGATACTGATGTTCGTATACAGCACCAGCTGTACGCATGGCATGATATAGTTATCGCAGAAATCATCAACGATATCTTCGATATATAATTTAGATGCTCCGGATAATTTTGCTCTTTCATCAAGTCCATCTAATTCGTTACCCTGTCCACAGTTAACACAGCAACAGATAACTTCATAGTCAAATGTTTCCTTAAGCCAAGGAATCAGAGCTGTAGTATCAAGACCTCCGGAATATGCTAAAACAACTTTTTCTTTCATGAAATAAATCCTCCTAAGTGTATATTGACGGGATGTTTTCCTATTATATATAGGATCTGATATTGAAAATCCCGTATGTTCATATAAATATTTGCTTGTTTACTAATATACGTTATATTTACATCTTTTGCAAGGATTATTTTCGAAAATAATGAATATTTATAATATAAAAATGAATAAAATGAAAAATAATTGCATATTTATACAAAACTATTGCATATTTTAAAATTCAGTTGTATACTTATGAACAATGATTAAAAAAATAACCTACATTATAAAGAGAAGGACAAGGAGATTAACATGATCAAAGCAGGAATCATTGGATCCACAGGTTACGCAGGACAAGAACTTGTAAGAATCCTTACACAGCATAAAGATGCAGAGGTTGTATGGTATGGATCCAGAAGTTATATAGACCAGAAATATTATGAAGTATTTAGAAATATGTTCCAGATCGTTGATGACAAATGTCTGGATGATAACATGGATGAGCTTGCATCTAAAGTGGATGTGATCTTTACAGCAACACCGCAGGGACTTTGTAGTTCTTTAGTATCAGAAGAAATCTTATCTAAAGTTAAGATCATTGATCTAAGTGCGGACTTCCGTATTAAAGATGTAAATCGATATGAAGAATGGTATGGGATCAAACATCAGAGTCCAGAATTTATTGATGAGGCAGTTTATGGACTTTGCGAGATCAATCGTGAAGATATCAAGAAAGCACGACTGATTGCTAACCCAGGATGCTATCCAACATGTTCTACATTATCCATTTATCCAATGGCGAAAGAAGGACTCATTGAGATGAACAGTGTGATCATCGATGCTAAATCAGGAACATCCGGAGCTGGACGTGGTGCGAAAGTCAATAACTTATATTGTGAAGTAAATGAAAATATCAAAGCATATGGAGTTGCAACTCACAGACATACGCCAGAGATCGAAGATCAGTTAAGCTATGCATCTGGAGAAGAAGTATTATTAAACTTCACACCACACTTAATTCCAATGAACCGTGGAATTTTAGTGACAGCATATGCAACACTTAAGAAAGATGTAAGTTACGAAGAAGTGAAAGCAATCTACGACTCTTATTATAAGAATGAAAAATTCGTCAGAGTGTTAGATAAAGATGTCTGCCCTGAGACAAGATGGTAGAGGGAAGTAACTATGTGGATGTCAACTTTAAGATCGATAAACGTACAAACCGTATTATCATGATGGGTGCCATGGACAACCTTGTAAAAGGTGCAGCTGGACAGGCCGTACAGAACATGAATCTTATGTTTGGATTAAAAGAAACTGAAGGATTAGAATTAGTACCAATGTTCCCATAGGGCTTTGGTAAGGAAGGACTAGAATTATGAAGATCATCAATGCCGGAGTAACAGCTCCAAAAGGTTTTAAATGTGCAGGACTTCGTGCCGGAGTGAAACCAGGGAAGACAAACAAAGACATGGCAATGATCGTAAGTGAAGTGCCAGCAAAGATCGCAGGAACATTTACAAAGAACATTGTAAAAGCCGCTCCAGTTTTATGGGGAAAGAAGATCGTAGAAGAACAAGAAGCAGTCAGAGCAGTGGTAATTAATACAGGAATTGCAAATGCATGTACGGGTGCACAAGGATATGAGAATGTTGTAACAGAAGCAAAAGAAGTAGCGAAATTGTTAGATATTAAACCAGAGGAAGTTGTCGTAGGTTCCACAGGAGTTATCGGACAGCAGCTGCCAATGGATGTGATCAAAGAAGGGATCAAGAAGTTAGTTCCAGAATTAAAAGCAGACAGACAAAGTGAAGAAGATGCATCCTGGGCTATCCTTACAACCGATACAAAACCAAAAGAAGCGGCAGTAGAAGTAGAGATCAATGGAAAGACAGTTACAATTGCAGGTATGTGCAAAGGTTCTGGAATGATCCACCCAAACATGGGAACAATGCTTGGATTTATCACTACAGATGCAGCAATCGATAAAGCTTTATTATTAGAACTGCAGAGGGAACTCATTGAAGATACATTCAATATGGTATCAGTTGATGGAGATACATCTACAAATGATACAGTTTTTGTATTTGCAAATGGAATGGCAGAAAATAAAGAAATTACAGAAAAAGATGCAGACTATGAAGCATTCGGAGAAGGATTATTATATGTTAACCAGTCTCTTGCAAAACAGATCGCAGGGGATGGAGAAGGATGTACACGTTTATTTGAAGTTCATGTAGCTGGTGCAGACTCCAAAGAAAATGCGAAGATCTTAAGCAAATCTGTCGTAACATCAAGTCTTACAAAAGCAGCAATTTACGGAAAAGATGCAAACTGGGGAAGAATTCTTTGTGCACTTGGCTATGCTGGAGTTGATTTTGATCCAGTCAAGGTTGATATTAGTTTAAAAAGTGCGGATGGTGTGATCGAGATCGTAAAAGACGGAATCGCAACAGACTATTCTGAAGATGAGGCAACGAAAGTATTATCTGCAGATGCAGTGACAGCAGATATTGATGTTCATAATGGAGTGTTTGAAGCAACTGCATGGGGATGTGATCTGACACACGATTATGTAACAATTAATGCAGATTACCGATCATAAGAATAAGATTATTATAGATAGACGACAAAATAAAAGGCATAAAAGCAGACAACTATGAAAGGAAGAATCAATGGAACAGATGAGAAATGAAATTAACGAATTGATCGAGCAGTCAAAACAAAAAGCAAAAGTATTAACAGAGGCATTACCATATATCCGTCGTTCAATAACTGTTACGTTGTTGTAAAATACGGTGGAAGCGCTATGAAAGACAAGAATCTTCAAAAAAGCGTGATCAGAGATGTTGCACTATTAAAACTAGTAGGTATGAAACCGATCATCGTACATGGTGGTGGAAAAGAGATCAGTAAATGGGTTCGTATGTCAGGAAAAGAACCAGAATTTTACCATGGACTTCGTGTGACAGATAAAGAGACAATGGAAGTTGCTGAAATGGTATTATTTAAAGTCAATCAGGAACTGGTGGCCATGATGGCAGAAGTTGGGGTTAAAGCCGTAGGTCTTTCTGGAAAAGATGCTGAAATGATCCGTGTAAAGAAAAAAGAAATGCCTGGAAAAGATCTTGGATATGTCGGTGAGGTTAAGAGTGTCGATACAACACTTCTTGAAGCATTGATTGAAGATGATTTTGTACCAGTTATTTCTCCAATTGGTTTAGGAGATAACTATGAACCATATAATATTAATGCGGATGACACAGCATGTGCAGTTGCAGAAGCATTGAATGCAGAAAAACTGGTATTCTTAACTGATATCGAAGGGGTATTCGTAGATCCAGAAGATAAATCAACATTGATCTCTGAGATGGATCTTAAACAGGCAAAAGAATTTATCGATAACGGAGTTGTTGGAGGAGGAATGCTTCCAAAACTTAAGAACTGTATTGAAGCGATCGAAGGTGGAGTATCCAGAGTCCATATCTTAGACGGACGTTTAACAAACTGTCTGTTACTGGAATTCTTCACAGAAAAAGGTATTGGAACAGCCATCTTAAAAGAACCATTATTTGATAAACCATTATTCAACGAAGAAGATGAGGAAGGATGTTAAGATGAAAACGCAGCAGGAATATATTGAGCAGGGAGAACAGTATATCTTAAAGACATACAATCGTTTTCCAGTTGTATTAGAAAAAGGGAAAGGTGTCTATTTATATGATGCTGACCAGAAGAAATATCTGGATTTTGGTGCAGGAATTGCTGTATTTGCATTAGGATATGGAAATGAAGCATACAATCAGGCATTAAAAGACCAGATTGATAAATTGATCCATACATCAAACTTATATTACAATATTCCAGCAGTAGAAGCTGCAAAGAAGATTGTCGATGCTTCAGGGCTTAAAAAAGTGTTCTTTACAAACAGTGGAACAGAAGCAATCGAAGGTGCGTTAAAAGTTGCAAGAAAATATGCATATAATAAAGACGATTCCAAAGATTATGAATTTATCGCAATGAATCATTCATTCCACGGAAGAAGCCAGGGAGCTTTATCAGTGACTGGTAACAGTCATTATCAGGATGGATTTGTTCCAAAAGAATTTCGTGCTGTATTTGCAGAATTCAATAACTTAGAAGATGTTGTATCAAAGATCACAGATAAAACTTGTGGAATCATATGTGAAGTTGTTCAGGGTGAAGGTGGAATTTTCCCAGCGGATAAAGAATTCTTAGAGGGACTTCGTAAAGTCTGCGATGAGAAAGATATCTTACTGATCTTTGATGAGATTCAGTGTGGAATTGGGCGCTGTGGATCTTTGTTTGCACATGATCTTTATGGAGTAAAACCGGATGTCTTAACACTTGCAAAAGCGCTTGGATGTGGTGTTCCTGTTGGGGCGTTTGTTGTAGGTGAAAAGGCTGATGGGGCTTTAGTACCAGGTGATCATGGAACAACTTATGGTGGAAATCCATTCGCAGCAGCGGCGATCAATGCAGTATTTGACCAGTTTGAGAAGTTACAGGTTCCAGAACATGCAAAAGAAATCGGAGCTTACCTGTGGGATAAATTAGAAGAGTTAAAAGAGAGATATGACTGTATCACAGGACATCGTGGAATTGCATTAATGCAAGGACTTGAATTTGATGCAGATCATCCAGTTGGAGATATCGTTAAGAAAGCACTGGAGAAAGGATTGATTATAATTCTGCAGGAAATAATGTCATTCGTTTTGTACCGCCGCTTGTGATTGAAAAAGAACATGTAGATGAGATGATTTCTATTTTAGAAGACTGTATTGCATAGAATGTATAAAAAAGACCTCTATGGAAAAACTATCCGTAAAAAGATAGTTTTTCATGGAGGTTTTTATATGTTTGGATTGATCATTGCATTGATTTCAGGAGCTTTAATGAGTATTCAAGGTGTATTTAACACAGAAGTAACTAAACAAAGCAGTACATGGACAACGAGTACATTTGTACAGGCAACAGGATTTCTCGCATGTTTGTTGATCTGGTTGATCGCTGAGAGGGAGCAAAGTTTTACGATGCTTTTAAAGGTCAGCCCAAGATACCTTTTATTAGGAGGAGTGATTGGAGCTGCAATCACATTTACAGTGATCAAAAGTGTGGCAAGTTTAGGACCTGCACAGTCAGCAATGCTGATCGTCGCATCACAAAGTGTTGTTTCCTATCTGATCGAGGTTTTCGGTCTGTTTGGTGTGGAAAAAACAGCTTTTGCATGGGTAAAGCTTTTAGGAGTGGTTTTGTTTGTCACAGGATTGATAATATTTAAATGGAAATCATAAATATCTCTTGTAAAGTATTATAATTTTCGCTAAAATAGAAGTTAGATTTACATGTTCCAGACTCTTTGCATAAGACCGGGAGGTTTATGTTGTTTAGAAGAGTTAAAGTGATAACCATTTTGCTGATGGTTTTTATGATGTCCATTGGATGTAGCCGCAGGAAGGAAGTATCGATAGAACCAAAGAAGGAGACAAAGACAACGGCTGAGAAGTCTTCTTCTAAGGAAACTATTTATGTCTATGTATGTGGAGAAGTAAAACATCCAGGAGTTTATCGTTTTTCGAAAGGTGAACGTATTGTTTCTGCTGTGAAAGCAGCTGGTGGACTAACTAAGAAGGCTTCAGCAGAGAGTATTAATCAGGCAGAGAAGATGAAAGACGGGCAGCAGATAACGATTCCGTCAAAGAAACAGACAGCGAAGAATGAAGGATCTGATTCCAAAGCAGTGCAATCTTCCTCTGGAAAGATCAATATCAATACTGCAGGTGTCAAGGAGTTGATGACGCTTTCAGGGATAGGGGAAGCGAAGGCTTCTGATATTATCTCTTATCGAGAGGAACATGGCCCTTTTTCTGATATTTCAGATATTATGAAGATTCAGGGAATTAAAGAGGGGATATATCATAAGATCAAAGACAAGATAACAATATAATTTTAGAGGTGAAAAAATGAGGAAGGTCTTAGTTGTTGATGATGAAAACTAATCGTGAAGGGCATCAAATTCAGTCTGGAACAAGATGAGATGCAAGTAGATTGTGCTTATGATGGAGAAGAAGCATTAGAGAAAGCCAAAGAGAATCAATATGATATTATTCTTCTTGATGTAATGCTTCCAGGACTGACTGGGTTTGAGGTTTGTCAGGCAATTCGTGAATTCTCTAGCGTCCCGATCATTATGTTGACGGCTAAGGGAGAAGATATGGATAAGATTCTTGGCCTTGAATATGGGCAGATGATTATATCACAAAGCCATTTAATATTCTGGAAGTAAAGGCAAGGATCAAAGCAATCTTACGTCGAAGCGCACATCACGATGTGAAAGAAGAAGAATCAGCAAAGGTTGTAGAATGCAGAGGTTTAAAGATTGACTGTGAAAGCCGCAGAGTGCATATTCATGGCAAAGAAGTGAACCTGACAGCGAAAGAATTTGACTTGTTAGAGTTACTGGTATTTCATCCAAACAAAGTATACAGCAGAGAGGATTTGTTGAATACAGTATGGGGATATGATTATCCGGGGGATGCAAGAACGGTTGACGTGCATATCCGAAGATTGAGAGAGAAGATCGAAGTGAATCCGGGAGTACCGGACTATGTACATACAAAGTGGGGGGTAGGTTACTATTTTCAGTCCTAAGAAGAACAGATTTGCCTTTTTACATAGTATGCAGTTCTTTATTTTCTTGTCAGTTTTCCTTCTGACGACATTGATATCAGTTTTATTTAGTAAGTTGTTAAATGATGGATATCGTCAGAAAACATATGACCAGAAAGTGGATAGTGTGGTCAGTCAGTGTAGCTGGCTTGGTGATCAGGTAGTTGGAGTCGATTTTCATTTAGATGATGGCTCCAACTCTCTTTCTAATCAGATTGATGAACTTGCAGCAAGTATGAATGGGCGGATTATCGTAATTAAGAATAATTATAAGATCATCAAGGATACTCATACAGATTTTCAGTCTAGATTCTTTTTAAATGATAATGTATTGGATGTTATGGATGGAAAGAAGACAAGGATTGTATCAGAGAGTGGAAAGTATATCGAAGTGATGGTTCCGATCGTATCAAAAGCTGGAAAGCAGAATCATATCCTGGGAGCTGTGCAGGCGACTGTGCCATCTGAGGATATGATGGGAGCAGTTACGGAGATGGAGCATCGCAGGAATATGCTGCTGGTAGCATGTATCATCTGTGGATTATCAATGGCAATGATCATTAGTTATCTGCTGACGAGAGATTTAAAGAAGATTCAGAGAGATGTTGATTTTATTGCGGCTGGTCATGAAGATGAATCCATTGAAGAGACAGGATTCCTAGAAGTACGCAGTATTGTGCAGCGTTTTAATGAGATTCTTGGAAGAATGCAGACGTTGGAAGATTCAAGACAGGAGTTTGTATCGAATGTATCGCATGAGTTAAAGACACCAATGACATCGATGAAAGTTCTTGCAGATTCCTTAATTCAGCAGGGAGATCAGGTTCCGGCTGAATTATATCGAGAATTCATGCAGGATATCGTTGCTGAGATCGACCGTGAGAATGTGATCATTTCAGATCTGTTATCTCTGGTGAAACTAGACAAGAAAGCAGCGCAGCTTCAGATCACAACAGTAAGTATCAATGAATTGTTGGAGATTATCATGAAGCGTTTAAAACCATTGGCTCTGCAGCGTAATATCGAATTGATCTTTGAAAGTTTCCGTCCGGTAACAGCAGAGATTGATGAAGTGAAGTTGTCTTTAGGGCTTACGAATCTGATCGAGAATGGTATCAAGTATAACAAAGATGATGGGTGGATCCGCGTGACACTGAATGCAGATCATAAGTATTTTTATGTGAAAGTTGCAGATTCTGGTGTTGGAATTCCTGAGGATTGCCAGGATCAGGTATTTGATCGTTTTTATCGCGTGGATAAAGCAAGATCAAGAGATACTGGAGGCACAGGACTTGGATTAGCGATCACAAAGAGCGTTGTTTCTCTTCATAATGGAGAGATTAAGTTATACAGTAAGGTTGGTGAAGGAACAACATTTACACTTAGAGTTCCATTAAAGTATAAAGGCTAGGAGGAAGAGATGAAGAAAAGAAAATTATGCATGATCTTTTTGCTTTGTCTGGCTTTGATGACTTTAGTGGCAGGATGCCGGTCAAAAAAAGAAACCAATGACCAAGGCAATCAAAAAGGAACAGCAATTTACTATACAAATAATGATGTTACGAAATTGATCATGAAGAAAGAAAATGTGAAGCTTAAAGGAGATCAACAGCAGAAAGTGAAGATTTTATTAAAGAAACTTCAACAGACTCCAAAGAGTGATAAGATACGCTCAGTGATTCCAAAGAGAATTATGATCAATGGTGTATCAGTGAATACAAATATCGTTGAGATTGATTTTTCGACAGGGTATAAACGAATTTCAGGGAATAGAGATTTGATCTGCCGTGCTGGTATTGTATATACATTGACTCAGTTAAAAGATATCAATTATGTATCATTTTCAATTTCTGGAGAGCCAATGCTTGATACAGATGGTACAGCAATTGGTGCTCTTGGAAGAGATAGTTTTGTATTTGGTAAGTTGCCAATGAAATAATTTATGAAACAAAGACCGATGGTTCTTATATTTGCCGGAGTGTTATCCGGAACAGCCGTTGTATGGAATATTATGTCCATGACAGCGGCTTTTTATCTATTGACAGGTATTTGTCTGTTGGCGTCCTTGATTTTTAGTGATAGGCGTTATGGATGGGTTGTAGTTGGGATACTTGCAGGAATTTTATTATCGTTAGGTTTTAAGACTTCCATGAAACTTGATCTGATCCAGGTAAAGGAAAAGGCAACAGAATATACAATGGGAAGAGTTTTAGAAGTATCGAAAACAAAGAAGGGAAAGTTAGCAGTACTTTTAAAAAATAAAAATTTGGAGGGGAAGATCCTTTTATATACACCCGAGGATGAAAAGATCATTCCAGGAGATATTCTTCGGTTTCAAGGAGAATTAGAAGAATGGGAAGATGCAGCTAACCCTGGCCAATTTTCAAGCAGACATTATTATTTCAGTAAAGGAATTTACTATCATGTATATTCGAAAAATATTGAGATCGAAGGACATCAAAATATATATTTTCAGGAAAAGATCTTGCAATGTAGAGAGTACATGAAACATCAGTTAGAAATTCAATACAAAAATGAAGTAAGTGATTTCTTAAAGGGGATGTTAATAGGTGATAAAAATGGACTGAGTGATGAGGTTAAAGATGACTTTAAGGAAAGTGGATTAATTCATTTACTTGCGGTATCAGGACTTCATATATCGTTGGCAGGAAGAAGGTATATAAATTGGTTCGCAAGTGGTGTGGAAATTTTGTAGTTGGTTCACTGGCAGGAATGACAGGCGCAGTGTTTTATTGTATTTTAACAGGTGGATCGGGATCGTCACTTCGTGCAGTGATGATGTTGGGTGTTTACTTCCTGTCAGAGATATTAGGAGAACACTATGATATGATGTCTGCAGGAGCTTTTGCAGGAATTGTCTTACTTATAATGTGTCCGTACAGAATCTATGATACGGGTTTTTTATATTCATTTACAGCAGTTTTTGTGATCGCAATCTATCAACTTGTTAAACCAAAGATGAAAGGTAAATATTATAAGTTGAAGGAATCTTTATCGTTTTGTATTTTTATCCAGATAGGGATGCTGCCATTGATCATATATTTTCAATATGAAGCTCCAGCTTTTTCTTTTCTTGCGAATGTAGCAGCAGTACCACTGGCAACGTGTGCTTTTACTTTAGCTTTTCTTTTGATTTTTTTGCCGTATACCGTATTTCATGAAGCAATCTCATGGATGATCCAAGGGGTTTTGTGGATTTCCAGACAGTCTTATGGGATGTTGACGATCGGACATGTACCATTTTTATGGGTACTCTTATTTTATTTTATGACCGGATTGTGGATATGGAAGAAAAATGGACAAAATCGACATATCAGGATCAGTCTGGCTTATGTTATCATGATCATTTTGATATGGATTCCAATGGCAAGAAGAAAGAGTCTGGCATTTCTTGATGTTGGGCAGGGAGATTGTTTTGTAGCAGATACGAAGTCTGGGATGATCATATTTGATGGTGGAAGTAGCAGTGAAGATCAGGTTGGAAGATATCGGATTCTTCCGTATATGAAATATCTGGGGTATCAGAAGATTCAGATTGCGGTGATCAGTCATATGGATATCGATCATTATTCTGGGATTAAGGAATTACTTGAGATGGGGAAAATTAAGTATCTTGGGCTTCCAGAGATTCCAAAAGATGAGACAATGAAAAAGATCATAGGTATAGCGAAGAAACGAGGAACAACTATTTTTTATCTTTCAAGAGGAAGGCAGATCACTACAAAAGATGGAAGTTTGAAAGTGTTGCATCCTCAAAAGAACAGTCAGATGGAAAAGAATGCGGCATCGTTGGTAATGCAGGGAAAAATACTTGGATATCGGGTGCTGTTAACGGGAGATGTGGAAAAAGAAGGCGAAGAAGAACTATTATCAGAAGAATTGGAAAGAGCAGATATATTAAAAGCAGCACATCATGGGTCAAAAAATTCCACGAGTAATGAATTTTTACAAAAGGTTCAGCCGAAACAGACGGTCATCTCTTGTGGAAAACAAAATAGATATGGACACCCACATTTAGAAACTATTCACAGACTACAGACATATCGCACAAAGATTTATAGAACAGATCGAAGTGGTGCGATTATTTTTTTTAAAAGAAGAGATGGTTGAAAATCTTCAAAAAAAAAAGGTATACTATCAAAAGCTATAGAAAGAGATGCAAAGAATATGAAGAAAATATTAGAAGATATCAAGACAAATACATACGAACGTTTTTATCTATTCTACGGGGAAGAAAAATATATGATCTCCCAGATGAAAAACCAGTTAAAGAAAGCATTAGTTTCAGAAGATGATACGATGAACTATTCTTATTTTGAAGGAAAAAGGGCTGATGCGATAGAGATTGTTGAACTTGCTAAAACACTGCCGTTTTTTAGTGATCATAGGTTTTTGATCTTGGATGAAACAGGACTTGGAAAGAAAAGTGATGATACGTTTATTGAAGGATTAAAGGAAGCCTCGGATACAAGTGTTGTGCTTTTTATAGAAGATAGTGTAGATAAGCGTTCAAAGATTTATAAATTTCTTTCGAAGGAAGGACATGCGGTATGTTTTGAATCTGCTGGAGATAAAGAATTATCCAGATGGCTGGCCTCATTGCTTAAGAAAGAAGGAAAACAGATGTCATCTGCAACGATGCGAAGTTTTTATATCGCTGTGGATCTGATATGTATACTTTAAAAAATGAATTAGAGAAATTGATCTCCTATGTTGGAGATAGAGAAGAAATTACGATCCGTGATCTGGAAGAGTTGACATCTTCTCAGACGACAAATCAGATCTTTGTGATGCTTGAGGCAATTGCGAGAAAGCAAAGAGAAAAAGTATTGACACTATATTATGATCTGATCGAGTTAAAGGAATCACCATTTGGAATTCTGGCATTGTTAGTCAGACAGTGTAATCAGCTGCTTCAGGTGAAAGATTTAGATTGTCTTGGAAAGAGCAATGGGATGATCGCAAAGCAGATGAAAGTTCCAGCATTTGTTGTAGGAAAGTTAAAAGATCAAGCGAAAATGTTTTCAATGGATACACTCAGAGATATGATCGAAGCATGTGCAAAAACTGATGAATCAATTAAAACAGGAAAGATCAGTGACAGAGTTGGGGTAGAACTATTGTTGATCCAGTTCAGTCAGAAATAAATCAATCAATTTAAGATAGAAGAAGTCTAGTATAATAAAAATGATGAAAAAAGAAGCCTGACGGTGGCTTCTTTTTTTCGGGTTAATTTTATTAAAATTCGTTTCTTGATATCTGATTAAGCAATAGCGTTAACGGCTTTAGATAAACGAGCAATCTTTCTAGAAGCTGTATTCTTGTGGAAGATTCCTTTAGAAGTAGCTTTGCTGATTTCAGAAATGCAAGCTGTTAAAGCTTCAGAAGCTGCTGCTTTATCGTTAGCTGCGATCGCTGCTTCTACTTTTTTGATATATGTTTTAACTTTAGTTTTGATTGCTTTATTTCTTTCTGTTTTTGTGTTGATAACTTTGATTCTTTTTTTTGCTGATTTAATATTTGCCAAAGTGGGCACCTCCAATATGATAACTTAAATTTCTTTCTTTTCTTGAATCTTGTCTATAGCGAGACACGGTTAGCTATACACAAAACATACTGTTATATCTTATAGAAAATGATTGAATTTGTCAATATCTTTGGGGAAAAAATGTAATATTTTTTTTAAAAACAATTACATACTAGAGAAAAAAGGAGGCAAAATTAATGCAAAATCGTACAGATCTGGCACTGGAATTAAAAGAAGAGAAGAATATTGGCTCTGCACAGTCAGGAATTATCGTAAAGACAAGAATTGATACAACGAATCATATAAAAGAAACAAAGATCATCATCAAAAACAAAAAAGGGGAGGACTCTTTAGGAAAACCAAAGGGAACCTATATTACGATCGAAGCGAAAGATCTGTCAACAAACGATGGTAGTTTTCATAAAGAAATGAGTGAAGCATTGTTTTTAAATTTAAAGGAAATGTTAAACAAAAAGAAAAAAATACTGATCGCAGGACTTGGAAATGCTGATGTGACAGCGGATTCGTTAGGGCCTAAAGTTGTGAACAATCTATATATTACAAGACATTTGCAAAAAGAGGGGATTGGAAATTATCAATTTGAACTAAGTGCGATCGCACCGGGGTTAGTGGCACAGACGGGAATTGAACCAAGG
>ENA-OQBT01000789-OQBT01000789.1-human-gut-metagenome-genome-assembly--contig:-NODE-789-length-16668-cov-1.522278_pt1 | contig 16668 bp, 24 predicted proteins | sample MGYA00242749_ERZ504557 | MGnify/ENA primary metagenome ERZ504557 (study PRJEB26092, sample SAMD00036243) | human gut metagenome | host: Homo sapiens | study: EMG produced TPA metagenomics assembly of... | reverse complement strand
ATCAGGCCTGCCGTGGGGATTTTGTGGTGCGTCTCGACGGCAGCACCTGTCTGCAGTTATGGAATAAAGAAGGCAGGGTGGTACGCCTGGAGGGCGATCCGCTGGAAGTGGCGCAGTGGCTGCAGGCTGTCACGATGCAGGAATGGAGGTTCGCGTACAGATAAATGAAAGTGCCGCTCCGTAAGAACACGCCTGTGCACGGTTTACACATCATCCCATGGTGGCAGCCGGTTAACTTTCCTGCGCCACCAGTGGAAAGAGGCCATGAGCAGTCCGGACAAAAACCCCCCCGTGATACTTATAATAATGGCCTCACCTGCCACCATTCCTGACGGCCCCCAGTAGATAAACCACATTGCACATCCCCAGGAAATCGCCCCATAACGCCCCCCGTCAGCACCGTGACCTGCCAGAACGGCATAAAGGGTAATGGCGGAAGCCGGATACCCAGCCGCCAGAGAATACGCAGAAGAGGAGGGGCATAATTGCTCCGCCACATCTTTTTGCTGTCCATCAGGGCAATGGCCCGGGCTTTTTTCTGCTCAAAAGTCACAGGAGCACCTCCGTTCCATGATGTAAACGTGACACAGCTTATTGTTATTGATTATTATTATCATGCTGTGGTTATGTTGTCATGCATCAGTACACTGACAAAAGTGCAAAAGAAAGGAAAACTGGCAGATAGAACAGAAAATATTATTTTAATAATATGTGGTGGGGATGGGTGACGGGGGGATATATGCTGTATATGTCATGGGATTATGATTTTAAATACAGATTACTGTTCTGGTGTATTTCTCTCTGCGGAATGGTTTTGTATCCGGTTGCAAATGGTATATTGAAGATACAGCTCTGAAATTTACCCGGCCTGATTTCTGGAACAGCGGTTTTTTTACTGATACACCTGGAAAAATGGGATTGCTTGCTGTTTATACGGGTACTGTTTTCATATTATCTCTTCCGTTAAGTATGATATATATTCTTTCTGTTATTATAAAAAGGCTGTCTGTAAGATAGACAGCCTGTCTTATATTTTATTTAAATACCCCAGAACTTATGCCACAAGAATTATCTAAAAGTTGCCGTTCTACTCCGTTAGTTTGTAGTTCTATCATAGTCTTATTAACTCGATCACGAGGTCTGTATGACGGGGAAGCTTGCGCTGTAAGATTATATGATAATGCACATATTGTAATGATAGTTGTTTTTATCTTTGTGTTTAATGTGAAAATTTTATAAAGCATATAATGTTCCCTATTTTTATTTTGTTTATAATTTATTGGTTGTATGTTAAATCTATCATAAGTCTAATGATTAAAATGGTTAGTGGTGTCAGGATTAGTGAAAATAAAGGATGTAATATGCTATTCTTTCTCTGTAAGTACTTGAGAATACTAAACCATAGTACAAGAATGATTATGTACATGTAGTGAGAATTGGAAAACATAGTTTCTTCCCGTGTTAATGAGAGTATGTGTTTTTATGTGGGGATATGTACACCCCATATAGATGTATTATGTTATATTTATAATATACCTCGGCAAAATAAAAGGATTGTTATAGAAATAGGGAAGGCTATAAAAAAGCTTATATTAAGGTCTGTTTTCTTCTTAGAAAAATAATTCTTTGTTCTAATTATTATAGATGTAATCCCCCAAACAATAAAAAGAGTGGAGCTGCTGGTAATTATTTGATATATCAAAATTGTTTTCCTCTATTTTTGTGTAGATAGATGTTAATGGCACTGGGTGCATTTATTCGTAATTTCTTTTTCCATGCTGGGCCAGCAGGAGCATTTGAACAGAAACTTGATTAATCATGAAACACATCACTTATCGAAGAAAAAAAAATATAAACTAACAGAATAACTATAGATGCAGGGAAAGCTAAGAATAAGCTTATAGCTGGGGGCTGTTTTTTTGTTGAATTTCCAGTTTGTGACTCTGATTATTACAGCTATAGTCATCCAGACTATAATTAAAATAGAACTGCCATTGATAAAATCATATTTCAAAATAAATTCTCCTGTATTTGTCACTCAATCGGTGGTTTATGTGACTATATTCGCAAAAACTGGTCGCAGAAAAGTCCTGTTTTCAGCTTGGAAACCCGGTAATCAGAATAATGGATAGGGGAACAAAAATCTCTGTATAGAACGCTCCATTGAGGGAGAGAAAACGTGTCATTTTGACCCGTTCGGTATTCAGAACACACAAAACCGATCGCGGGTCGCTTTCGTGCATAGTTATGCAGCCATCTAAAACGATTCTGGCGCGTTTTTCTGGTTTAGCCTGGTGTTTTCTTGTCTTTTTGCGTTTTTTGCGCCAGAAAGCGATTGAGGGCGTTTACAGGGTACGTACAACGGGAGTTATGGTAAATGGATCGGGTTTTCGGGAAGGTTCGACAGGATTTGCCGTTGGGTGTAGTGTAAGCGACTGAAAAACAAACGCCCCTGAAATCATGTCCAGATCCGGCAGAACCAGCCTCATGCGCAGTTCTGGCTGGTTTTTGACGTTGATCGCGAGGGGGCAGCGATTGACTGGAGCGACCGGAACGCTCCCGCGCCGAACATCACCGTAAATCCTGTGAACGGTCATGCTCACCTGCTCTACGCGCTCAATATCGCCGTGAGAACCGCGCCGGACAGCTCGGTTAAGGCGCTGAAATACGCCGCTGCGATTGAACGTTCGCTGTGTGAGAAACTTTGTGCTGATGTGAACTACAGCGGACTGATTTGTAAAAATCCGTTCCACCTGGAATGGCAGGTGATGGAGTGGCGAGAGGAAGCTATACCCTCGATGAACTGGCTGATTATCTCGATTTGAGCGCCTCAGCGCGCCGTAGCATCGACGAAACTGCCACCTGTTCGAAATGACGCGCAAATGGCTTACAGGGCGATTCGTCAGGGCTGGCCCGAATTCTCACAGTGGCTTGATGCGTGATTCAGCGTGTCGAAATGTACAACGCATCGCTTCCCGTTCCGCTTTCACCGCCTGAATGTCGGGCTATTGGCAAGAGCATTGCGAAATACACGCACAGGAACTTCACGTCCGGAAACTTTCGCACAGTATGTGCTGATACGCACACATTAACGTACGTTTTCGTTCCATTGGCCCTCACCCCCCGATAACGACCCAGGTAGCGCGCCGTATTCCCCCCGCCGGCCGTTTTCTTCGACATGTACATCAGGCGCGGAACTCATCGGGGCGCAGGAATGAAATCCCATTCAGACTCCGGATAGATTCAAGCAAGCCACTTATCGTCAAAATCGGTGTTGCAAAAACGGGAGTGACCATAGATCCGTTTTCCAAGCGGACCCATAATATCGGCTGGTAAACATCACTCGCTAGTGCATTCTTTTTGTTGGTAATGATAATCATTTACATTCATTCTTTGATGTTTTATCATAATTAATGTTTTGTCAATAAATATATGGAAACATATTGTTTCAGATGGGAATATGAGAAAGTTCATCCTTATTTCTATGATAACGTTAGCTAGTGTTAGTCTGGGAGCCTGCAGACAGAATGTCACCATAAAGCAGGATGCGCCAGGGCAGAAAGCTTTCCTGACTGACGGGCAGATTTACGATTTGCACAGTGGCAAAATTATTTCTAGCAGCGAGCTTTTGGCGGATCTTGCTACCGCTCAACATCTTATTATTGGTGAAAAACACGATAATGCCGAGCATCATCAGATTGAGCTTTGGCTTATTCAAAATTTGCTCATCCAGCGACCACAGGGGAGTGTGTTGCTTGAGATGTTGACGTCAGAGCAACAGCCCCGAGTTAACCAAGTTAAATGTTGGCTGAAAGATAATCCTGTGGTTCGAGATAGCCGTGTTCAGGAACTACTTAACTGGCAAAAAGGGTGGTCCTGGGAGATGTATGGCGACATCGTCATGCAGCTATTACGTGGGCCTTACCCGCTGCTCAATGCCAACATTGGCCGGGAGCAGATATTGGCACTGTACAAAAAAAACGAATTTCCTAAAGGAAAAAAATCCACTGCACCTGTGGTACAAGAAGCTCTGCGTGAAACCATCATATCTATGCATGAAGGCAACCTTGAAAGCCAGCAACTGACGTCAATGCTCTCTATTCAGCAGCAGCGGGATCGCTACATGGCCCGCCAGCTTCTGAGTGCCCCGGTACCGTCGTTGTTGATTGCAGGTGGTTATCACGCGTCAAAAAGCATGGGCGTACCGTTACACATGGAAGATCTTGCCACCGGCACCCATCCAGTGGTGTTGATGCTTGCAGAAAAAGGAATGAACATCACAGTAGATCATGCTGACTACGTGTGGTTTGTAGCGCCAGATACAACAAAAAGGTAAACCATGGATGATGAATATTCTCCACTTCTCACAGTCGGTAAAATGGAGCAGCTGGTTTATCTGTTCTCTACTGCTTCATGGACTGATTTTCCTTGCGTTTATCTGGCGTTTTTCCGAAGTTCAGCGCTATGTCTCCTGCACCGGCGATCATGCTGCAATGGGCAGAAATTATAGAGGCTCCTTCTTCTCCACTTTCGCTTCCGGTGGGATCGCTCAACAGGAGTCCGCAGTGACAGAAGAAAAGCAACAAACTGAGGACAGACAACAACTCCTGTCACGAAGACAGTGATGCAACCATTGAAATAACTAGGAAGAAAAAGTCATCCGATGGAGAAAAGAAAAAGACACGTCCACCTCGTAAGATAAAGGCTCAAACCAGCGACAGCAACCCCACAGCCGTTTCCAGTAATGCTGCACCTCAGGCTCTGGTCGAATCGTCCGTATTGCTGCGCCTTTTAACAGTGACTCAACAAAGCGAGATAATTCTGAGGCATCTTGGGAAAGCAGAGTAAAAGGCCACCTAAACCGTTATAAACGTTACCCTGCGATGCCAGAAAACGTGCACGAACCGGCACAGCCGTCGTGACTTTTACCGTAAACACGGAAGGCACTATTGTCAGTAGTTTCTTGGAAATCTCTTCAGGAACCTTTTCTCTTGACCGCGAAGCTATTGCTGTTTTAGAACGCGCTCAACCACTTCCCAAACCACCGCCTGAAATATTGGAGGGAGGATTATTTAAAGTAAAAATGCCGATTACCTTTAAGTTTGAAGGAGTAAAGGGATAATTGGCCGTTCAAGTTCATTTAACTGAAATTTAATTTTCATTTTTATGCTGAACATTTTATCAAACTTTTCCACTGTCAAAAAAATCAAAAAGACAGTAGAACATAATTAATAAACAAATAGTTATACTTATCTTTATTAATATTATACCCAAGGAAATTTATGAACGTTATAAAACTGGCTATCGGCTCAGGCATATTATTGCTCAGCTGCGGTGCTTACTCACAATCCATCAGTGAAAAACTAATTCCGACAAAAAAGGAGCGGCAGAATTCAGTCCGCTCAGCGTTTCTGTCGGGAAGACGACCAGTGAGCAGGAAGCTCTCGAGAAAACAGGCGCGACCAGTTCCCGGACAACGGACAAAAACCTGCAATCACTTGACGCAACAGTGCGTAGTATGCCTGGTACTTATACTCAAATAGATCCTGGTCAGGGAGCAATCAGTGTGAATATTCGAGGCATGAGCGGATTTGGTCGTGTAAACACTATGGTCGATGGTATTACCCAGAGTTTTTACGGAACCTCTACCTCCGGAACAACGACGCATGGTTCAACTAACAATATGGCTGGCGTACTTATAGATCCTAACTTACTGGTAGCAGTTGATGTTACACGCGGTGACAGCAGTGGCTCTGAAGGGATCAACGCCCTTGCCGGTAGTGCAAATATGCGTACTATTGGCGTTGACGATGTAATATTTAACGGTAATACATATGGCCTTCGTTCACGTTTCTCTGTCGGTAGTAATGGGCTGGGACGCAGCGGAATGATCGCCCTTGGTGGAAAAAGCGACGCTTTTACGGATACGGGAAGCATTGGCGTTATGGCTGCTGTGAGCGGCAGTTCTGTGTACTCTAATTTCTCAAATGGTTCTGGAATTAACAGCAAAGAGTTTGGTTATGATAAATATATGAAGCAGAACCCCAAATCCCAACTGTATAAAATGGATATCAGACCAGACGAATTTAACAGCTTCGAACTTTCCGCTCGAACCTATGAAAATAAATTTACACGTCGTGATATAACCAGTGACGACTATTACATTAAATATCATTACACCCCTTTTTCTGAATTAATTGACTTTAACGTAACGGCCAGTACCAGTCGCGGTAATCAAAAGTATCGTGATGGCTCGCTGTATACTTTCTACAAAACCTCAGCGCAAAATCGTTCTGACGCGCTGGATATCAACAATACCAGCCGGTTCACTGTCGCGGACAATGACCTGGAGTTTATGCTGGGCAGCAACTGATGCGTACCCGCTATGACCGGACCATTCACTCAGCGGCGGGCGACCCGAAAGCGAATCAGGAATCGATCGAGAACAATCCGTTCGCACCCTCCGGCCAGCAGGATATTTCAGCGCTGTATACCGGGCTGAAGGTTACGCGCGGCATCTGGGAGGCAGATTTCATCTCAACTACACACGTAACAGGATCACAGGGTACAAGCCCGCCTGCGATTCACGCGTTATCTGCGTGCCACAGGGTAGCTACGATATTGACGATAAAGAGGGTGGCTTCAACCTTCAGTTCAGCTTTCTGCTCAGGTAACACCATGCTTCAGCCGTTCATTGGCTACAGCAAATCCATGCGCGCCCGAACATCCAGGAGATGTTCTTCTCTAATTCAGGAGGCGCATCCATGAACCCATTCCTGAAGCCTGAACGTGCAGAAACCTGGCAGGCGGGTTTTAACATTGATACCAGAGATTTACTGGTCGAACAGGATGCCCTGCGCTTTAAGGCTCTGGCGTACCGCAGCAGGATCCAGAACTACATCTACAGCGAGTCTTATCTGGTTTGTTCTGGAGGTCGTAAATGCAGTCTGCCTGAGGTGATTGGCAATGGCTGGGAGGCATTAGCGATGAATACAGCGACAATATGTACATCTACGTTAACTCGGCAAGCGACGTTATCGCAAAGGGCTTCGAACTGGAGATGGATTATGATGCAGGTTTTGCTTTTGGCCGACTCTCTTTCAGCCAGCAGCAAACAGACCAGCCAACCTCCATCGCCAGCACCCACTTTGGCGCAGGGATATAACCGAACTGCCCAGAAAATACATGACGCTGGATACTGGTGTTCGCTTCTTCGATAACGCGTTGACCCTGGGCACTATCATAAAATACACAGGCAAGGCTCGTCGCCTGTCGCCTGATTTTGAGCAGGACGAACATACCGGCGCAATAATCAAACAGGATTTGCCGCAGATCCCAACGATTATCGATCTCTATGGTACTTACGAGTACAACCGCAACCTGACACTGAAACTTTCGGTACAAAACCTGATGAACAGAGATTATTCGGAGGCGCTGAATAAGCTCAACATGATGCCAGGTCTTGGTGACGAGACCCACCCAGCCAATTCCGCGCGTGGCAGAACATGGATATTTGGCGGGGACATTTCGTTTCTGATGACAATTTCCGCTAGGTTCAGACAATACGTTTTCTCTCTTATGTCAATTTTATTGCAGGAACGAAAAATGAATATTTTCACTTTATCCAAAGCACCGCTATACCTGTTAATTTCACTATTTTTACCCACGATGGCCATGGCTATCGATCCACCTGAACGCGAACTTTCGCGATTTGCCCTGAAAACGAATTACCTTCAGTCCCCTGATGAAGGCGTCTATGAACTGGCGTTTGATAATGCCAGTAAAAAGGTGTTTGCAGCAGTCACCGATCGTGTAAATCGTGAAGCCAATAAGCATCATGTATTGTTTAATTCAGATTCGCTGAAAGTCGAAAATAAATACACGATGCCATACCGGGCATTTTCGCTGGCGATAAATCAGGATAAACATCAGCTCTATATCGGACACACCCAGTCAGCGTCCCTGCGTATCAGTATGTTTGACACCCCAACCGGCAAACTGGTAAGAACCAGCGACAGGTTAAGTTTTAAAGCGGCAAACGCTGCAGATTCGCGTTTTGAGCATTTTCGCCATATGGTTTACAGCCAGGATTCCGATACCCTGTTTGTGAGTTATAGCAATATGCTGAAAACGGCCGAGGGCATGAAGCCTCTGCATAAGCTGTTAATGCTCGACGGGACGACGCTTGCCTTAAAAGGCGAGGTTAAGGATGCTTACAAAGGTACAGCGTATGGTCTGACGATGGATGAAAAACACAGAAAATCTACGTTGGCGGAAGAGATTACATCAACGAAATTGATGCGAAAAATCAGACGCTGCTGCGTACCATCCCGTTGAAAGATCCGAGACCACAAATCACAAGTGTGCAGAATCTGGCGGTGGACTCCGCTTCTGACCGTGCCTTTGTGGTGGTATTCGACCATGACGATCGTTCCGGTACAAAAGATGGACTCTATATTTTGACTTACGCGACGGTAAACAGCTTGGCTATGTGCACACAGGAGCCGGAGCTAACGCGGTGAAATACAATCCGAAATATAACGAACTGTATGTCACCAACTTCACTAGCGGCACCATCAGCGTAGTGGATGCCACCAAATACAGCATCACCCGTGAATTTAACATGCCGGTCTACCCAAACCAGATGGTGTTGTCGGACGATATGGATACCCTTTACATTGGCATCAAAGAAGGCTTTAACCGCGATTGGGATCCTGATGTGTTTGTGGAAGGAGCTAAAGAACGTATTCTGAGCATTGATTTGAAAAAGTCGGTGATCGGGGGGGAAAAAACATGGGATAAAACTCCGTTATTCCACTAAACTGGCCGGACTAGGAAAAGCAAACATCTCTGTCCTGCCGGTACGCCTGTTACGCCGCTCCATGAGGCTGAGGAATCTCCAGAAACGAGACAGGCACGGCATTGTACGATCAACTGATTTGTGCCAATAATTAAATGAAATCACAGCTATGCCTGTTCATGGGTTCTAGGCCGGAACCCCAGATTTTTCCGATTGTTTGTTTTCTAACTGATTATTCAGTAGTTTTAGAGGGCTGACGCTCAGTGGAACGAAAACTCACGTTAAGAGGTTTTGACTATGATAAAAGTCAAAGTAGGGGTGAGTTTGGATATGGAAATTATTGTACTATAAGGAGAGCATGAAAAACCCTGGGGCAGTCACTGAATGAGGGACCAGCAGCGGTAAAATAACCAGCATAATTTCTGCATGGTCGATTTTTATACCGTGACAGGCTGTTTTTTATACTTGCACCGATTCCCGGGCACACTTAGCCTGTGTCAGGCCGGCATATACCTCAGCAGACTGATATCCCGCGCGTTTTTCTTCAGCCTGATACATTCAGCCCCGCAATGGCCCGGCGGTATACCATCCGGCCGCCGCACAGCACGCATTCGAACGGGTCACGACTCAGGAACTGTTTCACCATTTGTGCATAGCACACTTTCGCCACTGCTTCCGGTTTATCCATCCCCAGAGCACGGTACACCTGCGGCAGCTTCTCTCCACACACCCGGTTGGCAAGGAACCCGAAGTACCTCACCATCTTAAAAAACTGAACCGCCCCGGGAATCCTGGAGACTAAACTCCCTGAGAAAGAGGTAAACAGGATGACTAAAAATACTCGTTTTTCCCCCGAAGTCCGTCAGAGGGCGATTCGTATGGTTCTGGAAAGTCAGGGCGAATATGACTCACAGTGGGCGGCAATTTGTTCCATTGCCCCAAAGATTGGCTGTACACCGGAGACTCTGCGTGTCTGGGTACGCAGCATGAGCGGGATACCGGAGGCGGTGATGGCGGGCTCACCACCGCTGAACGTCAGCGTCTGAAAGAGCTGGAACGTGAAAATCGTGAACTGCGCCGCAGTAACGATATCCTTCGCCAGGCTTCCGCTTATTTTGCGAAGGCGGAGTTCGACCGCCTCTGGAAAAAGTGATGCCACTGCTGGATAAGCTGCGTAAGCTGTACGGGGTCGGACCGGTATGCAGTGAACTACATATTGCCCCGTCAACGTATTACCACTGTCAGCAACAGCGACATCATCCTGATAAACGCAGTGCCCGTGCGCAGCGCGATGACTGGCTGAAGAAAGAGATACTGCGCGTATACGATGGGAATCATCAGGTATACGGTGTGCGTAAAGTCTGGCGTCAGTTGTTACGGGAAGGAATCAGGGTAGCCAGATGTACAGTGGCGCGCCTCATGGCGGTTATGGGACTTGCCGGTGTTCTCCGGGGTAAAAAGGTCCGCACTACCGTCAGCCGGAAAGCCGTTGCCGCAGGCGACCGCGTAAACCGTCAGTTTGTGGCAGAACGTTCTGACCAGTTGTGGGTGGCTGATTTTACTTACGGTGTGCCCGGAGTTCAGGGCGGGCATGGATGCTTAAATGAACCGCGAGTCTGTCTGGAATATTGAACCGGTAACTCACGATGAGAAACCCAACAATCCCACCGGGTGTGACGGTGGAGAACCTGAGCGGCAGTGACCTGCGGCATGCCCGCAGGGTGATGTAACCCGCTGACAACGGGGATTGAGGCGAGATCACTAAGCCGAGATGATCCTCAAGGTTAAGTACTGAAAGGCTGAAGAACATGAACCGTTAATCCGCCTCTGTGGGTTGAAAACGTCACCACGGCCTACGTGATCTGACAGGCCGTGCAGGAGGAACTGGCAGTGATACGTAAGCACTACCGGTCGAAGGTGTTTTGACATGTATGCGAAACACCGGGGCAGCAGCGTCTATCACGCTTGCGTTGCTGACTTCTGCCAACTTGCGGCAAGCAAGGATAAAGAGTGCGACGGGCAGCCTCCTCAGTATGCCTGAGTCCAGGCAGGTAAACCGGGGAAGGTCAGCGACGGATGTTAAGGGGGCATGGCTCCGATGACGCGCTGGCTGGCGGAGCTTCCGTAGTAGTCCGCGATGGGGAAAGCCCATTACATGGCGAAGGGAAGCAGTTTGAATGTGTTTGCGACGTGAATTAACTGACCTAACGAGGTGAAGACCTTTGATAATCAGCGAAATGCAACGCAAGCTTGCCACATGGGCAGCCACCGATCCGTCCCTACGGATTCAACGGCTGCTGCGTCTGATAACACAACCAGAATGGCTGGCTGAAGCGGCGCGGATCACGCTTTCATCAAAGGGGGCCCATACCCCCGGCGTTGATGGCGTGAACAAAACAATGCTACAGGCCAGACTGGCTGTTGAGCTGCAAATCCTCAGGGATGAATTACTCTCAGCCACTACCAGCCTTGCCCGCCAGACGGGTTTACATCCCTAAAAGCAACGGCAAACTGCGACCACTGGGTATCCCCGCGTTGCGGGATCGTATTGTTCAGCGGGCATGCTGATGGCGATGGAGCCGAGTATGGGAGAGGTGATTTTCATTACGCTCTCATATGGCTTCCGGCCTGAGCGCAGTGTCCACCACGCGATCCGCACGGTGAAATTACAGCTCACAGACTGTGGTGAAACCCGGGGACGCTGGGTGATTGAAGGCGACCTGTCCAGTTACTTCGACACCGTACATCATCGACTGCTGATGAAGGCTGTACGCCGCAGGATCAGTGACGCACGTTTCATGACTCTGCTGTGGAAAACCATCAAGGCGGGACATATCGATGTCGGTCTCTTTCGGGCGGCCAGTGAAGGTGTGCCACAGGGCGGTGTTATATCGCCGCTATTATCGAACATCATGCTGAATGAGTTCGATCAATACCTGCATGAGCGCTACCTGAGCGGGAAAGCCAGAAAAGATCGGTGGTACTGGAATAACAGTATCCAACGGGGCCGAAGTACGGCGGTCAGAGAAAACTGGCAGTGGAAACCCGCGGTGGCGTACTGCCGCTATGCCGATGATTTTGTCCTCATCGTCAAAGGCACCAAAGCACAGGCGGAAGCCATCAGGGAGGAGTGTCGGGGTGTGCTCGAAGGCAGTCTGAAACTCAGGCTGAACATGGATAAGACTAAAATCACCCATGTTAATGACGGCTTTATCTTTCTGGGCACAGGATCATTCGCAAACGCAGTCGTTATGGCGAGATGCGAGTGGTCTCAACGATCCCGCAGGAGAAAGCCAGAAACTTCGCCGCATCGCTGACAGCACTGTTATCAGGCAACTACAGTGAAAGCAAAGTCGATATGGCTGAACAACTCAACCGAAAACTGAAAGGCTGGGCCATGTTCTATCAGTCGTTGATTTTAAGCCAAAGTCTTCAGTTATATCGACCGTGTCGTGTTCTGGAAGCTGGCTCACTGGCTGGCCCGCAAATACCGTACAGGTATCGCTTCCCTGATGAGGTGGTGGTGTAAATCACCGAAACCGGGTCAGAGCAAAACGTGGGTTTTATTTGGTAAAACCAATCACGGCAAGCTCAGCGGCGAAATACTGTACCGGTTGGTGGGGCAAGGCAAGAAGCTGTTCCGCTGGCGGCTACCCGAAGGTAATCCCTATCTGAGGACGGAGACCAGAAACACGTATACATCGCGCTTTACAGAAGTGGCAATGGCGTTCGCCAGCATTTAAATGGAGAGCCGGATGCGCTGAAAGGTGCACGTCCGGTTCGGGGAGGAGAGGCAGGGAAATAGTCCGACTACGCCCTGCCTCTTACTCTACTCAGCACATGGCAGGGGGTCGTCTATGTGGCGTTCATCATTGATGTGTTTGCCGGATACATCGTGGGTGGCGGGTCTCATCGTCTATGGAAACGACATTCGTGCTGGATGCTCTGGAGCAGGCGTTATGGGCCCGTCGACCGTCCGGCACAGTCCATCACAGTGATAAAGGTTCTCAGTATGTATCGCTGGCCTACACACAGCGGCTTAAGGAAGCCGGATTACTGGCATCAACAGGAAGTACTGGTGACTCGTATGACAACGCGATGGCGGAGAGCATCAATGGCCTTTACAAAGCGGAGGTAATACACCGTAAGAGCTGGAAAAACCGTAAGCGTCGTCTCAGCACCGTCTGGCAGATCCTGAAATTCCTGAGAGAATAGTGGACACCAAATATGGTGGACGCTATCCATGAAATCATTAACCGCAGTGCGTAAAAAAAGCCCTAATTATCCCGTTGAGTTCAAAATCAAAATGGTTGAACTCTCGCATCGACCAGAGATCTCCGTAGCGCAACTCGCTCGTGAGCATGGGATCAACGATAATTTGCTGTTCAAGTGGCGCCAGTACTGGCGCGAAGGAAAACTACGTCCTCCTTCAACAACAGAAAACAACGTGCCTGAGCTGCTCCCGATAACTCTTGATGCCGAAGATGTTGTCCCTACAACCTCCCCCCGGTCACAACCTGTAGCTGCTGCGACACCTGAATCACTCAATATCAGCTGTGAAGTGACGTTCCGGCACGGATCACTCCGTCTGAATGGTGCCATCAGCGAAAATATCCTGAACCTGCTGATACGGGAGCTCAAACGTTGATCCCATTACCATCAGGGACAAAGATCTGGCTGGTCGCTGGCATCACCGATATGAGAAACGGCTTCAACGGCCTGGCGGCAAAGGTGCAGACGACGCTGAAAGACGATCCGATGTCAGGTCACGTTTTTATCTTCCGTGGGCGTAATGGCAGTCAGGTAAAGCTCCTCTGGTCTACCGGCGATGGACTGTGTCTGCTGACCAAACGGCTGGAGCGCGGCCGCTTCGCCTGGCCGTCAGCCCGGGATGGCAAAGTGTTCCTCACACCGGCACAGCTGGCGATGCTCCTTGAAGGTATCGACTGGCGGCAGCTAAAAGACTGCTTACGTCCCTGACTATGTTGTAAGCCTCTTTATCCTGGTCGACGCTGAATGAGCCTGGTAATATACCCGGTATGAGCAGCTCACTTCCTGACGATATCAATGCACTGAAACGTCTCCTTGCCGAACAGGAGGCGCTGAACCGTGCCCTGCTGGAAAAGCTGAACGAGCGTGAACGCGAAATAGACCATCTGCAGGCGCAGCTGGATAAACTCCGCCGGATGAACTTCGGCAGTCGTTCCGAAAAAGTCTCCCGCCGTATCGCACAAATGGAAGCCGATCTGAACCGGCTTCAGAAAGAGAGCGATACGCTGACTGGTAGGTGTATGACCCGGCAGTACAGCGTCCGTTGCGTCAGACCCGCACCCGTAAGCCGTTCCCTGAATCACTACCCCGTGACGAAAAGCGGCTGTTGCCTGCGGCGCCGTGCTGCCCGAACTGCGGCGGTTCACTGAGCTATCTGGGCGAGGATACCGCCGAACAGCTGGAGTTGATGCGTAGCGCCTTCCGGGTTATCCGGACGGTACGGGAAAACATGCCTGTACTCAGTGCGATGCCATCGTGCAGGCACCTGCACCTTCGCGGCCCATCGAGCGGGGTATCGCCGGACCGGGGCTGCTGGCCCGCGTGCTGACCTCGAAGTATGCAGAGCACACCCCGCTGTATCGCCAGTCAGAAATATACGGCCGGCAAGGTGTGGAGCTGAGCCGTTCACTGCTGTCGGGCTGGGTGGATGCATGCTGCCGGCTGCTGTCTCCGCTGGAAGAGGCGCTTCATGGCTATGTGCTGACTGACGGTAAGCTCCATGCTGATGACACGCCTGTCCCGGTGCTGTTGCCAGGCAATAAGAAAACGAAGACCGGGCGGTTATGGACCTGCGTTCGTGACGACCGTAACGCCGGGTCAACGCTGGCGCCGGCGGTGTGGTTCGCTTACAGCCCGGACAGAAAAGGCATCCATCCGCAGACCCATCTTGCGGGGTTCAGTGGTGTACTGCAGGCGGATGCTGTCACGAACGGTGCAATAGTGCTCCACACCCAACGCCTGAAATCAGATCCAGGGGGTAATCTGCTCTCCTGATTCAGGAGAGTTTATGGTCACTTTTGAGACAGTTATGGAAATTAAAATCCTGCACAAGCAGGGAATGAGTAGCCGGGCGATTGCCAGAGAACTGGGGATCTCCCGCAATACCGTTAAACGTTATTTGCAGGCAAAATCTGAGCCGCCAAAATATACGCCGCGACCTGCTGTTGCTTCACTCCTGGATGAATACCGGGATTATATTCGTCAACGCATCGCCGATGCTCATCTTACAAAATCCCGGCAACGGTAATCGCTCGCGAGATCAGAGACCAGGGATATCGTGGCGGAATGACCATTCTCAGGGGATTCATTCGTTCTCTCTCGGTTCCTCAGGAGCAGGAGCCTGCCGTTCGGTTCGAAACTGAACCCGGACGACAGATGCAGGTTGACTGGGGCACTATGCGTAATGGCCGCTCACCGCTTCACGTGTTCGTTGCTGTTCTCGGATACAGCCGAATGTTGTACATCGAATTCACTGACAATATGCGTTATGACACGCTGGAAACCTGCCATCGTAATGCGTTCCGCTTCTTTGGTGGTGTGCCGCGCGAAGTGTTGTATGACAATATGAAAACTGTGGTTCTGCAACGTGACGCATATCAGACCGGTCAGCACCGGTTCCATCCTTCGCTGTGGCAGTTCGGCAAGGAGATGGGCTTCTCTCCCCGACTGTGTCGCCCCTTCAGGGCACAGACTAAAGGTAAGGTGGAACGGATGGTGCAGTACACCCGTAACAGTTTTTACATCCCACTAATGACTCGCCTGCGCCGATGGGGATCACTGTCGATGTTGAAACAGCCAACCGCCACGGTCTGCGCTGGCTGCACGATGTCGCTAACCAACGAAAGCATGAAACAATCCAGGCCCGTCCCTGCGATCGCTGGCTCGAAGAGCAGCAGTCCATGCTGGCACTGCTCCGGAGAAAAAAGAGTATGACGTGCATCTTGATGAAAATCTGGTGAACTTCGACAAACACCCCCTGCATCATCCACTCTCCATCTACGACTCATTCTGCAGAGGAGTGGCGTGATGATGGAACTGCAACATCAACGACTGATGGTGCTCGCCGGGCAGTTGCAACTGGAAAGCCTTATAAGCGCAGCGCCTGCGCTGTCACAACAGGCAGTAGACCAGGAATGGAGTTATATGGACTTCCTGGAGCATCTGCTTCATGAAGAAAAACTGGCACGTCATCAACGTAAACAGGCGATGTATACCCGAATGGCAGCCTTCCCCGGCGGTGAAAACGTTCGAAGAGTATGACTTCACATTCGCCACCGGAGCACCGCAGAAGCAACTCCAGTCGTTACGCTCACTCAGCTTCATAGAACGTAATGAAAATATCGTATTACTGGGGCCATCAGGTGTGGGGAAAACCCATCTGGCAATAGCGATGGGCTATGAAGCAGTCCGTGCAGGTATCAAAGTTCGCTTCACAACAGCAGCAGATCTGTTACTTCAGTTATCTACGGCACAACGTCAGGGCCGTTATAAAACGACGCTTCAGCGTGGAGTAATGGCCCCCCGCCTGCTCATCATTGATGAAATAGGCTATCTGCCGTTCAGTCAGGAAGAAGCAAAACTGTTCTTCCAGGGTAAGCGACTCGTCAGAACCGTATTGATATTTACTGAGAGCTCAGATCAACTTTCCAGGGCAACAGATCGCGTACCGGTTTGCCGGCCAGTCCTGGATATGTTCAATGACGTAACGCAGCCACTTTTCTGGCTCCACATTGTTCAGACGGCATGTGCCGATCAGCGAGTACAACACCGCCGCATGTTCACCACGCTGTTGGAACCCGCGAACATCCAGTTTTCCG
>ENA-OQBT01000787-OQBT01000787.1-human-gut-metagenome-genome-assembly--contig:-NODE-787-length-16726-cov-2.299958_pt1 | contig 16726 bp, 15 predicted proteins | sample MGYA00242749_ERZ504557 | MGnify/ENA primary metagenome ERZ504557 (study PRJEB26092, sample SAMD00036243) | human gut metagenome | host: Homo sapiens | study: EMG produced TPA metagenomics assembly of... | reverse complement strand
CAATACCTTAATGAGTGGACGGGGACACTTTCTTGCGGATGGCCTCTTCGTAGACGGTGCATTCTTGAGGACAGTGCATTCGCGGGACGGGGTCACCTTTTAGGAAATGGTAGCGGATGTAATAGAGGGTATCGTCTTCGCCGCGTTCCGAGAGCATGCGCAGCAGAAATTCGAGCTGCGAGAGTGTCTCGGGATGGACGAACCAGAGGTGGCCGATTCCTTTTTTGAGATACTGGTACGGCGCCTGATCGGTATAAGCGTCTCCGAGGTAGACGCGGGACGCGCTGATGCGATCCATAATCATCTCGGCGACGTAACGGCGCGGCATTGGGACGCCTTTGATGATGGTGTCACAATTGATACCGTAATCAATCCAGTATTCAAAATGATGTTTGTTGCGCCCTTTATGGTGCATCCAGGATTTTGACATGCCGGTGTCTTCGCGCTCGGCGTTATTGGGACTCCGGTCGCCCTGATAGTATTTCATGCCGACCAGAAATTCCGTCGGCGAATATTTCGAGAGGTCGTGGGTCAGTCCCTGCCAGTACAGTCCTATTTTGAAGCAGTACCGCATGACCCACATTTTGTGTGTGGTAATGGTTTTAAAGTGCTGCCATGCTTTCATCATTCTGCCTCTTCTCCTGCTTTCCTGTTAAAATTATGATACTGCGCGGCGGCACGATGACCGTTTTTGCGCTGACTTTTTTCTGATTTTCTTCTGTCAGGAAGACTTCCGGTGTGTTGGTGTCGGCCGTCAGATACCAGACCTTCTGCTCCGGGAGGGACGGCAGTGCCAGCTCATGCGGATTCCAGTGCATGTTGTAGGCAATATAGAGGTCGTCGTCCTTGTTGCCGTCTTTATCCTGGAAATAGCTTCCGCAGTACATGACGCCGATAAAACGGCATGTGTTTTCCATCTGGGAGAACCAGGCTCTCTGGCTGTGGAAGGACATATCCGGGCAGCCGTAGGATTTGTAGTCGATGAGGCGCGGCTCGCGTTCGCCGTGCAGCGCCGGATGCGCCTTCCGGAAGGCGATTGCTGCTTTTACAAAGGCGGCAAACTCCGGATTCCGGGCGGCTGCTTTCCAGTCGATCCAGCCGGTTTTGTTGTCCTGGCACCAGGCGTTGTTGTTGCCCTTCTGGCTGTTGCCGAATTCATCGCCGCCGTAAATCAGCGGTGTTCCCTGCTTGTCATCAGCATGAGAACGGCATTTTTCAGCTGGCGGAGACGCAGCGCGCGCACAGCCGGTTTCCGGGTCACGCCTTCTGCGCCGCAGTTCCAGGTCAGGTTTTCGTTGGAACCATCCATATTGTCTTCGCCATTGTCCAGATTGTGTTTCTGTTCGTAGGAAACGCTGTCATACAGGGTAAAACCGTCGTGAATCCGCAAGATAATTGATCACACCGTGTGTCTCCGGCTTCTTCTCAGATAATAGGTGAAGTCGGAAAGGCTGCCCTCATCGCCTTTTAAGAAGCGGCGGATATGGTACTGGTACGCCTGATTGTGTTCCCCTAAATTCCGGAACCACGGGCGTTTTCCCTGATAGATCCGTGCGCCGTCAAAACCGAGGAAAATCAGTTTCGTCTTCCGAAGGAGTGCATCTTTGGACGCTTCTTCTGCCAGCGATGCATCGCCGACCAGATGGAAACCGTCGATCTGGTAGCGGAGCTGCCAGTGGTGCAGAACCTGCAGGGCAAAACCAGAAGGCGTTCCCGGGGCAAAACAGAATTCCATCAGGCATTCGATACCATTCTCATGCAGGGCATCGACCATCTCTGCGAACTCTGCGACGGCATCTGCGGATGCAGCATACGAAGCTTTCGGAGCAAAATACAGGGCCTTTGTGCCGTATCCCCAATAATTCACGCGCTTCTCTTCTGCCGGCGCCGGATATACATAGGCTGGCTCCGTAAGGGAGGTCCACTCAAAAAACTCGTAGGACGGCATCAGTTCTACTGCATTGATACCGAGTTCTTTTTAAGTATGGAATTTTTTCGATCACGCCGCGGAACGTTCCCTTGTTCTTTACACGGGAGCTTCCGTCTTTGGTGAAACCGCGCACATGGAGCTTATACAGAATCGTCTCCTCATACGGCCGGTGCAGTGAGGTGGTGCGCATTACCGGGTACTCCGGGAGAAGGCAGCAGCAGGCGCCTCTTCTTTTTCCATCGGTGCACTGAAGGTTTCTCTTCCTTCTACTGCTCCCGCATACGGATCCAAGCAGAAAGCTTCGTCCATCCGGTAGGCATACGAAAACTTTCCTACCGTCAGCCTGTGATTTCCACGGAACTGATCACGCCAGTGCGCTCCTCTTCCGGAAGCGGCACGGTAAGAAACGGTTTCTGGTGACCTTTCCGGTACAGCAGAAGCTCTGCTTTTTTCCATCTGATACTTCTACGGCAAAATTGTATCCGTCTTTCGTCGCCGATGCGCCCATTTTCTCCGGATTTCCCGGTAAAATTCGATATTTTCCTCTGTTTTTTGTCTGTATCATAATTCCCGCCCTTATTTTTTATAATTTGCTGCAATTGTCATACTATTAATGTAAATCATTTGAATAAAATTGTCAATTGACCAATGTTACCAATTGTTATACCTCTAAATCCAGTTCCACCGGGCAATGGTCGGAACCGAGAATTTCGGTATGGATTTTGGCATCTGCAACTGCATCTTTTAAGGACTCTGATACCATAAAGTAATCAAGCCGCCATCCTGCATTCCGCTGGCGTGCCTGGAAGCGGTATGACCACCAGGAATACGTCACGGTGTCCGGATACAGCATACGGAAGGAATCAACAAAGCCTTTTTCTTTGATCACAGCAAATTTTTCGCGCTCCTCTTTCGTAAAGCCGGCGTTTTTCTCATTTGCCTTTGCATTTTTGATATCCATCTCGGTCGCTGCGACGTTCAGATCTCCGCAGAAAATCACCGGTTTTTCCTGCTCCAGTCCTTTTAAGTAAGAAAGAAACGCATCCTCCCACTCCATCCGGTAGGCAAGGCGTTTTAATTCATCCTGTGAATTCGGTGTGTAGACGGTTACAACAAAGTATTCCGGAAACTCTGCCGTGATCACACGGCCTTCCATATCATGTTCTTCGATTCCGATACCATAGCGAACAGAAATCGGCTCCTCTTTGGTAAACAGGGCCGTGCCGGAATATCCTTTCTTTTCCGCATAATTCCAATACTGATGATAGCCGGGCAGCTCAAGTCGATCTGTCCTTCCTGCAGCTTTGTCTCCTGCAGCAGAAAATATCGGCATCTGCCGCCTCAAAGTATTCCTGAAAGCCTTTCTTCATGCAGGCTCTCAGTCCATTTACGTTCCAGGATATCATTTTTTTCATACGCAATTCATCTCCTTTTCCTTACAGTCTGTTCTCTGCGGTTTCTGTTGCAAAACGCTGGGAACCGACTTCCGTTTTCTTTTATTCCTCTTTCAGAACATACAGCACTTCCAGCGACGCATCCGACGGTCCGTGAAATTCGCAGCCGTCTGCTTTATACTGGCGCATCAGTTCCAACATTTCTCTGCTGTACCGCTCGCCCGGGCAGATGAGCGGGATTCCCGGCGGATATGGGGCTGCCATCTCGGCTGCAATTCGTCCTTCCGCTTCTGCAAACGGAACGGCTTCCTTCTCCGCAAAATATGCCTCGCGCGGTGTCTTTACCATCTCCGGCAGGCTGCGGAACAGCCACTGCTTTTCTGTAAACTTCGTCCGCCCCGTCGTTTTCCCGCTCTCTGCTGCCGAAATTCCTGCCAGCGCATCGATCAGCCGTGTGATATCTTCCTCGCTGTTTGCCCAGGTAATAACGCAGACCACGTTCTCCTCGTCGGCAAGCTCTGTACTGACGCGGTATTCCTCGTACAGACGCACCTGCAGATCGTAGCCGGAAATACCAAGTTCTCTTGCCGAGAATACAAGACGCGTCAGGTCGATCTTCCATACGCCGCACGTTCCTTCCATCTCGGTCCCAAGAACTTCGATTCCTTTGATCTTTGCAAGCTCCTGCCGCGCCCTCTGGCCGAGTTCCAGCGCGCGTTCCATTCGCTCTTTTCCGTGCAGCGCCATCCCGCGCCGCGCCGCATCGAGGGATGCCATCAGAAGGTAGGACGGCGATGTACTCTGTACCATCTGCAGATTGGCGGCCACTCTTGCCTCATCGAGACGGCCAGAACCGAGTGATAAGAAGGAGCTCTGTGTAAAGGAACCCGCCGTTTTGTGGATACTCTGCGCGCAGGCATCCGCACCACTTTCCAGTGCGCCGAGAGGAAGCTGTTCGGAAAAATAGAGGTGCGATCCATGTGCTTCATCGACAAGAAGCGCTGCGTTGTGGCAGTGACAGATTTCTGCGATCGCCTGCAGATCACTGCAAAGACCGTAGTACGTCGGGCTGACCAGAAGTACGGCTTTCGCATCCGGCGTTTCCGCGAAGGCTTTTTCGATCGTCTCCGGCGTTACGCCGCCCCACATCTGCCATTTCGTGCTGTACTCCGGCATCACATAAACCGGTGTGGCTCCGCTTAAAATCAGGCCCATCAGCACCGATTTGTGCACGTTTCGCGGAACAATGATTTTTTCGCCCTCTTTCACAGACGAAAGCACCATCGCCTCGTTGCCGCATGTTGTGCCGTTGACAAGAAAAAAAAGTTTTTTTTGCCTTCCACGTTTCCGCCGCCAGTTTCTGCGCCTCTGCAATCACGCCCTCCGCGTGATGCAGATCGTCAAGCCCTTCTGCCTCCGAGAGGTCATACGCCGCAAGCGACGCTCCGTTTAACGTCTCATCCAGCCCGCGCTCAAACCGGTGTCCCGGAATACGGAAATAGGCCGGTGCTTCCTCCCGGAACTGTTGTAACGCCTCCACAAGAGGCATTCGATTCTGATCCATTCTGCTTTGTTTCCTTTCAAACGATTTCTGAATCTTTTTCTGAAGCGAAAGAATCCTCCCCGCACCGCTGTGCGGGAAGGACCCCCTTATCTGCATTTTTCTGTTTTATATGGTTTATTCTACCGGAGTAGTCCAGCCATATTTATCTTCCAGTTTACCCCACTGGATACCGGTCAGGGTATCGTACAGTTTCTGGGTCAGCTCACCGATCTTGAAGTCATTTACAACAACAGAATCGTCCTTGTATACAAATTCACCAACCGGAGATACAACTGCTGCTGTACCAGTACCAAATGCTTCTTCCAGTGTGCCGTCATGACCTGCTTTCATCAGATCGTCAACCGACAGATGTGTTTCGTTTACTTTATATCCCCAGTCTCTTAAGATATGGATCAGGGAATCACGGGTTACGCCCGGAAGAACAGTTCCTTCCAGCGGTGCGGTGTAGATTTCGCCGGCAATCTTGAACATGATGTTCATGGTTCCAACTTCCTCTACATATTTACGATGTACGCCGTCCAGCCACAGAACCTGGGTGCATCCCATCTTCTCTGCTTTTACCTGGCCTGCGATGGAACTTGCATAGTTACCGCCGCATTTTGTAAATCCTGTGCCACCTTTGACTGCACGAACATATTCATCCTCAACCAGGATCTTAACCGGGTTGATGCCCTCTGCATAGTATGCTCCAACCGGAGTGGTGATGATAACGAATTTGTAGGATTTTGCCATATGTACGCCAAGGCTTGCCTCAGTAGCGAACATGAACGGACGGATGTAAAGAGATGTACCTGGCTCAGACGGTACCCAGTCTTCCTGTGCTTTAACCAGTGCTTTGACAGCCTCTACAAACATCTCCTCCGGTACGCCCGGCATGCAGAGTCTCTCGTTGGATTTAATCATACGGCGTGCGTTCATTTCCGGACGGAACAGCTGGATCTTTCCTTCTGCTGTTCTGTAGCTTTCAGTCCCTCGAACGTTTCCTGTGCATAGTGAAGTACCATGGTTGCAGGATCCATCGGGATTCCGCCGTACGGTACGATTGCTGCATCATGCCATCCCTGCTCTTTGTCCCAGTCCATGACAAACATATAGTCTGTAAAGTGTTTTCCGAATCCAAGATTTTTCTGATCCGGTTTTTCCTGTAAATGTTCTCTTTTTTCAAATCTGATATCCATTTTTTGCCTCCCCGGCAGTTGAGGATAAGTTTGTTCAGCTGCCTGTATATTTAGATTCAATAGTGATAGTATAAAACTGTACCCGAAAACAGTCAATAGAAAATACGACTAATTTTTCATTTTTTCGTTCTTATTTATTGTATCTTTTCCGTATTTTCCTGTATCAGCCGCATTTTTTCTGCTTTCCCGGCACAGCCATTGTGTTTTTTTCTATTATCTGTTAGAATGGCAGACAAGAACCTGATAAGACTTGAACACGAAAAAGGAAGGTAATACAAATGAGTGAAGAATTATTCAACAGCGCATCCTGCAGCGGAGACTGCGCAGACTGCGGCAGCGACTGCCAGGATCTGGATCAGCCGACTGTTACCCTGACACTGGACGACGATACCGAAGTAAAATGTGCCGTACTGACCATTTTCCCAGCTCCGAACCAGAAAGAGTACATCGCTCTTCTGCCGCTCGATGAAAACGGCGAGAACGAAGACGGCGAAGTTTATCTGTATCGTTACTACGAAGAGAACGGCCAGCCGAACCTCGACAACATCGATTCCGATGAAGAGTACGAAATTGCAGCAGACGCATTCGACGAGCTGATGGATACCGAGCAGTTCAACGAGATGGAAGAAAATTCCACCGAAGAGTAAGAATCACAGACTTTGAAACGATTGCAGAACCCGGCGGGAGACCTTATTTTCCTGCCGGGTTTTTCTCTCTTTTTCTCTCAAATTCCCATTATTTCTTATTTGTACAGCTTTTCTGCATCTCTCTTTAAGATCTGTTTCTATTCTTTTACAGACGTATAATATATGTGAGTAGCAATTTTCATGCCGCTACATTACATAGGAATACGAGGTATCTTTTTATGAGAGATAAAGATGTGATACAGCACATTCAGGATTTATGCAAAGAGCGTTCCTGGACTTATTACCGTCTTGCAAAAGAGGCGGACATTCCCTATTCTACCTTAAATAATATGGTAAACCGCACCAATATTCCAACCATCCCTACCCTGCAGAAGCTCTGCGACGCTTTCGGCATCACACTTGCCGATTTCTTTCTCGACGAGCCGGATGCCCTGCAGCTTACCGAAGGACAGCAGGAAATCATTACGCTTTACAATAATCTTTCGCTGGAGAAAAAGAAAATCTTAAAAGCTTATATGAAAGGTCTTCTGATGGAAGTCTGACTTTTCCGGCATCATAAGTATCACAGATAAAGAAAGTTCCGTTTTTTGTTTTTCTAAAACAGAGGCGGAACTTTTTTTCTGTCGATAAACTTTTCTTAAATTTTTCTAAAGCCCGGGACTTTTCCCGTATTTCGTTGTAGAATAAAGGACAACTGTTCACATATTAATCACAGAAGGAGTTACCCTTTCATGCTACAGATTCAGCATATCAAAAAAGAATACCGGACCGGGACGCTGGTACAGAAAGCGCTCGACGATGTGTCCTTAAATTTGCGCGACAACGAGTTTGTCGCTATTTTAGGGCCGAGCGGTTCCGGAAAGACGACGCTTCTGAATATCATCGGCGGCCTCGACCGCTACGACAGCGGCGATCTGATCATCAACGGCATTTCCACGAAAAAGTATAAGGACCGCGACTGGGATTCCTACCGGAACCACACGATCGGCTTTGTCTTCCAGAGCTACAACCTGATCCCGCACCAGACCATCCTTGCAAACGTAGAGCTGGCGCTTACCATTTCCGGTGTTTCCAAAGAGGTGCGCGCAAAAAAGCAATCGCGGCACTTGAAAAGGTCGGTCTTGGAAAACAGCTCCACAAGCGGCCGAGCCAGATGTCCGGCGGTCAGATGCAGCGTGTCGCCATCGCCCGCGCTCTTGTCAATGATCCGGAAATTCTGCTTGCCGATGAGCCGACCGGCGCGCTCGATTCCGACACCAGTATTCAGGTCATGGACCTGCTGCAGGAAGTTGCCAAAGAACGCCTTGTCGTCATGGTCACACACAATCCGGAGCTCGCCGAGCTTTACGCCAACCGGATCGTCACCCTGCGTGACGGTGTGATCTGCTCCGACACGAACCCGTTTGAGCCGGATTCCGAAACCCTGCTTCCGCCCAAACACAAAAACATGGGCAAATCGTCGATGTCCTTTCTGACGGCGCTCTCCTTAAGTTTTAATAACCTGCGCACCAAGAAAGCGCGGACCTTGCTCACCTCGTTTGCCGGCTCAATCGGCATCATCGGCATTGCACTGATTCTGGCACTCTCCTCTGGTGTCAACGAGTATATTCAGAATATGGAAGAGGAAACTCTCTCCGAATATCCTCTTCAGATCCAGAGCACCGGCTTTGACCTCACTTCGATGATGGTCGGCTCACAGAATGCCGGCAAAGACTCAAAAGATTCCGGCAAAAAGAATGAAATCAAAGTCCAGGAAGTCGTGACCAACATGTTCTCCACCATGAACTCCAACGATCTCGCTTCCCTGAAAAAGTACCTTGACGGCGGTGCGGACGGCATTTCCGACTACACAAATGCCATCGAATATTCCTACTCCGTCACGCCGCAGATCTACCGCGAAAACGGCGATTCCATCCGCCAGGTGCACCCGGACCAGTCGTTCCGCTCGCTCGGCCTTGGCGCAAGCTCCAACAGCATCATGTCATCCATGATGAGCACCAACGTCTTTTACGAGATGCCGGACACCGCTTCCCTGTACGAGAACCAGTACGACTTAAAAGCCGGACACTGGCCGGAAAACTATAACGAATGTGTGCTTGTCCTCACTTCCGACGGCGGAATGAGTGATTTTCTGCTCTACACCCTGGGGCTCCGCGATGCACTCGAGCTGGATGAGATGGTCCGCCAGTTTTTAAATGAAGAAACCGTCGAGACCCCTTCCTCCATCGGCACGTATTCCTACGATGATATCCTCGGCACCACGTTCCGTCTTGTGAACAGCGCCGACTGCTACGAATACGACAGTCAGTATCAGGTCTGGAAAGATAAAAGCGACAACGAAGACTATATGAAAAAGCTCGTTGCCAACGGCGAAAAGCTCACAATCACCGGTATTGTCCAGCCGTCCCCTGACTCTGCCGCCTCTGCCCTGACCGCCGGCATCAATTACCCGGCATCGCTGACCCGCCACGTTGTGGAGGAAGCAAAGAAATCCGAGATTGTGAAACAGCAGATGGCGGACTCCTCCATCGATGTCTTTACGAATCAGGAATTCGGCACCGTGGATCAGAACAGCGGTCTTGATATGGATTCCTTTATCACTGTCGATGAGGACAAGCTGCAGAACGCTTTCCAGTTCGACGATTCCGCACTCTCCGGTGCTTTTTCCGGTGATTCCATGAACCTTGATTTTTCCAGTGCTTTTGCGGACGCCGGAAGCAGCATGGATCTCGCGGGTGCGATTGACCTCAGTCAGATCTCTCTTAATTTCGACGGACTGCCGCAGCTTGATCTTGGCCAGATTTTATCCGGGCTTACTCTCAATGTCAGTGAAGACGGCATGCAGGAACTGGCTTCCAGCCTCATGGAGGGCTATCAGGGCTACGCCTCGGAGCACCCGGAGGCGGATTATTCCCATTTACAGGAGGATTTCGTCTCCTACATCAATTCCACGGAAGCACAGGAAATCCTGCGGCGCCACATCCAGACCATCATTGCAGGCGGCGGTGTTTCCATTACACAGGAACAGATCCAGGAACTCATTCAGCGGATCTTCAAAGGGTATCAGGCATACCTGATCAAGATGGGCTACACCGACCCGGAACAGTTTGATGCTTATCTTGCGGAGTATCTGCAGACCGAAGAAGCTGTTCAGATCATCAACGACTGGATTTCCGAGGTGATGCAGAACAACGGCAATATCGAAATTACATCCGACCAGCTCACTGCGCTTGCGACGGAGCTTTCCAACGGTTATCTCGCTTACGTGAAGGAGAACGGCCTGCCGGATCCGACGGAGATGGGCCAGCACTTTATCGCCTATCTGAACACGGCGGACGGCCAGCAGCGGCTGAACAGCGGTATCACAAAAATCGTCGATCTCGACGGACTGCAGTCCCAGGTTTCTTCTGCGCTCACAAACTACATGGCGGGCGTATGGGAAGCTACTCCGCTTCTGTCGCCTCGGTTCTGCAGACACAGATCACTTCCGCGATGGAACAGATGATGACGCAGATGGCCTCTGCAATTCAGTCCGAGATGGAGCGCGCCATGACGCAGGTCGGTAATTCTCTTCAGGATTCGATGGGCGATGCATGAAGATTGACACCGATGCCTTTGCAAGTGCCTTCCAGATGAATATGACTGAGGATGATATGAAAGAGCTCTTCGCTTCTCTTAGTTCTTCCGGCTCTTCCACCTATGAGGGCAATCTGCAGAAACTGGGCTACGCTGATTTTGACGAACCTTCTTCGATCAGCATTTACCCGAAAAACTTTGAGAGCAAGGAACACGTTGTCTCCATCCTCGACGGTTACAATGACACGATGGAAAAAGAAGGCAAAAACGAGCAGGTAATCTCGTACACCGATATGGTCGGCACTCTGATGTCCTCCGTCACGGATATCGTCAACATCATCAGCTACGTGCTGATCGCTTTTGTCGGCATTTCCCTTGTGGTTTCCTCGATTATGATCGGCGTCATCACCTATATCAGTGTTCTGGAACGCAAGAAAGAGATCGGTATCCTGCGCGCGATCGGTGCTTCGAAACGCAATATTTCGCAGGTCTTCAATGCCGAAACCTTCATCATCGGACTCTGTGCAGGACTGATCGGCATCGGGCTCTCGCTGCTTCTGATGATTCCGGGCAACCTTCTGATCCACCATCTGGCGGATACGACGAAGGTCAGTGCTTCTCTTCCGCTCGTCCCGGCGCTTGTTCTGATTGCACTCAGCGTCGTTCTGACCCTGATCGGCGGTCTGATTCCGTCGAAGAAAGCGGCAAAAAGCGATCCGGTTACGGCACTCCGGACAGAATAATCTGATCCTTAAAACACACTTTGCAAGTACGCAAAAAGCGGCCGGCAGAGGCTTTTCAAAAGTCCCGCCGGCCGCTTTTTTCTATCTTAAACTTTTATTTTTCTTCCAGAAAAAATCCATGCTCTGTCCGCACCAGTGTCGTCTCATAGAAGGTCTTTGCGAACTGCACCAGATAAGCAGTATCTTTGGCGCCTGCCGTCTCATACGGGGAATGCATCGCAAGCTGAGCCATTCCGATATCCACGCTTGTCACCGAGACAAGAGAGTTCAGAATTGCGCCGAGCGTGCTTCCGCCCGGAATGTCGGCGTGGTTTGCGAATACCTGGCACGGTACGCCGGCCTTCTCGCAAATCATCTTTGTTACGGCTTCCGAAACAGCATCGGTCGTGTATTTCTGGTTTGCACTCTGTTTGATGACAACGCCGCCGTTCATGTAGACGCGGCTCTTCGGATCGTATTTCTCCGCATGCGCCGGATGGAACGCATGTGCATTATCGGCAGAAACCATAAAGCTTCCCGCAAGATCTCTGTGGTAAGCGATCGTATCTTTTCCGCACGCTGCGTTGATGTGCTGCAGGGTCTCAGTCAGGAACGACGAATCTGCGCCCTGTTTGGTAAGGCTTCCGACTTCCTCGTTGTCAAAGATTGCGCAGACATTAACCTGACCTGTCGCTTTTGCGGCAAGGAATCCTTTTAAGGAACCGAATGCGCTCTGCAGATCGTCGAGGCGGCCGCTGGACAGAAATTCTTTGCTGGCGCCCCAGATAGAGCCTCCACGCGGTTGTACAGATAAAGTTCCATCGAGAGGATGTCCTCTTTTGCCGTATCCGGCAGAAACAGCTCATAGAAATGATCTTTCGCTGTCTCATCACCGAGAATCGGGAGCATGTCGGTCTGCACACTGTATTTGATTCCGTTGTTGATGTCGCGGTTCAGATGAATCGGCAAATTCGGGATCGTCACCAGATCTCGTCCGGCATCAACCAGCACGGATTTCACGCTGTTTCCGTCACGTACCACCATGCGGCCCGCCAGGGAAAGCGGACGGTCAAACCATGGGGAACGGATCATTCCGCCGTAGCCCTCCACGTTCAGGCGGGTATAATGACCATCCGTCACGAATGGGTCCTCTCCCTTTACTTTAAACGTCGGACAGTCGCTGTGGCTTGCGATGATCTGGTAGCTGGAAAATGCGCTCTCCGGGATCTGGAACGCAATCACCGAGGATTCATTTCTCGTCACATAATATTTTCCGCCCGGAACGAGACTCCATTCTTTTGTCTCCTCCAGTTTTGTATATCCATTTTCGTTCAGCAGATCACTGGCTTCTTTTACCACATGAAACGGGCTTTTGCACCGCATGATAAAATCGAGCAGCTCCTGCGCTGTATTCAGGTATTCCATAGTTTTTCTCCTTTGCATATATTCAAACGCTTCTTCTATTTTATAAAATCCCGCTGTCTTTTTCAAGACCCAAAAACCTGTGGGAACTTACTGTATCACTCGCAATCATCGTTTCGAATCGGATATTCGCAATCCGCTTCGCTACTCGCACATAAAACCAGCCGCTGCTTCACAAAAAAATCCCGCACAGACAGATTTTTATTTTCTGTCGTGCGGGACTTACTTTTTCCGTTTTTTCTGCTATGCAGAAACCTGATTTCCGGTATACAACTGATAATATTTTCCTTTCTGTTCCATCAGCTGATCATGGGTACCGCGCTCAATAATTTGTCCCTGCTCAAGAACCATGATACAATCGGCGTTTCGTACGGTAGACAGACGATGTGCGATAACAAAGGTTGTTCTTCCGCTCATCAGCTTATCCATACCATCCTGAACAATGCGCTCGGTACGGGTATCAATGGAGCTTGTCGCCTCATCGAGAATCAGTACCGGCGGATCCGCAATGGCTGCACGCGCGATCGCAAGAAGCTGCCGCTGACCCTGGGACAGATTCGCACCGTCTCCGGTCAGCATTGTGTCATAGCCCTGCGGCAGACGCATAATGAACCCGTGCGCATTCGCCAGTTTTGCTGCTGCTACAACCTCATCCTCCGTCGCATCGAGCTTTCCGAAGGCAATATTTTCTCTTACCGTTCCCGTAAACAGATGTGTATCCTGCAAAACAATGCCAAGCGATCTTCTCAGATCGTCTTTTTTGATCTTTCCAATATTGATCTCATCGTAACGGATCTTACCTTTCTGAATATCATAAAAACGGTTGATCAGATTGGTAATGGTTGTTTTTCCGGCTCCGGTGGAACCGACAAACGCGATCTTCTGACCCGGCTCCGCAAACAGTGATACATCGTGCAGAACGATTTTATCCGGGTTATAGCCGAAATCAACATGTTCGAATACCACACGGCCCTGCAGCTCGCGGTAATCCACAGATCCATCTGCCTGGTGCGTATGCTTCCATGCCCATTTTCCGGTACGCTCTTTCGTCTCGGTGAGTTTTCCGTTTTCTTCCTTCGCATTGACAAGCGTTACATACCCCTCGTCCAGCTCCGGCTCTTCATCCATCAGGCGGAAAATACGTTCGGCTCCTGCAAGTGCCATAACGATTGCGTTCAACTGCTGGCTGACCTGGTTGATCGGCATGTTAAAACTCTTGTTGAAGGTCAGAAAGCTTGCCAGACCACCGAGCGTAAAGCCACCGACATTGCAAGGGCAAGTGCACCGCCGACAATCGCACAGACAACATAGCTCATATTTCCAAGCTGTGCATTGATCGGTCCGATGACATTCGCAAACGCATTGGCATTGTAAGCACTCTCATACAGATTGTTATTAATTTCTTTGAATTTTTCGATATTCTCCTCTTCATGACAGAATACCTTGACAACCTTCTGGCCATCCATCATCTCTTCGATAAAGCCGTTGACTTTACCAAGATCCTCTGCTGTTTTACAAAGAAATTTCCGGAAAATCCGGCCACCTTTTTTGTCACTCCCAGCATGATAGATACCATAACCAGCGTTGTAATCGTCAGCGGGATGTTCAGAATCAGCATACTGACAAAGACACTGACAATCGTGATTGCACTGTTGATGATCTGCGGGATACTCTGACTGATCATCTGGCGCAGAGTATCAATATCATTTGTATAAATCGACATAATATCGCCGTGCGCATGCGTATCAAAATATTTGATTGGCAGCTTTTCCATATTGCCGAACAGATCATTTCTCAGATTCCGCAGGGTTCCCTGGGACACATAAATCATGGTACGGTTCTGAATGAACGCAGCCACAATACCGATCCCGTAAAATCCGGCCACCCGCAAAATTGCGTGGAGCAGCGGGCCAAAATCCGGATCCGGCTGGGTCAGCATCGGCGTGATATAGCCGTCAATCAGCGTTTTCATAAACATCGTTCCCTGTACGTTTGCCAGGACGTTGACAAAAATCGCAATGACAACAGCGATGCAATGTACGGTATAATCCTTTAATGCATATTTCATAATTCTGGTAAAGATCTTCATCGGATTCTTGACCTGCGGTTTCACCCCTCTTGGAGTCTTGCGCCCGGCCCCTTTACCTGCTGTACTCTCTCTGCCATTCCTTACTCACCTCTCTTTTCGTCAAAGTCTCCGCCGCCACCGGTCTGAGACTCATATACTTCCCGGTAAATTTCATTGGTTTTCAGTAATTCCTCATGGCTTCCAAAACCATTTACTTTTCCGTTCTCCATGACAATGATACGGTCTGCGTCCTGCACACTGGAAATACGCTGTGCAATGATCAGCTTTGTCGTTTCAGGAATCTCGGTCAGGAATGCCTTCCGGATTTTTGCATCGGTTGCGGTATCGACAGCACTTGTACTGTCATCCAGAATCAGCACCTTTGGTTTTTTCAGCAGCGCTCGTGCGATACAGAGGCGCTGTTTCTGGCCGCCGGATACGTTGGATCCGCCCTGCTCGATGTAGGTGTTGTAGCCCTCCGGCATCCGGTCGATAAATTCATCAGCGCAGGCAAGACGGCAGACACGCTTGCACTCTTCTTCCGAAGCATTTTTATCACCCCAGCGAAGATTGTCGAGAATGGTACCGGAAAACAGCACATTTTTCTGTAAAACAACGGCTACTTCATTTCGCAGAGTTTCCATATCGTAGGAACGGACATCCTTTCCGCCGACTTTGATGGAGCCTTCCGTGACATCGTACAGACGGCTGATCAGGTTGACAAGACTCGTCTTCGCACTTCCGGTTCCGCCGATGATACCGATGGTCTCACCGGATTTGATCGAAAGGTTGATATCCGAAAGAACCGGCTCGCCTGCTCCCTTTTTGTAGTTGAAGTAGACGTGATCGAAGGTAATGCTTCCGTCCGGAATATCAAAGTCCGGATTCTCCGGATTGTCGAGATCGCTCTTCTCATTCAGAACCTCGGTAATACGGCGCGCACTCGCAAGGCTCATCGTGATCATAACGAATACCATCGAAAGCATCATGAGGCTCATCAAAATGTTCATGCAGTAGGTCAGAAGGCTCATCAGCTCTCCTGTTGTCAGGCTGCTTCCGACGATCATCTTCGCACCGAGCCAGCTGATCAGAAGAATACAGCTGTAAACGGTAAGCTGCATCAGCGGCGCGTTGAAGGAAAGGTTTTCCTCTGCTTTACAGAAAATTTTGTAGATGTTCTCTGCTGCTTTGTGGAACTTACTTGTTTCATGATCCTCACGCACATAGCTTTACTACGCGGATGGCGGATACGTTTTCCTGTACGCTCGCATTCAGCTCATCGTACTTCGGAAATGCCTGATCGAAATATTTCATCGCGGAACGCATGATCAAAAACAGACACGTTCCGAGGATAAGAATGGCTACCAGATAAACGCTTGCAAGACGTGCATTGATATAAAACGACATAATCATCGCGATAATCATGCTCGACGGTGCACGCATGCACATACGAAGAATCATCTGATAGGCATTCTGCAGGTTGGTGACGTCTGTCGTCAGGCGGGTGACAAGACCTGCGGTGCTGAATTTGTCGATATTCGAAAATGAATATTCCTGAATGTTTTCAAACATGGCCTGACGCAGATTTCTTGCAAATCCGGCAGACGCTTTTGCTCCATATTTTCCGCCCATGATACCGGCAAACAGACCGATGGCTGCTGCTGCCACCATGAACGCTCCCACCACGTAGATGTGATGGAGATCGCCTTTTTCTACACCATCATCGATAATGGATGCCATCATAAGAGGAATGATCATCTCCATGATAACTTCCAGAATCATGAAAAGCGGAGTGGCAATGGAGGCTTTTTTAAACTCTTTTACCTGTGCTCCAAGTGTTTTTAACATGATGTCTCTCCTAACATATTTTTTACATTGCTTTTGAGCTGGTCGATGACACGGTAGAAGGTATCGAGATCTTCTTTTGCAATTCCTTCAATTGTCTGTTCTTCCAGAATATCGATCATATCTTTCGTCTTCTCGTGAAGCTCTCTTCCGGTATCGGTCAGCACCAGTTTCTTCAGACGTGCATCATAGGGAACGGACTCCCGTCGGATGTAGCCCTTTTTCTCCATGAGCTTTAAAATATTCGTCACGGTGGACCGACAGATCTTAAACTCCGCCTCGATATCCTTCTGGAAATATCTTTGCCTTACGTTCCGGCACAGATACCCTAAATCCATCCGTGCCATGGCGGTCAGTTCATCGACCCCCCGCTCTCTGGC
>ENA-OQBT01000785-OQBT01000785.1-human-gut-metagenome-genome-assembly--contig:-NODE-785-length-16774-cov-2.054905_pt1 | contig 16774 bp, 21 predicted proteins | sample MGYA00242749_ERZ504557 | MGnify/ENA primary metagenome ERZ504557 (study PRJEB26092, sample SAMD00036243) | human gut metagenome | host: Homo sapiens | study: EMG produced TPA metagenomics assembly of... | reverse complement strand
TATACCGGAGTAGCAAAAAGAATCACATCTGCAGCAGTAATTTTATCAATCGTGGGATTTGTATCATCCTGATCAATACATCCTTTATAACATTGACAGACCCCACATCCCTTACAAGGTGCTATATGATATCACATGCTCCGCTGACTGCGTCCTTTGCACTTTCCACTCCTTTTTCTTCAGAGATATAGCTTCCGCTGTCTTTTCAAGCGGTTCCTTTGTCTTCTACAATGTGATCCAATGCAGCCAGCGGCTCAAGTCCTTTCTCCTTCGCGATTGTCACACGTGTGCGGCGCTTTGGACGATATGGGCGATACAGGTCTTCTACTGCCACAAGCGTTTCCGCTGCCAGAATCTGTTTCTTTAATTCTTCTGTCAGTCTCTGATTAATATCCAAGCTTTTTAGTTCTTTCCACTTTCATAGGCGTTCTGCACCCGTTCGGTCAGCACTTTTCCACCGTTTGCATACCATTCTACCACAAAAGTATCAAAGTAATCCACTGGTTTCTCCCCACTAATGATCTGAAGAAATGCTTCCTGTTCCAGTTCCTGTAATTCTTGCGGAATTTCTGCATTTACATTTTCCAGAGGCAATGTCGATGTACTTGTTATTCCTGCCTTCTGCAGTTCCCCCACAGCCTGAATTCTTGACGCATACGCCGCCCATCCATTCGCGGTTGTCAGCTGTCCATTCAAGTAAGATTTGCATGTATTAAAATAAGACTTTTCCAAACCGCTAAGCTCTGATACATCAAGCGTCTTATCCAGTGCTGCCTGAATATGTTCTGTCGTACGGTAAAGTGCATCCTCATAATCCACATTAATATTCAGTGGCCGGGCCGTCGGATCTACATTAATAGAAAAATAATCATTCACTTCTCTTGCCGCACTATCATTTGCATATCTAGACTGATCAAAAATCGCACTCACATACTTTGCTACAATTTCCGGATGCTCATATCCTTTACGCACCACCACATACATCCACTGGTCATACGATTCAAAAACTGATATCTTCTGCGTCTCATTTACCTGTTCTTTGTCTAAAAGATACGGTTTCCACTCTGCATTTGAATCGACATTATATGCTGCACTCAACGGGTTATTCGGAGCCCACCAGCGTCCACAGATAGCACCGCAATGTCCGGTTTTTAACAGATCATCTATGTTTTCCGTCTTTCGTAGCAGGAATCTCTGGTCGAGTATCTCATCCTCATATAGATTGTGAAGTTTCAAAAGCGCTTCTTTTGTTTCCTGTGTTACTGACCCATAAACTACATTTCCATTTTTATCCAGGATCCAGTGACATGGCATTGCACCGGCATGTATAAAAGTTGCATCCACTCCATAAGTCTGATCCGCACCGGCAACCACGTCTGTACTACAGGCAAGGCCGATTGTCTGACCGTCTCCTGCTGCATCCTGTTCTACAAATGCCCGGATCACTTCCAACGCTTCTCCTACTGTTTCCGGTTCCTTTAATCCCAACTTCTCAATCCAGTCTTTCCGCAGCCAAAGAAGCGGAGTTCCATCGTCAATCACCGTATTCGGAAATGCATATAGCTTTCCATCCACGGTTGCAGACTGTAAAAGAGAATCTCCATAACTTTCATACATTTCTTTGATCGTATCTGTCGTACACTCTTCATACGTTTCTGTAAGTTCTTCGATCAGCCTGCTTCAATCAGGCGGAGCAGGTTATCTCTTCCCTTCACAACAAGCACGTCTGGAATATCACGATCTTCAATCGCTACATTGACCGCCTCTTCATAAGTATTGCCATCCTGCAATTCAAAGACATCTTCATTCTGAATATTAAGTATTTTCTTCAAATATCTCGTATATGCATTATTTTCATACGTATCTCCTACAGGAAGATTCGAATTATTCGCCCCTGCAATCTTGCCAAGTGTATAGGTAACAGTCTCAGGATATTTCCCAAGTGGTGTATGCATCGCTTTATACATCAGCTTTCTTTTCGCTTTAACTGCATTGCTTGCACCAGACTCACTTTGAGATACTTTTAACTGTTCCATCTGTCTTTGACTTTCCTTCGTCTCAAAATAGGTTCCACCAAGCATCAGCAATAAATTAATGCAAGATGGCCTGAGAGAATTCGCTTTTTCATAATCGTTTTTCATAACACCTTCGCCTCCGTGTTCCTTCGGAATCCGGATAAAGACCCGCTTCCTTTTCCTGGAGTACTTTCTATCTTCATCTCACCTTTTTCTCCATAAGGACATGGATTCTGTCACAGACATTTCGACACACCATAACCTGAGGCTGATATGTCAGAATCTGATCCGCCTTCTCCTGCGTCATTCCCGCACCATTGTCCCTGATTTCAAAGAAAATGTGCTCAGCCTCTTCACGAATCGTCAGCCACAACGTCGGATTCTCATTCTCTGACACATCAATTCCATGATCGATTGCATTTTCTGCAAGTGGCTGCAGGATCAACTTCGGTATCAGATAATCATTAAGACCATCCGAAATCTGTTCAACCACACGGAACTCGTTATCATGCATAACAAGTTGGATTTTGAGATATGCACGGATGTTATCAATTTCTTTTGCCACTGTAGTCATTGTTTCACCACGATTTAGGCTTGTCCGATAATAAGTAGACAGTGCCAATGTCACATGACTGATTTCATCCTCCCCCGCTTCAATTGCTTTCCAGTTGATGATTGAAAGCGAATTATAAAGGAAATGTGGATTGATCTGTGCCTGCAGTGCTCTCATCTCACTGTTCTGAAGCTGGATCTTACTTTCATATACTTCTGAGATCAAATGGTTCATCTGATCCATCATGCGCCGAAATGACCGGATCAGCACACCCACCTCGTCTTTGGATTTACTCTGCACGGTAACTTTACGAAGTCCCATATTGATCAGGTTCATATTTTCAGTCAATAACTCCAACTGCGATACCATACGGAGGGAAAAAACATATCCCAGAAAACTCAGAAGAAGAACACTGATCAAAATAATCGGAATATTTTTGAGCAAAAGCTTATGGATTGCGTTTTCACTTACTGCCTTTGGACGATAGATATAGAAATTCCATCCTGTATCCTTCATTGTCCGCCGTACCAGATAATAATTCTCACTGATACCTTTCAGACTCTCAATATCCTTCGGACGATATTTCTTATCCATAGAACACTCGGCATAGACAATATTTCCATTATCATCCTGAATCATGCCTCCTGTATTATCTGTGAGCTGGCTCATGAATGGTTCAAGAACTTTTTCATAATCCAGACGCATCTCCAACACCGCTTTGATCGTATCATTGTCATAGAATTTCCGACTGGCAATGATTGATTTATTCACACCGCGAGTGATGCTCCACTGCATTAATGTTCCCTCATTCAACCTGGAATACCACTGTTGATTCTCCGCTTCCGACATTGGAAGAAGTGTATCTCCATGTGGCACTTCTATATTGTCAGAATATAATGTAATGCTCTGGATCTCTTTGTGATAGATCGTCGGCATCTGCAACAGTGGATCAGCCACCTTCACATATTTCAAATACTTCTCATAATCCGACTCTGTCTCCACATCAAAAATATTCCTGAGATTTTGAGAATAAGACAGATAATCAACCAGGTTCTCATAGATCTGAGACTGATTCTCAATCGAACTCACTGACTGTTCCAACATTTTTCTCCAGATTGTACTGTTCCTTCTCTCGCAATTGATTCATCATGCCATACTGCATGGAAAAAGCAAGGAATCCTACCGGAACCAGTCCTGCAATCAGCATCAAAACAGACAGTTTTTTACGAAATTTCAGATTTTCAAATCGATGGATCAACTTCCGTATTTGTTTTTTCATCCGCCGCTATTCCTTTCCTGCATGCTTCCGGTGTATCTCCGAAAAACTCTCTGAAACTTCTGCAGAAGTATGAGTTGTTGGAAAATCCTACTTCTTTCGCAATTTGGGAGATTTTCATTATTCGTTGTCTCTAAAAGCTCTTTTGCTTTATTCATTCGCACTTCACGGATAAAACGGTTCAGTGTCATCCCTGTTTCTTCTTTAAATACAGCGCTTAAATATCCCGGTGACAGAAAAACCATTGCGGAAAGTGTCTCTGCTCCCAGATCCTTTTCCTTATAATGGTGATAAATATATCCCTTCACGGTTGTAACTTCTGATCGGAACCCATCTTCCTGCTCTTGCATGCAATGTTCATATTCCTGAAGTACTTCTTCTACTATAGCAATCACATCATTAAGGTTTCTGCAGCGATATAATCGATCCACTCTCTTGGAAAGCATCTTTTCATCCAGCCCTTCCATCTGGTCGAGCAATTCTTTCATAATTCCAGAAAATACAAACTTTACATACATATCCGAAAATTGCTTATGCGCACGATATTTTTCTTCCAGTCTCTGAAAATCCTGACGGAGATGTGGCAGATCTTTATATTGAATATCTTTCGTAATCTGTTCCATGATTTCAGAATCTTCTGCCGGATCAGCTTTCTTCTCTTCCTGCTTCTCCCCGTGGAAAAACAGATGCTGACGTGCTGATAGAACTGCTCTTCTAACATTCCTTCCAGCACCTTAAATTCCTCTGCCAGATTTTTCCATCTTCGATTTCCTCACTGACTGCAAAATAACATTCACTGTCAAACTGGTGCGCAAAAAAACGATACATTTTCTCTACGATTCCATGATAATCTGCATATTTTTCCGTGAACAAAAAGATGGATTCGTTCGAATTCAGATTCACATAATGAAACTCTCTCTGCACCTCTTCCTTCAGGCTCATCAGGAAATGTTCCTCTTCCGTTTCGAAGAATCCATTTGAGGCACTGACAAGAACCATACGGGTAAATTGGGACAGATCATCTTCCATTCCATCTGTAAGTTTCTTAAACTGAACAAAATCTTCCTCTTTTCCCCCATACAGATATTTCAGTAAAAAGTATTTTTTCAGATAATCTTCTTTCTTTTCCTGCTGCTCTTTTTTCTCTATCTTAGAAGAAATATTTTCCATCACTCGTTGAAAAGTCTTATGGAATTCCTCCGGATCAACCGGCTTCAGAACATAGTCCACAACTCCATACCGCAATGCTTCTCTTGCATAAGAGAAATCATTATATCCGCTGAAGATCACGATTTCCATATCCGGATGATCTTCTCTCACTGCTTTCGTCAGCTCCAGTCCATTCATATAAGGCATCTTTACATCCGAAAATAAAATATCCACATGGTTTGATTCTAATACTCCCAGTGCATCCTTTCCATTCGTTGCTTCTAGGATCTGGAATTCTCCTTCCTCCCTCTTTAACAGAAAGCGGATTCCCCTTCGCTCCAGTTTTCATCATCCACGATCAATATTGTAATCATTTCCCCACTCCTCCCACACGTTCACTTTACATTTTCACTATTCCTTTTATAACGTCCGAAAACAGCAGGGAATGTTCACTCACTCTCTGCTGTCTTTTTTTAATTTTTATAATTCTATTTTAATTCATTTTTAGACAATGTCCACACTAGCCTTTAACCGCTCCGGCTACAACGCCTTCGATAATATATCTCTGGCAGAACAGGTAGAAGATGATAATCGGCACAATTGCAAGAACCAGAGTTCCCATCATTGCTCCCATATCTACAGAGCCGTATCCACCTTTCAGATACTGAACTGCCATCGGCACTGTCTTATATTTTCTCTGATCCAGTACAAGTGATGGAAGCAGGTAGTCGTTCCAAATCCACATTGCCTGAAGAATTGTAACTGTTACACAAGTCGGCTTTGCAATCGGAAGTACAATTCTGAAGAATGTCTGGGTTGGTGTGCATCCATCAATCATTGCAGCCTCTTCAATCTCCAATGGAATGGATTTCATGAACCCGGTAAACATAAAGACGGAAAGTCCTGCACCAATCCAAAGGTAGATCACAACCAGTCCCCACGGATTCCCATATGAAGCATATTGCGATCTTGGATAATGTAAACATTTCCATCTGGAATGGCACGATCATTGCAAACAGGCAAAGCATGTAAAAGATCTTTGTAAATTTTGTTCTTCACGCGGCAGATATACCATGCACACATAGAGCAACATAAGATAATCACTGCTACAGATAAGATTGTGATAAATAAACTCCATCCAAATGCCTGAATCAGCCCTGTCTGCTTAATACCACGGGTATAGTTCTCTAATCCGACATACATCTTTCCGGTCGGTATCTCGAACGGTGCTTTACTGATATAGACTTTTTTCTTAAAGGAGTTGATAAATACCAGTATGATCGGATACAGATACAGCAGGCTGAGTAGTGCAAAAATAACGGTTAATAATGTACCATGTTTTACTTTTTTATTCATTACTGCTGCACCTCCTTTGATGTTGTCAGTTTATTCTGGATCAATGCAATCACTCCTACGATAATAAAGAAGATAACTGCTTTCGCCTGTCCTACACCTTCCCAGCCAGTTCTTCCATAGAATGTATAATAGATATTCAGGGCAAGCATTTCTGACATCTTGTCCGGTCCACCGTTTGTCAATGCAAGGTTCTGGTCGAAAAGTTTAAATCCGTTTGTAAGTGTCAGGAAAGTACAGATTGTAATGGATGGCATAACCATCGGAATTGTAACATATCTTAAAAGCTGTACTTTATTCGCTCCATCAATCTGTGCTGCCTCGATCAGCTCTCCAGGAATATTCTGGATTCCTGAGATGTAGATGATCATCATGTATCCAATCTGCTGCCAGAGCATCAGGATAACCAATCCCCAGAAACCATATTTTGAAGAATATGTAAGTGTTTTCTGGAAATGTGCCAGAATACCATTTAATAACAGCTGCCATACATATCCAAGTACAATACCACCGATCAGGTTCGGCATAAAAAATACAGTACGGAAAATATTGGTTCCCTTAATATTCTTTGTCAAAAGCATTGCTACCGCAAATGCAAAAATGTTGATCAATAATACTGTCACAATTGTAAATAATGCGGTAAACCAAAGAGAGTGAAGAAAATCTCCGTCTCCAGGGATCTTTGCATAGTTGCTAAGTCCAATAAATTTAGCGTCTGTCACCGTTGTGAACTTGCAGAGCGAAAGATATACGCCTAACACAAACGGTGCAAGGAAACCTATCGTGAATGCAATCAGCGTCGGCAATACAAATACCGGAAAATATCTCTTTATTGCTTTTTGCATGTTCTTCTCCTCCTGTCTTTCTTTTCTGTAAAAAGCCTTTCTGCGCCTTTGCTTTTCACAATTCTAATTACATAATTTCAGCCTGCCCCGGTATGCTCGTTGGCAGGCTGTTTGATCTTCTTCTCTATTTCACAGCCTTTTTATCTGCCTATCCTGTGAAAAGTCTTTTTTATTCGTTTGCTGCTGCGTATTCTTCAGCCCATCCATCAACAAATGCTGTCTGTACACTATCCCATGCGCCTGTACCCTGTGCATAGTTCAGAAGAGCTCCACCAAGATTGTTTTTCCAGTTCTCAGATGGCATTGTTGTAAAGTTCCAGCTTACTGGTGTCTTTCCTGCCTCTGTATACTCAGCATTTGCTTTTACAAGCGGGTTGTCCGGAAGGTAATCTGAGAATGTTGTGAACGGTGTTACAAATCCCATCTCGTTAGCCAGCATGTCACGACCTTCATCGCTCTCAACTACCCATTTCATAAAATCAAGTGTTGCCTGAATGTCTTCTTCTGAAGCGTTCTTATTTACACACCAGTAGTTCTCAGATCCTGTACAAAGTCCCTGATTTTCTTCTCCATCAACTCCGATGTAGATTGGAAGCATTCCCATATCTTCATCTGCTACTTCATTATCTTTGATATCATTGTAAGCCCATGTACCATTCTGATAGAATACTGCTTCGCCAAGTGCAAATTCACTTGCTGCGTCATCTCCTGTCTTAGAAGAAATCATAGATGGCTCACATGTAGAGTTGTTCAGATACAGATCCCAGATCTGTTTGTAGTTGTCAAGGTATGTTCCTTTGATTGCATCTGTGCTGTCAATTCCGTCTGCCTTATACTCATAGTAGATTGGAAGATTTGCAAGGTGTGTCTTGAATCTCCAGTCAGAGGAAGAATCCATTCCTGCTGAAGTAAAAGCTCCTTCTACTCCAAGATCATCTTTGTGTGCCTGAATCTCTTCTGCAACTGTCTTAAGTGCCTGGAAGTTATTCAGATCATCAATTGATTTGATACTGCATCCGGCAATTCGAAGTATTTGTTCAGAAGAGCTTTGTTGTAGATCAGACCATAAGTCTCAATAACATAAGCGATTCCATCTACTGCGTCGCCATCTTTTAATATATAATCGTCAGACTCGACATCTTTATAAACATCGCTGTCTGAAAGGTCATAGCAATAATTTTTCCATGTAGCAAGTCCAACCGGTCCGTTTACCTGGAACAATGTTGGTGCTCATCTTTTGCCATCTCTGATTTCAACTGTGACTCGTAAGTTCCTGATGCTGCTGTCTGTACATCAACCTGAACACCCGTCTCATCTGTATACTCTTTTGCAAGTTCTACCACTGGTCAGCCTGCTCTGGTTTAAAGTTCAGATAATAAACTTTTCCGGATGACTTATCTCCTTTCGCTGTTTCATCTCCGCCTGATGTGGCTCCACATCCTGCAAGCATTCCTCCTGCCATTGAAGCTGCAAGTACAAGTGCAAGAATCTTTTTCTTCTTCATAATTGAATCCTCTTTTATGATTACTTGTCTTTGTTTTTCTTGATGATGTTATTATAAGAAAAAGTTCCAAAATAAGATATAATAAAATTCCAAGAAACATAACACTATTTCAAGATTATTGTAATTTTTGAAGATTTTGTGTATGATACAAGAGTTCGCCAAGAACCAAAAATGAAGTTTGAAACAAATAAGTAGAGAACAGCCACGAAATAGAGGGCATAGCAAACAAACCACCGGATTAGCTGGTTTTGAAAATTGAATATATAAACGCAACACCTAATTAGGAGACCGGCGAAGGCTCATCTTTAATGAGATACCCTCGTTGCCTTAGAAGATTAAGTGCCTGTGAAGTTGTAAGAACTTTTTCTTTTTCACAGGACGTGATTCAAGAAAACCATCGGATGTATAAGGTTTTAAATCTGTGAGTATGTGCCAGATAGCGGTCAGGATCATACGGCAGCGTGCAATAATGGCTTTCTTGTGGCCACGACGTGTTTTGATACGCTTATAGCGGGTGGTAAATTCAAAATGTTTCTTCGATTTGATTAAAGCATTTGCAATCTGTACCAGAACTGGTTTAAAATAAGAACCAGCACAGGAAATCCGAGTGGATTTGATTTTACGGTCGCTCTTATCATTTCGGGGACAACATCCAGCCCAGGAGACGAGGTGTTTTGCTGTGAGGAAGACAGACATATCACCACCAATCTCTGAAAGCACCTGAATTGCAGTCATTGGATTCTTATCGAATCAGGAACCGTTCTTATTAAGTTTAAAGCAGCCTCGTATTTATCACTGAGACGAAGGATTTCCTGTTCTACTTCTGAAATGTGCTTTTGAAGTTCGTCTATGTGATCAAGGCACTGTCTGAGCTTTACATCCTGTTCTTTCGAGATATTACCATCAACGGCCGCCTGAATTTCTTCTATTGGAGTTTTACAGCGGCTGTCAACAAAGGGTGACACATCAAATTTTTCCCCAGGGTGCTGCAAAATCTGTTCCGTAATGGAACGGGAAGATTTCCCGAATACATCAGAAAAGACATCATCAAGCTTCAGATTGGAAACAGTAAGACAATTTTGGGCACGATTCTTCTCACCGGTAATCATACAGGTGAGTTTGAAACGGTATCTTACGAGATCCCTGAGTTCTCTGATGTCAGCAGGTGGAATAAAAGAAGGTTTCACCATGCCGCACATGTATAGATCACAGATCCATTTGGCATCTTTGCGGTCGGTCTTGTTTCCTTTCATGGGTTTGGTGTATTTCGGATGGGATAGAGTAACCCGGATTTTGTGTTGCTCTAAGATATTGAAAACAGGGATCCAATACTTGCCGGTAGATTCCATACAGACATCGTTACAGTTGTATTTAGCAAGCCAGACACACAGCTGATGCAAACCTTTAGAAAAGGAAGAAAAGCGAGCCTGCTTATACTCTGTACGATTATTGGAATCCGTGATACCGATACAGGCATAAATCCATGTTTTGTGGACATCAAGTCCACAGCAGTTAAATTTAAAAATTTTAAAAGACAAGTAACTACCTCCTGATAGCATAATGATAAAACGGACAGTGACTGGTCATCCGGCGAGATCGAGTCGACTTCGGAAGAGATAAGTTTCCGGGCTACAGTTATGCGCCACTCATTGATGCCTTAACGGATGACCGACAACATATAAATATGCGAGGTTGCCGCTATACAGCCCCGCCACTCACCTCCACGTGTTCTGTAGTGTGTCAGTCTTATGGAACCATCATATCAGAAGGGAACAAAAATAGAAAGTGAAGGTAACCAACACGTTTCATGGCGCATTGGTGGCTTTCGCAGAAAGACGGGAAATAAATATGGATAAATCCATGTTCATAATAATTCTTTCTCCATAGTCAGATAGTGCAGCTAACCTAAACCAAAACAAAAAACTTCATAAACAACGTCATGGCGAAGCCCCTTCGCTCTTTTGTTATGTCATTTTTTATTTCCAGCCCATTATACACTATTTCTGACGATTTGAGAAATTTCCTATAAAGCAAAAAAGGCTCGGTGGGTGCAACACCGAGCTTTCGTTTTTCTATTAGAAACTATCTGACAAATCAGAGCTTTAGCAGGTTGCAAGAAATAGATCGGCTTTAGGTTCTGCAACCGAACGGTTAATATAAACAAGATTGAATTCACCAGTGATCTCCATGTCCTCCACTCTAAATGTTGCCAAGTCATTTCGGCAGTGGCTAATTGGTTCATATGCAAAAGTAATCAAATGATCCATTGCAACCAAGTCGCAAATAATAGAAAAATTACTGATGGACGAATGCCGACTGAAGCTGTCCAGTGAATAACCTCTTGCGGCCACGGCTTGTTCCTGAAGCATGTGTGTTCCGGAACCTTTCTCACGCACAAGCAGGCTTTCCTGAAGAACTTCCTCAAGAGAAACGGTTCTGCCTGCAAAAGAATGACGGCGGCTGCATATGCCCAAAAAGCTCTCTTTTTTATAGAGGCGGTGCGGATACTTTTCTTTATCGAACACGCCTTCAATTATTGCAAAGTCCACAGGCATCTGCGGTGGCTCTGCCATTGCCGCTATCGCCCCCACCATCGACGCGGACGACAACGACGTTGCCTACGCCATGTCCGCCACCTTCCTATTTGACATGGCGATGATCGTGCTGTTTCCCATCATGGCCGGGCACTGGGTATGACGGATCAGGCCTTTGGCATCTGCAGGTACGGCGGTGAGCGGCACCAAGACTGCCAGCAAGTTCCTGATGGTCTGCGCACTGGCTACCATCGGATTGAATACCTCCTTCGCCAGCATGAAGAAGGCTGGCATCCGCCCCATGATTCACGGTTTCATCATTTCTGCGCTGGTTGTAATTGTGGCGCTGCTGGTGGAGATGGGCATGGGAATCGTGTAAGAAAGCTACAAGACAATTGAGCAAAGCCACAGTTCAAAACAAAACTGTGGCTTTTGTCTTTGGATTGAGGAATGGCGTTACGTATTTGCTCGAATTACGCAGCTGATGGATGATGCAATTCTGAATTTCCGTCTTGGGAAATACAGCCCCAATCGCCGCAGAGAATCCCGTCAGGTTATCCGTGCAGGCAATGAAAATGTCCTCCACGCCTCGTTTTTTAGCCCGTTGAGTACCGTTGCCCAGTACTTGGCACTTTCGTTTTCTCCTACCACATCCCCAACACGTCTTTTTTAAGGGCACAACGCACATATCCTTGCTCACTCTTTTTTCATTTTCTTGTTACGGTCTTTCGGGGCAACAGCCCCATCAAATCGCTTGTAAAGCGATTGTGCTTTCGAAAAAAGCATGATACGATATTGCCATAAGCAGTGATGTTGCAACACATAGCTACAATCTACAATAGTGAAAGGAGACGATCTCACCAATGCGATGCTCCCTTGTTTCCAACAAAATAATCCAAGCCCGTGAACGTTTGGGACTCACACAGCAGCAGTTAGCGGAAAAGCTTTGTGTAACCAACAAAGCCGTTTCCAAGTGGGAATGTGGCGTCACACTTCCTGACATCTCGCTTTTGGTGCCGCTATGCCGTGTTCTGGGTCTGACGGTGCAGGAACTGCTGGATGAATACGACGGCAAATTCGGTAATACCCCCGGCTGCCAGACCACGGAAGATCCTGCGCAGGACACGCTGTTTGCGGCGCAGCAGCACAGCCATTACCTGTATATCGATCTCAAAACCACCTCTACGGTGTCGCCCCATTTGTTTGGCCACAACCTGGAGCATACCAGAGCCAGCATCATGGATGGTCTCAGCGCCAGATGATCCGCAACCGGAAGTTTGCCGGCGCTGCGGCGCGCAACGGCGTAGCGCTGGACTGGGAAGGCATCGGCGAATGCGTGTACTTTGCCAATGAACACCGCCTTCCCGGTAGCAACGCAAACGAAGCTTATGTATGTCATTACGCGCACAACGGCATGTGGCGGCGTAACGAATGTCAGTCCAGATGATTCAGAACCCAATTCCGAATCAGGTGAGCGGTATCCGTCAAAAAGAGCTCTTCCTTCAAAAGGACAGGAGCTATCCGTTTGCCGTCGTTGTCAAAGTACAGCAGCCGCTGGATGTGCGCGTCGCGCTCACCAACGCCGATGGTACGCAGATTTATGCGGAAACCGTTTTTCCTGTTCAGCCCGTTCTAGCGAAGGAGGATGCACAGGAAGAGGTGGATGAATGGCAGCGCTTTGAGACGATTCTGACCCCCGGCGTCGACGATGCGCATGCCGTGATAAGCATTACCTACACGGAGCAGGCACAACTGCTCATCGGCGCAGTTTCCATGATGCCGGACAATCATTTCCATACCATGCGCAGGGACACCGTGGAAAAGCTCAAGGAAATCGGCGTGCGTCTGCTGCGCTGGCCGGGTGGCAACTTTGCCGGCGAATATCGCTGGCAGGATATGTTCCTGCATCCCGACAGGCGCGCTCCCATGGAGGCTACATGGAAAATGAAACGCAGCCCTTTACACACGGCTATGACATGCATGAAATAGACACCGACGATTTTATTGCACTGTGCCGTGAGATCGGCGCGGAGCCCTTCCTCACCATCAATGCCGCCTGGGATTCCCCCGAAGTATGCGCCGCCTGGGTGGAATACTGCAACGGCCCTGCCGAGAGCAAATACGGCAGGCTGCGTGCCCAGCGCGGTCATCAGGAGCCCTACAATGTCAAATGGTGGTCGCTGGGCAACGAAATGGGTTATGGCCACATGGAGGGCGCAAATACGCCGGATGGATACGCATCGCTGGTGGAAACGCATGCGCGTGCCATGCTGAAGGTTACGCCGGATCTGAAATTTGTTTCTTCCGGCCCCTATCCGAATCAGGAGTGGGTAGATGTTTCCATCAAGAAGCTGGCTCCCATTGCGCCATACGTTTCTCTGCATACGTACAATTCAGTCCATTGGGACTTCACCTCTCCGGAGGGCATGGAGCGCTGCTATAACGAAATGATCCGCATGCCCATCCACAATCTAGGAATCCTGCGCAGGCTGCATGACATGCTCCCGGAAAAGACATTCATCTCCTACGATGAATGGAATCTGTGGAAAACATGGTGCCGCAATCCTTCCTCCATGGAGGGCATCTTCACTGCGCAGATGCTGCACATGTTCATGCATGAAAGCGAAAAACAGCGCATGCCCATGGCCTGCTACTTTGAGCCGGTTAACGAAGGCGCCATGCAGGTGCATCCGGATCATACCGAGCTGACGGCAACCGGTCAGGCCTTTGCGCTGCTCTCCCGGCATGCCGGCGGAAAGCTGTGTACGGTGGATGGTGTAGAAGACTTTGAAGTCGTTGCCACCATCGATGATCATCATGTGCTGACCCTGACGATGCTCAACCTGAACTGGCAGGAGGAAACTACTTACTCTCTGAATAAATGCGGAACAATTCTGGAAAACAAGGTACTTCAGGCCGAAAATCTGTTGCCTGGTACCCCGTTTACGGAAAATCCCCTGATGATTCATGTCAAGGATGATATTATCAAGGCGAAGCTTCCACCCCGCAGCGTTGCCTGTATCAGTATTTCACTCGTCGAATAACATACACGGAATGCAAAAAAATAAAATGAAAACAGCAAGTCGCTCACAGCATGAAAGGAGTAATTTTATGAAAAATGGAAAGTTGACGGTTGCCATCGTGGGCATGGGTTTCGGCAGCTGCTTCCTGCCCATCTATCTGAAGCATCCGGATGTGGAGCATGTCATTATGGTGGATACCAATCCGGACCAGCTGAAGGCGCTGGCAGATATGTACCTGCTGGACGAAAGCTACTACACCACCGACTTTGAAGCGGTATTGCAGAACCCGGATGTGGATGCGGTCCATCTGGTCATTCCGCCCGCGCTGCATGCGCCCATGTCGGTTCAGGTGCTCAACGCAGGCAAGCACTGCGCCTGCACCATCCCCATGGGTATGTCCATGAAGGAGCTGGAAGACGTTATCAAGGCGCGGAAGGCTTCCGGCAAACACTATATGTTCATGGAAACTTCCGTCTACACCCGCGAGTATCTGTATGTGAAGGAGCTGTACGAATCCGGCGCAATGGGCAAGCTGCAGTATATGCGCTGCGCCCACTATCAGGATATGGAGGCTGGCCCTCTTACTGGGACGGCTTCCCGCCCCTGGCACATCCCACCCATGCCATCGGCCCTGTTTTGCTCTGGCAGGGCAGCGTCCGGTCAGCGTCTTCGGCAGAGGCTCCGGCAAGGTCCGTCCGGAACTGGAAAAGCAGTACGGCTGCCCCTTCGCCTTTGAGTCTGCTCTGGTGGCCTTGGAGGATGGCGAGACGACCGTTGAAATGGAGCGCTTCCTGTACCATGTCGCCCGTGGCTACAGCGAATGCTTTAATATCTATGGTGAAAACAAGTCCTTTGAGTGGGATCAGCTCAACGGCGACAAACATGTGATGTTCAGCGGGATCTGGTTTGGGAGAACGAGAACCGCGGCGGCAAGATCGATGAGGAATACGTTCAGGTCCCCGATTATGCCCATCTGCTTCCGGACGTCATTGGCCGGTTTACCTACGAAGTGGCCTATGACGAGGTCAATCCCCATCTGTCCTTCAAGCAGGGCGGCGGTCATGGCGGTTCCCATCCGCATCTGGTCCATGAGTTCGTTACCAGCATTCTGGAAGACAGAACTCCCTTCCCCTCCGATATCGATGCGGCCTACTGGACCGGCGTTGGTCTCCTGGCCCACGAAAGCGCCATGGAAGGCGGCACCGTAAAGTCGCTGCCCAAGTACGAAGAGCTGTAACGGGAGCCGGTAAAAACGCAGTCTCCCCAAAAAAGCCGAACCAATCGTTCTGCCTCAAATTGTCCATACAGCCAAGAGGCTTGCCTTGATTTTGCCCAGCAATGCATCTTCAGCAAAGACCGCGGTCAAGGCTTCTCCCACAATAAAAAGTGTCTGCGACACTCTCAACTCCCCTAACCCCTCATTCATGAGGGGAAGGGGTTTTCTTATCTCCTTCTTTATTGTAAAATTCTATTATGAATATATTACAATCCATCTTTACCGATTATTATGAACTCCATCCTCGTCCTGCTGTCATTGAAAATGTCAACAAGATGATTCATTGTGGTGACCTTCTTACGGTGGTGCCATGTATGGCTGTCCTCACTGTGGAAATCTTAAATTTGTTCCCTTTCGCTGTAAAAGCCGTTTTTGCCCTTCCTGCGGAAACAAATACAACCAGCTTCGTTCTTTTCATATGTCCTGTAAGCTTGTTTCTTGCGTTCATCGCCATTGTGTTTTCACTATCCCAGCGGAACTTCGCGTTTATTTTCTCGAAGACAGGACTCTCTTAGATTGTTTATTTCATTCTGTTCGTGATGTTGTTTTACGCATGTTTTCCAAAATGAATAAAACCGAAAACTTTACTCCTGGGCTTATCTGTATTCTTCACACTTTTGGGCGTGATTTAAAATGGAATCCTCATATCCACGCTCTCATCTCCGAGGGTGGGGCTGGTAACATCACTCCTTGGCGTCCTGTCAAACACTTTGATTACAGTTTCCTTCGTAATGCTTTCCGCAAAGTCCTGCTTGAACGACTTACCTCCCGCATTGGTCCGACTTTTCGCAAAGTCAAAAATGAAATGTACACGAAACACGCTGACGGCTTTTATGTCCGTGCAAAGCCAAATCTTTGCACTCCTGATATCACCATTAAATACATCAGCCGATACCTCGGCAGACCTGTTATTGCCACATCGCGTATTGATACTTATGACGGCAAAAATGTAACCTTTCATTACACCAGACACGAAGACAATAAAACTGTTACTGAAACCATTCCTGCTTTGAACTTCATTCAAAAACTCATTGTCCACATCTCCGAAAAACATTTTAAAATGCTTCGCTACTATGGGATATATGCCAAACATCATAAGCAGGAAATGAAGCTCCGTAAATGTATTTCTGCCGAAAAACAATGTTTCCTACATTTTTATACTGGCATAAAGTTGCTATTATCTCTCGGACATCTCTGCGTATTCTCCATACAATACCTTCTTTCGGTATTTAGGAATAAACACAAT
>ENA-OQBT01000783-OQBT01000783.1-human-gut-metagenome-genome-assembly--contig:-NODE-783-length-16779-cov-5.512131_pt1 | contig 16779 bp, 23 predicted proteins | sample MGYA00242749_ERZ504557 | MGnify/ENA primary metagenome ERZ504557 (study PRJEB26092, sample SAMD00036243) | human gut metagenome | host: Homo sapiens | study: EMG produced TPA metagenomics assembly of... | reverse complement strand
CATGTATATGTGCTAAACTATTATTCTGTCTTATCAAGAATCATCCTTTAAATATACTAATTAATGGTCGGAAAACCTTATCTAATGAAACCACTTTAGTTGGAGGATTATTTGATACATCGCTAAAAGCTTTTCGAAAACCACTAGCACAGCTAATGGTTTTCGTGAGACAAAAAAAGATGGGTAAAACCCATCTTAATCACTATTTACCAAGTTTTGCTTTAGCTGCATCTGCAAGAGCTGTAAAAGCTGCTGCATCGTTAACTGCCAAATCAGCAAGCATTTTACGGTTAACTTCAATTTCAGCCAATTTCAAACCGTGCATCAATTGTGAGTATGACAAACCGTTCAAACGAGCTGCCGCATTGATACGTGTGATCCAAAGTTTACGGAAATCACGTTTCTTTTGACGACGGTCACGGTATGCATAGTAGTAAGAGTTCATTACTTGTTCTTTTGCAGTACGGAACAAGATGTGTTTTGCACCATAGTAACCTTTAGCAAGTTTCAATACACGTTTACGACGTTTGCGTGATACAACGCCACCTTTAACACGAGCCATTTATATATTCCTCCGAATTAGTTCTAGTTTAGTTAATTTGAAATGCTTGTAGCGGATTAACGCATTTGTGAAACCATTGATTTAATACGTTTAAAGTCACCTGAATGTACCATTGACGCTTTACGAAGGTGACGACGTTGTTTTTTAGTTTTACCGTGGAAACGGTGAGATGTGAAGGCACGGAAGCGTTTCAATCCACCTGAACCTGTACGTTTGAAACGTTTAGCTGATGCGCGGTGTGTTTTTTGTTTTGGCATTTTAAAATTCTCCTCTTAAAATAGTGTTAATTTGACAATTATTTTTTGTCAGGAATTGGTGCAAGTTGCATGAACATTTGACGTCCATCCATCTTAGCTCTTTGCTCAATAATCGCAATATCTTGTGTTTTTTCAGCAAATTCCGCCAATACCTTAGCTCCGATTTCTTTATGAGTAATCATACGACCTCTGAATCGGATAGAACTTTTACCTTGTTTCCTTTTTCAAGGAATTTACGGCCGTTACGAAGTTTTGTTTCAAAGTCACCTTTGTCGATAACTGGACTCAAACGAACTTCCTTAACAGTAACAACGCTTTGTTTCTTACGTTGTTCTTTTTGTTTCTTTTGATACTCAAATTTGAACTTACCATAGTTCATAATCTTCGCAACAGGTGGCGTAGCTTGTGGTTGGATAAGAACCAGGTCAACATTTGCATCATCTGCAATAGCCTGTGCTTCTGACAATGGTTTAATGCCCAATTGTTCACCATCAAGACCAACAAGACGAACTTCACGAACGCGAATTTCATCATTAATAAATAGATCTTTCTTAGCTATGATCTTCACCTCTTTATTTTTTTAGAGAAAAACAAAGCGGACTTGATATACAAGCCCGCACACATAATATCCCTTTAAGGATTTGACATGTTGGGCCAGACAACCTAAGTCGCAAGGCGAGAAGTTCTCACTTCTGCTTTTCTCATTGCTATTAGTATAACAAGTGAGTCATCCTTTGTCAATAATTTTTTTTGCTTTTTCTTGAATAAATTCCACAACACCATCAATAGACACACCTGTAGTATCAAAAGTGATGGCATCTTCAGCTGGTCTAAGAGGTGATACCTCACGGTGACTATCTTTATAGTCACGTTCAGCAATTTCTTTTTTAAGTGTCTCGAGATCAGCAGGGATACCTTTTTCAATATTTTCCTTATAACGACGTTCTGCACGTTCATCAACAGAAGCAATCATGAAAATCTTGAGTTCTGCATCAGGTAAAACCACTGTACCAATATCACGACCATCCATGATGATACCACCTTCCTGAGCAATACGCTGTTGTTGTGAAACGAGTTCTTGACGTACTTCTGGAATAGCCGCTACCCAAGAGACGTTATTTGTAACTTGATTATCACGAATTGGATGTGTAATATCAACATCACCAACATAAACTTTTGGACTACCATCTGCCGCTTTCCCAAATGAAATAGGGTGTTGCGAGAGTTGATCTAAAATTTCTGGTACATTTTCCTCAGTCAAACCATTCTGCAAAGCTAGATAAGTTGCAGAACGATACATAGCTCCTGTATCAAGATAAGTATAGCCAAGATTTTTTGCGATAATCTTGGCTACTGTACTTTTTCCACTTGACGCAGGACCATCAATAGCAATTCTAATATCTTTCATGATGTTCCTTTGCTTTTAAATTATTGAACCTTAACAACATCTCCTGGGTTAGCAAACCAGTATCCATTTGTCATGTGGTCTGGGTTCAGACGTTGCAACTCATCTACAGAGATACCTGCACGAGCTGCGATAGAAGCTGCACCTTCGCCAGGTTGAACAACGATTGATGAACCGTCAGTTGCTGCTGTAGCACTTGATGGTGTTGTTGCAGCTGAGTCCGTTGCATAGTCTTTTTCAACATGTTTAGAAGAGCTGGATGCTTTCGTTGATGATGATGTCTCTTTAGTTGACTTTTCACTATCTTCACCCATACTTGAATCTTTTTTACTTGATGAAGATTTAACGACTTTGCTAGTTGAAGTTGAAGAGAAACCTAAAGATTCCTTAGACGTCGCAGTTTTACTTCCTCCAATATTTGATGTATAGAAAACAAAGAACAAAATACATACAACAATAATAAAGAACAAGCTAAGCAAGACTGTCAAGAATGACGAATTAATGAAGCCACTTTTTTCTTGATCCTCATCTGAAGAAGTGTTTCCCTCTTCTTCAAAATCCTCAAACTCATCTTCATCATCTAGAAAATCAGCATCAACTACTTCTTCCGACTCTTCTTCAGAAACCTTATCTTCCCATGGTTTTTTACTCATGATTTTCTCCTTGTAAAAACAATAAATCTATTTTAAAATAATACTATGAAAGTATCATTAATTCCAGAAAAATGTATCGCTTGTGGTTTGTGCCAAACCTACTCTCCCGTCTTTGATTATGATGACGAAGGAATCGTTAGGTTTAAAGATAGCGACCAACTTAGTAGAACGATTGAAAATAGCCCCGAGACTTTGACAGCTGTCAAATCTTGTCCTACTAAAGCCCTTATTTGCGAAGTTTAATCTTGAGGGCTTTTTTGGTTCCTCATAAAATGCAAAATAATCAAAATTAGTCATATGATCCATTAGTTCTACCTCACCTTTGAAATTAGGATGAAGCGCTAAAGCATCTAAGAAATATTTCTTAGGCCACTTTCTCATATAAAACTGACGTTTCTTTCCATTTTTAAAAATGAGGCACAAGCCGGTTTTGATAACTTCCACTTTTTCAATATCACTAATCTGCACCTTACGCGGTTTAAAAATATTGAAAGAAACAATACGCAATATTCCATAATCTTCAATAATAAAGTAACGATGAAACCCTAGACCAAATAAAGCAACAAAAATAGTGAAAAGCATCAAAATATGTGAGGGCACCGAGTACAACTCGAACAGAAGGACCCCTGCAATAAAGATTGGCGTGATGGCTAAAGACCAATAAATGATAAGCAAGATAATTCGGGTTGCCAATGGTAACGATACTTGCCGAAAATTTTAATCATCTCAGTACCTCCATTACTTCTAATTTTACCATAAAATCAGCTTTTAGCAAGCACAATTAAGATTTACTGACAATTCCAAGAATAACATCTACAGCTTTTTCCATTGTCTGCAAAGAAACGTACTCATAACGACCATGCATATTTTCACCACCTGCAAAAAGGTTTGGCGTTGGAATGCCCATGAAGGATATCTTTGAACCATCTGTTCCACCACGTATTGGCTCAATCACTGGAACAATTCCTAGGTCCTCCATAACCTCCTTAGCCAACTCAACAGGCATCATATTTTTTTCAATGACTTGACGCATGTTATAGTATTGATCCTTGATTACCAATCAACTCGTGTTCTGACCATAAGTTTTATTCATTTCATCGGCAATCTTTTGGAAGGCTGCTTTACGATTTTCAAAAGACTTCTGTCTCAAAATCACGAATGATATATGATGAATTTGCTTCTTCAACAGTACCTGTCATTGTTTGAATATGGTTAAAACCTTGATAACCATCCGTCAACTCTGGACGATCTTCTGCTGGTAACTGATTATGAAAATCAATTGCTAATTGCAAAGCATTGACCATCTGACCTTTTGCTGTTCCAGGGTGAACATTACGGCCATGAAATATCAGCTCTGCACCCGCGGCAGAGAAGGTTTCATACTGCAATTCACCCAATGGACCACCGTCAACAGTGTAGGCAAAATCGACATCAAAATCATCAACATCAAATTTATCTGCGCCAATTCCAATTTCTTCATCAGGACCAAAGCCTACACGAATTTCACAATGTTTGATTTCAGGATTTGCCTTCAAATGAGCCAATGCTGTCATAATCTCAGCAATACCGGATTTATCATCAGCTCCAAGAAGAGTGGTGCCATCTGTCGTAATAAGTGTCTGACCGATGTAATTCTGGAGATTAGGGAAATCAGCTGGATCTAGGTTATAACCTGAAGTTCCAAGAGGAATAATACCCCCATCATAGGATTCAATAACTTGGGGTGATACTCCTTCTGCGTTAAAATCTGCAGTATCCATATGAGAGATGAAACCAATCTTACGTGTTAATCGGTCATCGTTAGCCGGCAGGGTTGCCACTAGGTAACCATTACTTTCCAAATACTGGATGTTACTTAACCCTAGTTCTTCCAATTCTGGTTTTAGAATATTCAAAGCAAAATCTACCTGGCTTTGTGTTGTTGGCGTCCTTGTTGCATTTTCATCACTACGTGTATTAATTTTGGCATAGCGTAGAAAACGCTCTAAGAGTAGGTCGTAGGCATAAGCGCTCCTTTTACTGTATTTACTATTTACCTCGATTATAGCATAAAAACCCATCATATTGATGGGTTAACCGTATAACTTAAACTTTAGATTCTTTTTCGTAGTAAGCTTAATTTCTTCCACAATAGCATTCGCTAAAACCAATACCACTAAAAAAGCTGGAACTTATCAAAAGTCTCCAGCTTTTTTAGTGGTATTGAAATATTAATCCACATCAACAAAACCGAAGCGAGATAGAGGGTACACTCTGAAAGAGATAACTCCCTTGATTTGGTCTTTTTCAATAAGACCAAACTTACGACTATCTTCAGTATCACGACGATTATCGTTCAATACAAGGTACTGCCCCTTCTTGATTTTAGTTTGCTTATTATCAGTCAATGTTCCAATTGAAAAATCATCTGTGAAAAAATTCCCAGGTGAAACGGTTGCTAAATAAGCTGACTTATCTTTGCTGATATAGGTTTCTTCAACTGGTTTATCATTAACATAAAGAAAATCATCCATAGCTGTTACACTCTTACCTTCATCTGCAATGACACGGCCGGTATATTCCTTACCATTAACCGTATACAGGATAATGTCCTTAATATGCGGTTCAACCTTTTTATTGAAAGTAACATAATCACCTGCATGAATATAGTCATTCGCCTGACCTTCGGTTACACGGTGTGTTGATAACACAAAAACTCTTAACAATGAAATCACTACAATGGCAAGAACTGCTATGATAATATTTCGAATTAAATCTCTCTTAACCATATTTACTCCTTATGGGTTCCAATAAAATTATAACATAAATAGACAAATAAAAAAAGAGGAAGTTGAGTAAGATTCGCGCTCCCCTTTTTCTCTATAAACTACTAATTATAGCATTTTAAAGCTTAATAATCTTCAAGAAACGTTTGCATATTGACATCGTCTGGCACCAAGGCAAGGTATTTTTCTGCTGTTACACGCGCCTGGTCTCTGTAACCAAATTCTCTTAGAATATATGCATAATCCTGTAAGAATTCAGGATTATCAGCCAAATCTTTAGACAAATCTTGATAGATTTGAAAGGCTTCTTCTTCATCATCAAGTGCTTGATAAGCCCTGGCGATATTCCAACGAGCCAAAACAGAATCAACCTCGTAATCAGCTAAAGCTGCAAGATCATCGAAACGTTCTTCTTCCAAATAAAGAGCACTTAAACGTAAGACGATTTCATCATTATCTTCCGCTAGCGGTAAAGCCTGCTTCAAATAGGATTCAGCCGACTGGGTGTCATGTAATTCATAGGATAACTGTGATGCTAACAAAAGTAATTGAACATCAAAAGCATTCTTCGAAATGCCTTGCTGCGTCATACGTAAAGCTTCTTCTGTTCGATGTTCAGCGTGAAGCGATAGAGCGTAATTATACTCATAACCCTCAAAATCGGAAGACATGGTTTCTATCTTCTTAAAGTAGAAATTAGCTTTTTGATACTCTTCTTGATCATATAGTAGAGTGGCTAATTCAAAAGCAATGGTGTCATTGTATTCAATTTCAATGGCTTTTTCCAAAAATTCACGAGCAGCTTCAAATTTACCAAGACTGGCATAAGACTTACCGATACGCTCATAAGTAGAAACGCCAGTTGTTGCAAGAAGATCACGATTATCCAGTTTGGCATAGTATTGAATGGCTTGCTCAAAGTTTCCGAGTTCAAACTCCATCTCAGCCAAACCAAAAATAATCAATGAGTCATCTGATAGTTGACTTGCTTCCAACAACTTGTCACGGGCTACATCCGTTAAGCCTCCATTTGGTAAAGGTCTGCCTTTACAATCAACGCAGACAAATAGTCCTCAGACTCCTCAGGAATAGCATCTAAATAGAGAAACGCTTCTTCAATGTTACCATCTTCGGCTGCAATTTGTGCTAAGTTAACATTGACCTCTGGAAAATCAAAACGAACTTTTTCGTAAATTTCCTGTGCCTGTGGTAAAAAGCCAATAGACTCTAAATATTCGGCCAACTCAACAAGAACCTCTGCTGGATCCTCATTTAAAGCTTTTTTTAAATATTTATCCGCATGGTGTAAATCTTGCTTCTCAATAGAAGCAACCATTTTTTCACTATTTAACATCGTATTTTTGTCCTTTAATTTCAATGTCATCTTGGTAAAGATTACTTACAGAACGGTACCAATCAAAAATCTCCTTAACAATAACCTTGACAGAAGCGTAAATTGGAATACCCAACAGTACTCCCCAAACACCGTAAAGAGAACCTGCTGTCAAAAGAATGAACATAATGGTAATAGGGTGAATACTTAGTTTATTTCCCAGAACAAGTGGAGAAACAAAAACGTCCTTCAATAGTTTGCTCGATAACAAAAATGATGAGAACCTTGATTAGCATAGTAGGGCCTTGAACCAATCCCATAATAACAACCGGTACCATAGCTATAAAACTTCCAAGATAAGGAATCATGTTTAGAAATCCTGCTAAAATACCAAAAGTCATACCATAACGAAGCCCAACAATCTTGAACATGATACAGAACATAATTGCTATGACAATCGCTACTGTCACTTGACCTCGAACATAACATTCAAGCTGATTATTGATATCTGAAAGCATACGGACAGTCGTTTCCCGAAAGCGCGTCGGTAAAGCTGAGACAAAGCTATGTTTCAGCTTTTGACTATCTCTTAAGAGATAAAAAAGAATGAATGGTGTCAAAATGATAGCAACTGTTACTCTTGCAACTGTGCTAGCAAAGGTCCCAATCCAACTAAGAGCTGAAGTAGAAAAGTTCTCGGCATAATTGACCATTCTCGCTGAAAAATCGCTAAGCATGGCCTCTAAATCACCATGAAAATTGGAAAGAATAGGAAGTTTCAACCAACGTTCCGTTTCACTGTTCGCACGAGAAATGTATGATGGGGCATTTTTAAGCAAAATCAAAATTTGATCTTGTAAGTTAGGAATAGCTGTCGAAATTCCCCAAACTAAGAGTAAGGCAAGAATAGCATAGATAACCAAGATAGCCATGGTTCGATCTAAGCCAATTTTTTCAACTAATAGCACCAAAGGTTTTATCAAATAATAAAGAAGCATGGAAATAACCAGAGGCAACATAATAATGGTCAGAAATTGAATAACTGGTGAAAAAATTGGACTAATTTTGGTAAAAATCAAGACCGTCAAACCAATCAAGAGTAAGATTAGAAAGGACACTACCGCCTGATTATTCAAAATCCACTTAAAAAACCATGTTTCTGAAAATTTTTCTGTCTTTTTACAGCTCATAGTTACTCCTTTATTTATCATAAAATGTTACAGTTTTATCTATCAAGTTTTGGTTACAATCATAGCTAAATTTTGCAGAGAAGAAAGGTTTATCTTCTAGAATCCACTTAAAAATCTCATAGTCACCTTCCCAGGTTTGTTTAGTTAAAACCTGATCATATGGTACCCATTCAAGTGTCCCTTCACGAGATTCCTCATCAGAAATGAGTTTTCCTTCAAAATCAGTCACCTTAAAGACATAGGTATACCAATCGTGGCCCGGAGTAAATTCTGGGAAGGTAATCATACCTTTGAAGTCCATCTTTTTCACTGTCAAATGAGTTTCCTCGAAAATTTCACGACGAGCACATTCGTCAGGCGTTTCTCCCGCTTCTAGTTTTCCCCCAACAGAAATCCACTTTCCTTCATGAACATCATTAGGCTTTTTATTACGATGTAGGAGCAAAAGCTCCTTCCCATTGTCAATATAACAAATGGTAGCTAACTTTGTCATAATGCATCTCTTTTCCAATGTTTTTAAACATTATACCAAATCTAGGATTGATTTTGGCTTTGAGCCATGATTTTGAGATATAAGTGGAAATCTGCTTTTTCTGATTCTCTTGACAAAACAAAAAGAGAACCAAATTAGTTCTCTCTAGACTTCTTTAATATTTCAAATAACGACGCATGGCCATACGTGACCCGATCGAACCGATAATAATACCGACTGCGAAGAGGGTGCCAATGACTGCATAGACAAACCAGTCTGCATCATACATAGAAATACCACCTTTAACAAAATCAGGGTTTAAGGTTGAGTAAACCATGTGATACAAAACATAAATAAGGACAGAAGGAATGATGGCACCAAGTGCTCCAATCCAAGCTCCCTCCATCAAGTAAGGACGACGAATGTATGAGTTTTTCGCACCGACCAAACGCATGATTTGAATTTCAGTCGCACGTGACATAATGGTAATACGGATGGTATTTGAAATCAATAGGACAGCTACAATAGTTAAGAGAGCTGTAGCAATGATTCCCCAAAATTGAACACGTTTCATAGTAGCCATCAAAATTTCGGTATCTGATCCACCAAAGTTAGCATTATCAACGCCCTGAATAGCTTTTGCTTCCTTGGCAACACGACTAACATCATCTGGTGATTTAGTTTGAACGATGTAAACATCTGACAGAGGGTTGGCATCGCCAGTAGCAGTCTCGAAACTTGACCCCATTGTTTCAATGAGTTGTTTCTTTTGTTCTTCTTTGCTAGAGAAAGTAACCTTATCTACACCTTTGATTTTAGTCAAAGCATTATAAATTTTATGGTAGTCCTTATTGGCAACGATTTGTCCAGAAAGTTCCTTGACTGTTTCTGAAGCATCTGTTGAATCTGGATCTAAGTAAACATTGACCTGAATATTCTTTTCAATATCTGAAGCCAATTTTTGCGTGTTAAGAATAACAGAACCAAATACACCTAAAAGCGAAAGGACAATCATAACCGAAAATACTGCCGTAAGTGTCGACAATAAATTACGTTTGAGGTTCTTAATAGATTCTCCTAAGTGACGGAAAAAGCGTCTAATCATGGTAACCGTACTCTCCTTCCTCTTCATCACGAACAATACGACCTTCCTCAATCGCTACGACACGATGTCGAAGATTATTAACGATAGTTGAGTTATGGGTTGCCATTATAATGGTAGTCCCTTGTAAGTTAATACGTTCAAGGACCTGCATAATTTCCCAAGAAATCTCTGGGTCCAAGTTTCCTGTTGGTTCATCTGCAATCAAAACCTTGGGATTATTAACAATGGCACGCGCAATAGCGACACGTTGTTGCTCACCACCAGACAATTGATTTGGGAATGAACGCATCTTGTGTTTGAGGCCAACCAACTCGAGGACTTCTGTCACACGTTTCTTGATATGACGAGGTTTCTCACCAATAACTTCCATGGCATAGGCAACATTTTCAAAAGCTGTTTTCTTTGGAAGAAGTTTATAATCCTGGAAAACAACTCCAATAGAACGTCGCAAGAGGGGTACATCTTTCTTACGAAGACGAGTTAAATCAAACTCCCCAACCTTCATAGAACCACTCGTCAATTTTTCTTCTTGGTAGAACAAGCGAATTAGACTTGATTTACCTGCACCAGAAGGACCGACCAAGTAAACAAACTCCCCTGAATTGATAGATAAATCAATGTGTCTGAGGGCTGTTGTTGACTTATCATACTTCTTAGTAACGTCTTTTAATTCAATAAGAGCCATAATATCAGTATTCAACTACTAAAATAGCTGAAAGTCTTCCTTTCATTGAGATAGAGTATCTTAATACTTTAAAACAGTATATCCTTACTATTCTTCCATACGCCACTTGAGGTAGGCATCGATGAAACCTTCAATATCACCATCCATTACTTTATCAACCTGGGCAACTTCATAGCCTGTACGGTGATCTTTAACCATGGTATATGGGGTGAAAACATATGAGCGAATTTGACTTCCCCAAGTGATTTCTTTCTTATCACCTTTCAAGGCATTCACTTCTTCTGCTTTTTTTTCTTGCTCCATTTGATAGAGCTTAGCTTGAAGCATCTTCATAGCACGGTCTCTGTTTCCGTATTGTGTACGGTCAACCGTAGAAGCTACAACAATACCTGTTGGAATGTGAGTCAAACGCACACCGGTAGAAACCTTATTGACGTTCTGACCACCTGCACCACCTGATCGGAAAGTATCCATCTTGATATCGTCATCACGGATTTCGACTTCAATGGTATCATCTAATTCAGGCATGACTTCCACTGATGTAAATGAAGTGTGACGACGCTTAGCAGAGTCAAATGGTGAGATACGAACCAAACGGTGAACACCCATTTCTGACTTGAGGAATCCATATGCATTAGGTCCCTCAAAAGCAAGAGTTACAGATTTGATTCCAGCCTCATCACCAGCCTGATAATCCAAAGTCTCAACTTTGAAACCTTTGGCATTTCCATAACGCTGGTACATACGGAGTAACATTTCTGCCCAGTCCTGAGCTTCAGTTCCACCAGATCCTGGATGAATTTCAAGAATGGCATTGTTATGGTCATATGGCTCAGACAAAAGCAACGTCATCTCGTAACTTGTCATAATCTTATCAAGTTTTTCAAGTGTTTCTTCGAGTTCCTCTTGAACGCTATCATCTTCTTCCAACATTTCCAAATAAAGCTCTGTCTCGTCAGAGAGCTCTTTCATGTTGTTGAAAGTTTCATATTTCATTTTGAGCTCATTTAACTCTTGAGAGGTCTTTTGAGCCGCAATATTATCATTCCAAAAATCTGGCTCAGTCATTCGGTTTTCAAGGAGCGCAATGTCCTCTTCCAAACGATCTAAGTCAAAGAGACCTCCCGAAGCTCACGAGCTTCTCTTGATTTTCAGAGATTTTTTGGCGAATTTCTGCCACTTCCATGGATAGGTTTCCTCCATTTTATAGTATTATGCTTAATTCTAGCATAAATCACTTAAATTTGCCATTTTGCACACACAAGCTCCCACTCTGCTTGGGAGTGCTCATCCTTTGGTGAGAGTCCCCTCATATAGTCTAACATAGCCTCATCGGGCTTCTTAACAATCTCACCTAGAGCCCAAATAGCCGTTGCCGTATGAATAGGATTATTATTCTTATCAATTATCTCCATCAGTTTGACAATAGCATTGCGATCATGTAGGTTAGCCAAGGCAATAATGGCATTACGTTGAAGAATATTCTTCCCTCGCCAGGAACCGGCAATCATCCCAAATGTCTCCTTAAAGGCTTATTAGTCAGCTCTAGAAATGGGAGCAATTCAGGCATGGCAAGCTCAGGATCAATGTCTGAAGCTAAGGGATTGTCGATACCTCTGTTATATGGACAGGAAATCTGACAGATGTCACAACCATAGATAACAGTCTTTATCTTCTTTCGAAACTCCATATCCATCATCCCCTTATCTTGGGTTTGAAAGGATAGGCAACGACGAGCATTCATCGTACCATCACCAATGAGACAAGATGTCGGACAGGCATCCAGACAACGACGGCAATCCCCACAATCATAGTCAACTTCTTGGTCTGGTTCAATCTCTAGATTAGTGATAAGCTCGCCAAGATACATGTAAGACCCGTATTCTTTCGAAATAACGAGTCCATTCTTTCCGATAAAGCCTATTCCAGCTCGCTTAGCCACTGCTGTATCAACCAAGGCTCCAGTGTCCACCATACCTTTATATTCGAAGTTTTCCGTTAGTTTTTCAATACCTTTTGCCAGACGTTTCAGTTTATCCTGCAAAACATAGTGATAATCTAGGCCCCATGAATTTGGAGTGATTTTGCCACGCTTAAATTCTGTTTTTTGAGGTTGTTGCGGCAACTTATGCGGATAGCCACAGCAATAGATATGATGGTTTTAGCTGATTCCAAGCTCAATTTGGGGTAAATACGCTCTTCAATATTTTTATGTTCAAATCCTGTTGTTCGCCCTTCTTCGACACCAAGACGAAGGGATTTTTCCAGATAGTCGAAATCATCAGCGGTTGTAAAACCAATTTTTGAAATGCCAATTTCCTTGGCCATCTTTTGTATTTCTAACTTGATATTCATATTCTTATCATAATGAAAACAGAGCACAAGGGCAAGTATTTTTTATCATCTTCGTCTAAGGACAAGGTACGACCTTTTTGTTACAATGTTTCTATGACAAGACTTGCAGTAATGAGTGATTTACACATTGATTTAAATCATTTTGAGACATATGAAATTGATACTCTTATAAAGTGTCTAAAAGATCAAAAGGTCACCCACCTCCATATCGCTGGTGATATTTCTAACCATTATTTTATCGACACTAAACCTTTTCTACACAAACTTTCTAAGGAGGTCAAGGTTACCTCTAATTTAGGCAATCATGATATGCTTGATTTAGAGGATGACCTTATTGATAATCTGGATTTTCAGGTAATTGATTTAGGAAGTATGACATTATTGGCCTTTCATGGATGGTATGATTATTCCTATTCTGGTGAAAAGTTGGATAAGATTCTCAAACGTAAGAAGCAACTCTGGTTCGACAGACGCCTCAAGCGATTGGGTAACGATCCAGAAATCTGTCACAATGGTCTCAAGAGGCTAGACGATATTCTAAATGATTTGGACACTAGCAAACTTATAGTTGCCATGCATTTTGTTCCTCACAATCGTTTCACCATGACTCACGAGCGTTTTAAACCTTTTAACGCTTTTTTAGGATCTGAACAATTCCATAAGATTTTCGTCAAGCACAGCGTTAAAGATGTTGTTTTCGGTCATGCCCACCGAAGTTATGGGACGGTAACGATTGACGGTGTAACCTATCACTCGCGTCCTCTTGGATACCGACGTGAATGGGATTTAACCATTGACTTTGTTTCCAATCACCCTGAACTCAATCCTACTGGAACATGGAACCTCTCCAAACGTTACAACCTAGTCAAGAAACGGCCAGAGTTTTTAGATTACGAAAAAAAGGAACTAGCAAATGAGTTCCTTTCATCTATGACATTATTCGATTTATAGAACGACTCTTTGAGAGTCGTTTTTTAGTAGATGAAAAATCCCTGCTTTTGTAGATCCTTCAAGGTGTTAGCACGATTGGCAACGGATTTGTCCATGGTCTTGGCAATTTGAGTCGTAAATTCATCAACTCTGTTATTGAGATCGCGAAGATCATAATACTCATGGACTTCAGCGTCGTAGTCTTTTAGCTCCGCCAAGGGATTTTCCAAATCTTTATAGTAATTTTCCATATGGATGACATGACGTGGCAAACGAGGTTTAAGCTGCGGTTCCTGGTCTGGCCAACCAACTGCTAAACCAACTGCTGGATAGACATACTTTGGAAGTTTGAGGAGCTCTGAAAGTTTAGCATTATCATTTAAAATACTGCCCAAATAAACTGTTCCCACACCTAAACTCTCAGCAGCTACCACCATATTTTGCGCAGCAATCATAGCATCTGAAAAAGCTGAAATAAAGCGTTCAGGACTACCTTGTACCAAAGCCTTGGCTCCCTTAGCTTCTGCAATCAAGGTATTACGTCTTTGGTCCACAACAAATACAAAGAGGTGCCCAGTATTAGGAATATAGGGTTGGTTGGCAATTTCTGCAATTTGTTCCTTCAATTTTTCATCAGTAATACTGATAATCGAATAAGCCTGTCTAAAATTACTTGTTGGTGCATGTCTGGCAACATCAACCAGGAGGTTAACCTCTTCTTGTGCCAAAGCCACAGGTTTAAACTGACGAATACTGCGGTGATTGAGTTGTGTCTTAATAGTTTCGTTCATGACCTTCTCCTTAACTTATGATTTGTTCCTTTCATTATAAACAAGACAGCTAATGAATTCAAGATGTGATAAGAAAAAGCCAAAGACCATTGTCTCTGACTTTATATCTTAAATAGCGTCTTTATCCTTACCAAGGGCACGTTGAATAGCTTTGACTATTTCAACCAAAACCACAATCAAGAATGAACCTACAATAACCGCAAGCCATTGTGTAAAACTTAGATGTGACACATGGAAGAGATTATTAAACCCAGGAACCACGATAGTTGCCATCAAGAGGATGAAGGCAACTGGAATTGCCCAGTTAAATGTCTTGTTTCTAAAGAGACCAACTTTAAAGACTGATTGATAAACAGACTTAACGTTAAAGGCATGAAGCAACTGAATCAATCCAAGTGTTGCATAGGCCATTGTAAGGCATCTGCATGAATTTCTGCTTGTGTATGATGTTCTGGGAAAACAAGACCCCAACCATATACTGCAAGAACCAGGATAGTTTGGAAAACACCTTGATACATGATAGCACTAAAGACCCCACCATCAAAGAAGTTTGATTGACGTCCACGAGGTCTGTGAGTCATAATACCTGGTTCAGCTGGCTCAACACCAAGAGCGATGGCTGGAAGGGTATCCGTTACTAAGTTAATCCAGAGAAGGTGCACTGGTTGAAGCACATCCCATCCAAATAATGTAGCAAAGAAGATAATAAAGACTTCGGCCATGTTAGCTGACAAGAGGTACTGGATTGATTTTTGAATATTGGAGAAGACCTTTCGACCTTCTTCTACAGCAACGATAATTGTCGCAAAGTTATCATCGGCAAGAACCATATCAGAAGCTCCCTTAGAAACCTCTGTACCTGTAATCCCCATACCGATACCAATATCAGCTGTCTTAAGTGATGGCGCATCATTGACCCCGTCACCTGTCATAGCAACAACCTTGCCCTCATTTTGCCAAGCCTTAACGATACGAACCTTGTGTTCAGGAGACACACGCGCATAAACTGAGTACTGTTTGAAGACTTTCTGGAATTCCTCATCAGAAAGCTCATTAAGCTCAGCCCCAGTAATGACACGATCTTCCGTATCATTTGGATCAATGATACCGAGACGCTTAGCGATTGCTTCCGCTGTATCTTGGTGGTCACCTGTAATCATAATTGGACGGATTCCCGCCTCTTTAGCGACACGGACAGCTTCTGCTGCTTCAGGACGTTCTGGGTCAATCATCCCAACCAAACCAGAGAAAATCAAATCAGACTCAACAACTTCAGATTCCAAAGTAGGAATTTCACTTGTTGTCTTATAAGCCATCATCAAGACACGAAGGGCTTGTTTTGCTAAGTCTTTGTTGACAGCAAGGATAGCTTGTTTGTCTTCATCCGTAATTGGGCGAACTTCCCCATTGATTTCAATTCGAGTAACACGCTTGATCAATTGGTCAGGTGCACCCTTGACGGCTACAAAGTAAGAACCATCTGGTTCCTTATGGATAGTAGACATGAGCTTACGGTCAGAGTCAAATGGCAACTCTGCCACACGAGGCTCTGATTTCAAGACTTCACGAACATCAAAATTGTGATCTAAACCAAACTGTACAAGTGCTGTTTCTGTTGGGTCTCCGATTAATTTACCATCTGGATCCACCTTTGTATCATTAGCAAAGGTCATAATACGAAGGGTCGTATTGTCAGCACCAAGTTCTGTATCAGCATTTTGCAATTGACCGTTTGTATAGACTTTTTCAACAGTCATCTGGTTCATCGTTAAGGTACCAGTCTTATCAGATGCGATAATTTCAGTTGAACCTAGGGTTTCAACTGCTGGCAATTTACGAACAATCGCATTGCGTTTGGCAAGAGTCGTTGTTCCAAGTGACAAGAGAATCGTTACAATGGCAGGCAATCCTTCAGGAATAGCTGCAACGGCAAGAGCAACTGCAACCATCAAACCTTCAAGGGGCTGTTCGCCACGAATAAATACACTAACCAAGAATGTCACCAAGGCAATAGCAATAATAAGGTAAGTCAAAGTCTTAGACAATTGCTCCAAGCTTTGCTTCAACGGAGTTTGTGATTCGTCCGCATTAGCTAGCATATCAGCAATCTTACCAACTTCAGTATACATACCAGTATTGGTTACTACACCAGTACCACGACCGTAAGTAACGTTTGAGTTTGGTAACACATATTCACACGGTCACCAATTCCGGCTTCTGCTTCAACCGTCTCGGTAATATCTTTTTCAACTGGAACGGATTCACCAGTAAGGGCA
>ENA-OQBT01000782-OQBT01000782.1-human-gut-metagenome-genome-assembly--contig:-NODE-782-length-16788-cov-5.910870_pt1 | contig 16788 bp, 22 predicted proteins | sample MGYA00242749_ERZ504557 | MGnify/ENA primary metagenome ERZ504557 (study PRJEB26092, sample SAMD00036243) | human gut metagenome | host: Homo sapiens | study: EMG produced TPA metagenomics assembly of... | reverse complement strand
TTTTCTTTCCTGGATAGCTGATAGATTTCTTCCAGGATCTGCTTCTGTACGGTTACATCCAATGCTGTCGTCGGCTCATCTGCAATCAGATAATCCGGTTTCATGGACATGGCAATGGCGATCATAACACGTTGGCACATACCACCAGACAATTCGTAAGGTTTTTTCTTCATCAGTTCTTCCGGATCACGCAGATTCATCATCCGCAGACTTTCCAACGCAGCTTCCCTTGCCTGTTTTTTGCTCATTCTGCGATGTTTCCTCAGTCCTTCCAGAAGCAGTTGTTCAACTGTAAAAAGCGGGTCAAGAGCAGCGGTCGGATCCTGAAAGATCATTCCGATCCTGTCTCCGTATAACTGTCGTTTTTCTTTTCCTGATAACTTCAGAAGACTCTTTTCGTTCAGTGTCACATCTCCGGATATCACCTTTCCATTTCCTGCAAGCAGATTCATGATCGTCAGAGAGGTAACTGACTTGCCGCTTCCGCTTTCTCCCACCAGGGCATGGATCCTTCCGCGCTTTACTTCCAGGCTGACATCTTTTACTGCATGAACCATTCCGTGAGAGGTCTGAAACTCCACATGTAATCTTTTTACCTTTAGAACATCATTTTTTGTCTGTTCCATTTTGTATTCCCTCCCCCAGATAATTAAATGCCAGAACAATAATCATGATCAGTATACCCGGATAAAACATCAGTCTTGGATAAGTCTGGATATAACTTTTACTGTCACTAAGCATGATCCCCCATTCCGGTGTCGGTGCCTGCACACCAAGGCCGATAAAGGAAAAACCGGCAATTGACAGAATGATCGAACCGATTTCCATTGTTGCCAGTGCGATCACAGATGGCAGGATATTTCTCAATACATGTCTGAATATGATCCTTGCGTGGCCGCAGCTCCGGCTTTTAGTGCGGTCATATAATTTTTATTTTTTTCCTGAAGTGTCAATGCACGGGCAAGCCTTGCATATTCTGCCCAGGATACGACCGATAAGGACAGGATCAGATGAGCGCCGCTGGCTCCTACGGTTCCTGCAATGGCAAGTGCAACAATAAAGACCGGCATAGCCATAAATACATCAATGATCCTCATAATTATCGAATCGATTTTTCCACCTACATATCCGGCAAACAGTCCGATCGGCACCCCGACACATACGGTGATCAGAAGCACCGTAAAGCTATAGCTCAGTGAATACCGGCTGCCCCAGAGAAGTCTTGATAAAATACATCGTCCCAGCTGATCAGTACCTAAAGGATATGCCGCCGACGGATTCTTTAATTTTATCGAAACATCCACAAGTAGTGGATCATGTGGCGCCAGTACAGGTGCAAAAATAGCTGCCAATACAAAAATTATGACCACCATCAATCCTATTTTTGTTTTTGGTGACCGGAATACCTGTTTCCAGTACAGATTCTGGATCATGCTTTTTTCTGTTTTCTGCTTTCTTCTGCTTCCCATTCTATGATCTCTCCTTTACTTTAACTGGATTCGCCGGTCAATCGCAGAATAGGCGATATCCACAAGAAAATTTAATACTACAATGCCAACAGCCAGAATAAAGATAAAACATTGCAGCACCGGAGTGTCTTTTGAGATCACGGATTTCAATGCCAGATTTCCGATTCCCTGAATTGAAAAAATACTTTCTATCACAGCTGAGCCACAGAAAAAACCAATCACAATTGATACCAGACGTGTCAGCACAGGAATCAGGATATTTTTCAGACCATGACGCAAAATTACATTTACAGATGACAATCCCTTAGCTCTGCTGGCACGTATGTAATCCTGCTTCAGCACCTGTATCATATTGGTACGGATCAATCTCGTCATAATTCCAAAGAAACTGATATCCATGGCAAATGCCGCAAGAATCGGGATGCTCCGGCATCTCCTCCGATCACGGAAATCACTTTTAGCTTTACTCCAAATATATAGAGCAGCATCAGACCGATCCAGAAAGACGGCATAGATACACTGAGGGACGACAAAATGCGAATGACTTTATCCAGAACTCTGTTTTCATAAATTGCCGACAAAATTCCGAGAGGGACTGATACGATCATCAACAATAAAAACGAAGTAACTGCCAGTTTAAATGTCTGTGGAAAATATCTTTTTAATTCCTCAAAAGCCGGTTTTCTGGTAGAATATGATTTTCCAAAATCGCCATGAAGTGCCTGATCCAGCCATTTCCCGTATTGTACCAGCACCGGCTGATCCAGTCCTTCCTCATGCCGTACTTCTTCTATCTGCTCCGGTGACGGGTGCTCGTATTTTTTCTCCGCCAGAACTCTGGCCGCATCACCTGCCGATATAAAACTCAGCATAAAAATAATAAATGTAACCGCCAGAACTACCGGAATCATAAATATAAAACGCTTTGCAATTACTTTTCCCATTTTCATTTCTCCTCATTTTTCATCTGTTTATTCGGTTAAAATAAAAAAGGCTGATATGATCCAGCATCATATCAGCACAAAAAACAAACCTCCACCTCAGGCAGAGCTTATTCCTTCTGTATCCCATCCGAATCAGAATTCTTCTGTCAAAAAGGCAAGTCTCCTGACTCCAGTTCTTCCTACTTACCATCTTCCCGGATCTCTCCAGTGATATTTTGGTTTTCGTCCCTGTCACAGTAGCGGTGGCTGTTCTGGCATTTCACCAGATTCCTTATTAAGTACTTTATACACCCTTCTGACTATTCAATTTTCATAGTTGCAACGAATAAGTACATAATATCATACTTTTCTTTTTATATAAATAGTTTTTCTGTCAAATATGAAATATCTGAACATTTCATATTAAAACCCGGATATTTTCCGCCTGTATATCATTATAGATTCCTCAAGTAAATGACATTATGTATGAACAGTGACTTCTTTATATTTCCGTATAATGATCATATAACTTACGAATAATAAAACAGCTGCGCTGCTCCATGCACAGATCTCTGCATAGTATATTCCATCTTCGCCGATCATTTTTGGCAGCAGCAGCGCAACACTGACACGCATTATAAATTCTGCAATGCCGCTGGCAAGCGGAATCAAAGTATTACCCAGGCCCTGGATAGCGGAACGATACACATACAGCAGATACAGCACCCACAAAAAAACAGCCATAATAAACAAATACTTATATGCTATATCCAATACCTGTCGGGTCTGATCCGGTTCACCGGATATAAACAGGGACAGTACATTACGTCCAAACAACACCATCATACCGGAAATGAAAGCCGAAGTGAGCACTGCCATATAAGTGCCGCTGCGCACACCTTTTCGAATCCTCTGATATTTCTTTGCACCAAGATTCTGGCCTACATAGGTTGTAATAGCATATCCATATGAAACGGCAGCCATCTCCAAAACCCCATACAGCTTGTTCGATGCCGTAAATCCCGCCACAAACAGAAAACCAAATCCATTGATCACATACTGTACCACAAGTCCTCCCACGGAGATGATCACATTCTGTATCGCAAGAGGAACTCCCAGTTCCAAAAGCCGCAGGCTCATAGAGGGCTGCCTGTAAAAGTCCTTCTTTTCCAGGCGGATATCCGGGATTTTACGTAATACGATCAAACAGTACAAGGCTGAAAATCCCTGTGCGATAACGGTTGCCACTGCTGCTCCGGCTATACCCCAGCCAAAAACCGCCACAAATAACAGATCCAGTCCCACATTGATCACTGCTGCCACTGTCATTGCGATCAACGGAGATCTGCTGTTTCCAAGTGCCCGAAGGATCGCTGCAAATATATTATAAGCAGCTATGATCGGGATTCCTGCAAAGATCAGCCGCAAATATAGCATTGTCAGATCAATGACATTATCCGGTGTCTGTAAAAATAAAAGAACATGATAAACTGTACCTTCACTTACTGCGAGTACGACCACAGACAGTAATGCTGTCATGATATAGCTTTTCGCTACTGCACATTTCAGATTTTCCTTTTCCCTTGCTCCATAATACTGAGATACAAGAATAGAAAAACCCTGTGTAATACCTGTCATGATCCCCAACACCAGCCATACCAGCCAATCTCCGGCACCTACTGCCGCCAGTGCTTCAACTCCTACCACTTGTCCGACAATCATGGTGTCTGCCATTGTATAAAACTGCTGAAAAATATTTCCAAGCATCATTGGTATGGCAAAAGTTATGATCAGTTTTCCAGGAGATCCGGCAGTCATATCTTTTTCATTGGTTCCCATAAGTGTCTCCTTTTCTTTTCATCCTTATCCGCTATTTTACAAGGGACTCTTACGAAACACAATCCTATTTTTCCACAAAGTTTTTCTCATATTTTTGGTAGCTATTACATCTTTATAATCATTATTTTTAATGGAGCATTTTTGCCACGCCTATCCTAAAACTCTTTCTTCTTCATAGCTCTCATACTATACTTATACGAAGCAAACCATATAAGCAGACTTAGCACAATAAGGGCAATCGCGATTTCAAAATCCCCTATTCCCCCTATCATATGCAGAATACTTTCTTTTAATCCCAAGTTAGTCTTCACAAAAGATCTAATTGTATAACAAATCGCAAAAATAATTAAAATTGCGATTGGCAGCACAATTCGCCCTTTCTCTCCTTCGAACCTTATCCTGATCGCGATCATAATTCCCGCAATTGCCTGAAACACAAAAAATGTGATCAACTCCATTGCCAGCATTTCCAGATCAAACACCTCTTCAGGATTTATGAGCACCATAATTCCTGCACAGATCATTCCAATGCACCATCCACATGCTGTCATGATAAAGGAAAAAATATATTTTTCTCTGACATATATTTTTTTATTTACGGGTAAAGAAAATAAATATGTGTAACCATGGCCATTTTCATCATAACTGATCGTATTACCTGAATATATCGCCAGACAGATGGGATATACATTGCAATGAAAGCAGCTGCCTTTTTTCCTGTAAGTATAAAAAACAATGCTACAAACACTAACACCAAAAAAAGATTACCACCCTGTCGAAAAAACAATCGAAAATCCTTTTCCAAAAGCCCTCTGATTCCTTTCATCATCTCCCACCTCCTGTCAACATCAGGATCACCTGATCGAGTGATCCGTTCTCCACTACGATTCCCGGATAATTTTCTATATAATACTGCTTCTCATTCGTCAGACAGGTAATTCCAAAAATCTCTTTTTTCTCTTTTAAAAGATATCTTTTATCTACTTCCTGATATTGTTCCTCACTGACTTTCAACACTGCATATTTTTCAAGAATCGTATCCATCTCTTCATGAAGTACAATCTTTCCTTGATGAATCACATAAATGTCATCACACAGATGTTCTAAGTCCGAAGAAATATGTGAGCTGATCAGGATACTTCTCTCCGGCTCTTCTTCCATATACTCTCTTAAAATATCCAGCATCCTCTCCCTCGCTCCGACATCAAGCCCTGCTGTCGGCTCATCCAGCATCAGGAATTCTGCCTGATGTGTCAATGCAACGATCAGATTCAGCTTTGCTTTCATTCCTGTTGAGTACTCTTTTATAAATTTATTCAACGGAATCTGATATTCCTCACACATCTGATGAAATTTTTCTGCTTCAAACTTCGGATACAATTTGGCAAGGACTGCCTCAATATCTTTTCCTTTCAAATATCCGGTAAATCCAGCTTCTGCCAGGACGACTCCCAGCTCTTCTTTCTCTTTTTCACTTAACTCTTCCGGTATTTTTCCCAGGATCTTTATCTCGCCGGCATCATAAGAAATGAGTCCGAGCACCGCCTTGAACAAAGTACTCTTACCGGCTCCGTTCTCTCCAACCAGACCAGTAATTCTTCCTTTTTCTACATTTAACGAACAGTCTAACTGAAATTCACCGTAGCTTTTCTTTACTCCTTTGATCTCTAACATAATCATTCATCCTCCATGATGAGTTCAAACAATGAACGGATCTCTTCCTCCTTCATTCCGCAGCGCCTTCCCTTCTGAATCGCTGCTTCCAGATCCGCCTCAACCTCTTTCCTGCGCTCTTCTTCCATCAGCTGTGTATTCGAAGCCGCTACATACGTTCCTTTCCCATGAACTGTGACTGTCATGCCCTCTGCTTCCAGATTGTCATATGCTTTCTTCACAGTAAGTGCACTGATCTTCAGTTCCTTTGCCATTGTTCTCACGGACGGCAATATATCATTTTCTTTTAACTCTCCGGAGATGATCTGCGCCTTGATCTGCTCCATGATCTGTTCATAAATTGGCACCATCGATGTATTATTGATTATAATCTTCATATGTCCCTCCTGTTGCAAACAGTATATAACAGTGTAATACTGTTGTCAACTGTTATATACTGTTTTGCAGTAGTTGACTGCCGGAATTCTGTCATCTGCCATCAGAAGGTATGGGAAGTCTTAGTCATTTACTTTTTTTATGTTATTCAAAGGATAGATGCCATCTGTCACATGAATTTGTAAATATAAACAGCCTTTCCTCTGTCCGAACAGGAAATCTCTCACCGAACAGAGGATTTTTTCAGAATACCGCTGACTTTTTTAACGGAAAAACCGTTGCATTGCGTAATGCCTGTATATCACTTTCCGGAAAGGAACTGGAAAAAGGAGATGTTGCTTTTAAATTAAATCTTTTTCCTTTTTTGCCGATTATCATCCGTTTCTGGGAAGCTGATGACGAGTTCCCGGCAAGTCTTCAAATTCTTGCAGATAGGAATACTTTAGATTACATGCATTATGAAACGCTTATGTTTGCACTTACACATCTGTTTTCCAGACTGAAGGAGGAAATGCGAATTGAAAAAGGGTGAAGAATCCAGACAACGCCTGATCGAGTGTGCTGCTGAATTATTTTGGAAAAATGGGTATTCTGCTACTGGAATCAGCGAAATTCTCAAACAAACAGACCTTCCAAATGATCTTTTATTTTTATTTCAAAAGCAAGGATGACCTGGCAACAGCGGTAACGGAATACTATCAACAAATCTTGCTGGAACAATTTCAAAATAGTTCTCAGGGAAATGACTGGGAAAGTTTTATTGAAGAAATCTTTGATTTTTTATCTGAAAGGACAAATGGACAAACATTTGCAGGCTGCCCGTATGCGGTGATGGGCATGGAAACAGCACTTGGCAAGCCTGCAGTTGCATCTGTATTTATGGAAGGACTGAAAAAATTTGAGCAGATTTTTCAGGAAGTATTGTTATACTCCGGATTGTCTCCAGATCATGCAAAAAATCTTTCTCAGCGCATGCTTTCTATCTATCAGGGATATTTTCTTCTTGGACGAATCAGCGACAATACTTCTTATCTTCTTATTTGAAAAATGCAAGAAAAAACGTATAAAGACTCTTTCACATGCTTTGTTCGTCCTTTTCAAATATCAGAATCTTCTGCGTAACCTTTTTTGCAATCGGTAATAACGCCAAAAGTCTGTATGCAGATGAAAATAACTCCATGCCACGAAGAATATTATCATCTTTTATTTTATGATACCCTGTTGTCATATTCCCAAGGTCTTCAAAATGATCTGCACCGAAGACAAATTTTGAGCCTGTTTGCTGTATGGATTTTTCTATTCCTTCTTTCTTTATCCATGCCTTTGCCAGACATTCCATAAGAATACAGGCATTATCAAAGTTGTCCTTTATTATTTTTAATATCTTACCGTTTTCCTCTGCTGTCAGATACATTGATAATCCTTCAATGATAAAAAGCATTTTCCCCCGCACTTTTACTTCTTTTGACCATGCAGGGTCAAGTGCAGAAATTCCTATCGTAGAAACACGTCCTGATTCCTCGAAAATCTGATTGCGGATTGCTATCGTTTCTGGCAGGTCCAGATTGTACCAGGTGATTTTGCCATTATCCATGCGATAAAATCTCGTATCCAGACCACAGGCAATATTAACCACCGTACAATCAGGATTTTTCTCTATAAAATTCTTTACTAATTCATCAAAAACTACCGTTCTGGCAATTACCCCTTTCCCCATCGTAGAATCCCTAGCCGCTGTAGAAAAATCATAATCAATTTTGTCGACTAATTCTACCGCCTTTGCATCATAGAATTTATTATGTTTACTTTTGGAATATTGGCTCTGGCATAAAAGCTCTGGAGCATTGTCTCAGCACTGCCACTGATAGTAGGTTTTATTCTTTCACTCATACATTTACCTTTTTTGCAATATAATTAGCTTCGACTAACTTGATTGTAACACATTTTATGAAAATAAACAATTCAAATTGACGTGTCTTGGAAACAGGCCCCATAAACTTCTCCCCATAAACTTCTTAAACTGAAATTTATATAATTATTCCTCTAACTTTCCCCATTTTATAGCTTTCCCGCCTGTCCATTAGTGAAATGATATGTAGTTTCCCTTATTTTTGCCCTTATGAGATAATTACAAGGGAAATAAGGGAATTTCTTTAATCATTGCCTACCACTTTATCAAGAAGCCTAACCGATTTTCGTTTAGCATCTCTTGTGGAGTGAGCATAGACATTCATTGTGGTACTGACATCTGAGTGTCCTAACAATTCCTGCACATCTTTTGGGGCTGCTCCATTTGCTAAAAGGTTGCTTGTATAGGTGTGACGTAACTGGTGGAAATGAAAGCCTTCAAATCCCTCTAATGTTTTTGCCACCTTTCTGCAAACAGTTCCCAAAGTAGTTGGAAGTTCCAGACAACCATCCGGTCTTAAACAGACGAAAGAAATTTCTTTATAATCTGCCGGGACTTCCTCTGTTCTGTCTAAGCAATAATATTCGTAGTACACTCTGTTTTTCTCTTTGACCTCTTTGTAGTAGTTCGTGTGATAAAGTTCTCCGTACTGCATTCGATTTTTTAACTGCTCTTTCCGGGTATTACGGAAAATCTCTACCAGCGTATCTCCAAAATCAACAATCCTCACTTTTTTCCGCTTGGTTGGTCCGATGATATATTTGCGCTTTGAACCATCATATCGGATGCTGCGTCTTATGGTAAGGCATTGTTCTTCCAGATTTACGTCCTGCCATGCCAAACCGCAGGCTTCTCCAATACGGAGTCCGGCATAATAGGCTATCTGGATTGGAAGTATTGCGGCTGGGTTCTTTTTTTGAAGATACGCAAGCAGTCTTTCATAATCTTCTCGTGAAATTGGTTGGATATTTCCGTCCATGTCCTCATCCGAAAACAAATCAACTTCGTCCGTCTGATACCGCAGTTTAATATACTGCATGGGATTGAACGTAATATACTGCTTTGGAAATACTGCAAAACGGAAGGACTGCTGCATGACTGCGGAAAAAGAATGGATGTAATCTTTGCTATACCCCTTTCTCTCTTTTCCATCGGGATGAACTCCCCCGAAGGAAAGCAAATCGAAGAAGGATTGCAAATGTTCAGAGGTTACATTTTTCAGTTTCCGTTCTGCCAATGGGTGTTTCTTAATATTTCGGATTGTTCCGAGGTAATTCTCCACCGTACCATTGCTGAGCGTACCTGTTTTTAATTCCTCCTCTGCCCACACATCCAGAAGTTGTCCGACTGTGAGATTTTCCGCTTTGGCAACAAATTTCTTTTTCTCATAATCATCCATTGCCTGACGGAGCAGCTTTTCAGTTCCACTTTTGCTTTCTGTTCCAACGCATTCTTTCTGAACAAGATTGCCGCTTGCGTCCTCTACATAGAAGCGGTAGTACCATTTCTTTCCTTTTTTCTTACAGATCCTTTGCCATAATCGTATGTCTCCTTTCGATATTAGACAATCGGAACTGATGAAATGCTTCGTGCGTGTAAGTATATCATAACTCCGGTTGTCTTACTATACCGATTCGGAATCTTCGTATAAGACTTCTGATAAAAGATTTGCAAGCCTTTGTTCTGCTGTTTTTTGTTTCTTGGAATAGAGCCTTACAATGTCTGCCATCTCATTAAAAGCATTGATGGTAGGAGTGATTTCCCTTAAGAACATAATCTCATTATATTCATCATTCGATTCAAACCCTATTGTTTTGGCAATATCCGTCTGACCAGCATTTCCCTTGAAGTTTTTGCAGGCGAACTGGAAGGAATCCAAAAACAGACCATATTGTTTTAACATCAGCAGTAATAAATCTTTTGAAAAAGCATCTTCTTCTTTGGTAAGGGCAAGCGGTAACTGTTCCAGAATATCTCCCATCGCATCACGAATCTGTAATTCTCTCTTATCCGTAATGTCGGTTTCATATTCATCTGTTTCCCCTTTGAGCCATTCCACGGATACATGGAGTGCTTCCGAAAGACCTTCCAGCACCATTTTTTTCGTATTGTCAATCGAACCATTCTCATAACGCAGGATTGTAGAAGCGGTAACACCCATCTTTTCTGCGACATAAGCTGTGTCAGATTCAATTCCAGACGGCGCTGTTTTATTCTGCTGCCTATCAGCTTGCGTAGTTCTTTATCTTTCATGCTGACTGCCTCCTTTTTCGGTATGTATGAATTATAGCATTGTTTTTCTGAAATTGCAATATGCAATATAAAAATTATTTTTAATATTTCGTAACGCTTGACAAAAAGATTTGGAAAGGATATACTTACATCACAAGAATTGCATAATGCAATTTATAAGGAGGTGATTATATGACGCAAAGAAAAATTGCATTATCCATCGAAGAAGCTGCTGATTATACGGGAATCGGCAGAAATACCTTAAGACAGCTTGTAGAATGGAAGAAACTTCCAGTATTAAAGGTTGGTCGCAAAGTCCTGATTAAAACCGATATTCTGGAAATGTTTATGGAAGCGAATGAAGGTCGTGATTTGAGGGATAGAGGAAATGTAAAAGCCGTAACAAGAACTGCGGCAAATTAAAAAGGCGGCTTCCAAAGAAACCGCCAAAGGTTCTATCAGACCGAAGCCATGATATACCTACACGCAAGAAGATTATACCATGTGCTTCTTCTGATACGCAACCGAGAACTTATGTTTGCAAAAGAAAGGGGAATGTAATCATGGCAAAATCAACAAAAAGTTATGAAGAACGAATGCTTGAAATGGAAAAGAAGGAACAGGAAAGCCTTGAAAAGGCGAAAAGATATGCAACACAGAAGAAAGAACTTCTGAAACGAAAGAAAGCCGAAGAAAGTAAAAAACGAACCCATAGGCTCTGTCAGATTGGCGGTGCAGTGGAATCCGTTCTTGGTGCACCTATTGAGGAGGAAGACATCCCAAAGCTGATTGGTTTTCTGAAAAGGCAGGAAGCCAATGGGAAGTTTTTCTCAAAGGCAATGCAGAAAGAAGCCAATACCGATATGGAGGAAGTGTAATGGCGGAGGGGATGAGTTTTTCATTCCCTTCATTGCTTTTTCATGAAGGGCGCATTTATGGACAACCAGAGGTCGTCCCAATAAGTTTGCCACAAGTGGCAACCGGTCTGCGCTCACGCTTGCCGGGCTCGTTCCGTCGGCGGGGCTTTCAGCCAGACCTGCTCATGCCGCAGGAGGCACTCTTCGCCAGAGGGGCGCATTCCATGCAGACTGCTATGCGCAGGGCACTCTTACGCAGAGGGCGTTCCGGCAATGCTGCTTTTTCTAAAATTGAAAGCAATGTTGCCGGAAATCTATGCCGGATGTGCAGAAAGGAGGAATCCAGACATGGCGATTTTTCATTACACAATCAAAATAGTCGGACGAAGTAAAGGAAAATCTGTTATCTCCGCTTCTGCATATCTCAATGGGGATGTGATGAAAAACGAAGAAACCGGGAGTATCAGTTATTACACTTCTAAAAAAGAAGTGGTCTACACCAGTCTGATGATGTGCGAAAACGCACCTTCTGAATGGCAGATAGTACCAGAGGAAAATATAAAACGCTTTCAAAAGTCTGTCCGATACAAAAGGTCAGAAGATAAAGAAGCTGCTATAAAAAAATTTAAAATCACATTTCAAAAACAGAGGTTATGGAATGAGGTATTGAAGATTGAAAAAAGTGCGGATGCCCAACTTGGCAGGTCATTTGAATTTGCCCTTCCCAAAGAATGGAACAGACAGGAACAAATTCAATATACAACTGACTATATCCAAAAAACTTTTGTAGATAGAGGAATGTGCGCTGATTGGAGTATCCACGATAAAGGGGATGGCAACCCCCATGTCCATCTGCTTCTGACTATGCGTCCTTTTAACCCGGATCATTCTTGGGGAAAGAAAGAAGTCAAGGATTGGGATTTTGTCAGAGATAAAAACGGAAATATCGTGATTGATGAATCCCATCCGAACTGGTGGCAGGATAAGAAAAACCCTGACCGTCATGGAGTCCGTATCCCTGTATTAGACGAAAACGGAATTCAGAAGATTGGTGCAAGAAACCGCCTGCAATGGAAACGGGTGCTGACCGATGCTACTGGATGGAACAATCCAAAAAATTGTGAACTATGGCGGAGTGAGTGGGCAAAGGTGTGTAATGAACATCTTTCTTTGCATAATCAGGTCGATCACCGTTCTTATGAAAAACAGGGAAAACTCCAGATTCCTACCATCCATGAAGGTGCTGACGCAAGAAAGATTGAACAAAAGTTTCTTGTCGGGCAGGAAATAAAAGGTTCGTGGAAAGTAGCGGAAAATCAAATCATAAAACAACAAAACACGTTATTGCAAAAGATACTGGACACCTTTGGAAAAGTATCGGGTGCATTATCATTATGGAAGGAGCGATTAAATGACATTAGAAGAAAGCCGGGAAATTATACCTTAATGGAATCTATGATTGGGCAAATCGAAGAACAGCAGACCTTAATGGCAGAAATGCTTCTGGAAATGCAGAACCGGGACACCCAACTCTCTCTTATGCAGGAACAGAATCAGAAATTGCAAAAATTAAACAGCGAGTTATCCGAGCTGCTCAACATTTTGCCAAATACCGAGGAACTGCTTTCCAAGATGGAAGAACAGAAAACGAAGATAGAGCTTTTGGAAAACGAAAATCAGCAATGGCAGAAATTGGCACAGAAGCTGAACAGCGAAAACAGTTTATTACTGAAACAGAACACCGAATTGCTGAACTGGAACAGCAGATAGAGAAAGGACGTGATATAGATGAACGAATCCAGAGAATCAAAGAACGCCGAACAGTTGGAAGAACTTCTGCTCTTGACCGAGGAGATACAAGAAGAACTAGAACAGAAAGAACAGCTTATCGTGGAACTGAAGACGCAGCTCAGCGAATCTCTGACCTTGAACGAGAAATTAAACAAAGAGAACAGAGCCGGGAATATTCAAGCATTAAAGAACGACTTGAAGCTGGCAGACAGAGCATTGCGGATCGAGAAAGAGAAGTTGCGAAGCGCAAACGTCATGATAGAGGAATGTCAAGATAAAATATGCTATTTAACACAGGAACGGGATTATGCCCGGACACATCAGAAAATCGTAGAAATACCGGTAGAAAAGCCGGTACTCTAATGAAAATGTGAAGCCTGTAACCGGACAGCCTATCAGAATGCAAAAGCAAAATACGAAACACAAAAAGAGCGACTTGCAGGACAGTATAAAGCAAAAACGGTAATGTTCCAAACAACCTTGTTCCTTCTTGCATGGTATTCGTTGACAACCACTCTTTTTCAGGCAGTACAGTCAGATATGTTCCTTGTCGATTGTAAATCATTCTTCAATGATTTAGCATCATTCATACAAACCTTTGTCGGATGGACGATTGATGCCGGGCATTCTGCGGCACAGATTAGTACAAAAATTCCAAATGCTTTTATAGCCGGAATGGTATATTGGTTATTGCTAATATTGATTGTAGGAATATGTATGGCAGGAACAGGGATGCTGGCGATACTGATAGAAATAAAGGTTATAGAATTATATAAGAAAAACTGTTGGGATGTTATTACTCTACTAATGATACTGACAAGTGTTGCTATTGTCATTTATTTTGGAGAATCAATCAAAAAAGTACTGTCAGTAAATCTTCTATTGCTTTTCGTACTTTCGCAGGGCGCATATGTTGGAATTAGATGTTATCTTAAAGTTTGGTTAGAAAAAAGACCATATTAGTATTTTCAACTTACTGTATAGACAGTAAAATTACTCCATACCAGCCTAGTGAAAATTTACTGTATGAAAAGAAGTATTACAGAGAAAAAAGGCTGTAAAAAACAGGAACAGCCAGCCCGAAAAGAATTTACGGACTGGCTGTATCAGCAGAGTAATGTAATTGTGGAGCTGACCGAGATATGAAAAGCTTTCTATCATCAATTTCGCATTATTGCAATAACAGATTGCTTCTTCCATGAATGAATAAGCAATATTGTCATCAAACTTTCAAGCATAAACATAGCAACAGCAAAAAGAGTAAAAGCAACAACCGGAAATACAAATCCCGTAGACATGCCTGCATTTTTCAAAAATATACCGATTGCATATCCGCCGGGGATTCCAACAACAGCAGTTATAAGCAATGCAATCAAAGTAGTAAAAAGACCTTCCATCATAAATGCTTGCTTCAACTGCTTATTTGTCATACCAATAGATTTTAGTGTGCCCATTTCCTGTTTCTGTGATAAAAGATTTGTCACAGTAAGATTGATTTGATTGATGACCGCAAATATCCACAAGATGGCTGCAATCGCATAAGCTAATGTAAAACCTGCACGATTGTCTGATTGGTGTTCTACAATAAAATCTTGAAGGGTTTGTAAGCGAACATCCCTATTGTCAGAAACGAGTAATTTGAGTTCTTGCTCGATTATCTCCTGATATTCAGCTTCTGCTTGTATTTCGATTGCGTATGTACAGTCATAACCTGCAAGTTCTTTGAGCATATTTTCCGGCATTCTGAAAATATAGCCACCCATTCCATCATTGCTGGAAGTGATTGCACCAATTTTGAATGCTTTTGTTATTGTTTTACCACTATGATTTTTGAAATTAAAGGTCACAGTATCCCCAATTTGAGGTTTCCAATGGTAAACATCATAAATACGTTCGGGATCACTTACAACTAATTCTGTATCATCAGTAATATTTCCAGACAAAACCGCTGCATTTAGCGACGCCAAATCCTTTTCATTATAGCCGAGCATCAAGGTGCTATCTGAAATATCATTGTCTGTTGAGAAATCAACTGGTACGGTAGCATAAGTAAATATATTGCTAACTCCCTCTATATCTCCAACACGCTTTACATAATCAGAAAAATATTCTTTCTGCAAGAGAGCATCCAAATTTTCACTTTCGTTTTCTAAATCAATGCTGATTTTGAAATCTCCGTACTTCATATCCCAATAACGAGCCATACTCTCGGCATTAAAAGAACTCTGATAACTTGCTGCAAGGAAAAATATAACTCCGCACAGTCCCAATGATAAAATGGTCAATAGAGATTTTTTTTCTGTTTCTGGAAAAGCTGATTTTCGCTAAATATACAGGCGTAATACGATGTCTTTTGTGAGTGCGGTAATTTACAATTCCCACTGGATTTTTCAGGGCGGAAATTGGAGAAGTATTCGCTGCAATTTTTGCTGGTTTACGAACACTAATATAAACAAGCAGTATTCCAAAAAGGCATGCGCCACATAGAGAAACAATAAATGCAAATACTGACCAGCCTTTTGATTGCAGACAATAGCTGATGATCGTTCCCATGATACTACCAATTAAAATCCCCGGAACTGCAAGCATATAACCCTGTTTAAGAACTATTTTATAAATTTGCTTTTTACTTGCCCCTATTGTCCGAAGCTGTCCGAACTCAGCAACTTTTTGTCCAACCGAAATATAGAAAATGCTGTAAATTACAAGTGCGGCAGCTAAAAACAAAATGGCAGCAACTACACCATATACCGCATAATTACTGAAGGACAAAGTTGTATTTACATAATCATAGTAACTGCTGACTGTCCAATTATTCAGTCCAGTCTCCTCTGAAATTTGAGATAATATTTCTGTTGCTTCGTCTTTTGTAAGGGTATCTGCATTTTCAAGCCAAACATATCCATTAAGCAGGTTATTTCCACGTAATTCCCGGCATTTTTCAAGTGAAACAAAAACAGGATAAGCGGTAGAAGTTTTATCATGATAAATACCAACAATAGTATAATTCTTCAAAGTACCATCCAGATTCAACTGAACTATGGCGTTGATTTCCGGAGACTTATTTTCACTGGCAAAAAAGGCATCTGTAACAGCAATTTCACTTGCTTTCTCTGGATATTTTCCGTCAAAGGCAGGAATCAAACTAAGCATGTCATCATCATAATAAATTCAGAGACAGTTCTTTAGAATTTTCTTTCACTGTTTTGATATTACAGGAAAGTCCTACACTTTTTACTTCTTCGTTTGCTAACAACTTTTCTTTACTGTCCTGCGTAATGTCAAAGAAAATCCCTTGATGTAATCCTTCGATTTCTTTCTGATTTTGATAAATGATATTTTGCACTGTGAGCAACGACATCATTATCATAGCAACGGCTACAATAATTGCCGAAAGGCAAAATAAGTTTTTCTTCTTATCAAAACGCACACTTTTTCGTGCTAATTTTTTAATTACTGCACTGGTATCATTTTCAAAAGGATAATTCATAATTCCCACCTCCTTTAGCCAACAATTTTACCATCTTCAATCCGTACAATGCGGTCTGCGAGTTGAGCGATCTCGTTGTTGTGAGTAATCATTACAATGGTCTGATTAAATTCTCCGCTGGTACGTTTCAAAAGCCCTAACACATCTGCACTGGTCTTGCTATCAAGATTTCCGGTCGGTTCATCAGCAAGAGTAATCGACAGGCTCGTATTAAAGTCACCGTGCAATC
>ENA-OQBT01000781-OQBT01000781.1-human-gut-metagenome-genome-assembly--contig:-NODE-781-length-16803-cov-1.700947_pt1 | contig 16803 bp, 26 predicted proteins | sample MGYA00242749_ERZ504557 | MGnify/ENA primary metagenome ERZ504557 (study PRJEB26092, sample SAMD00036243) | human gut metagenome | host: Homo sapiens | study: EMG produced TPA metagenomics assembly of... | reverse complement strand
AGTTTTGCAATCATCTACCTCACAGATCTTGCAATACACTTTTGTTGTCCGTATGTATGATGACATCAGCCGCTGTCTCATATTTCTGTCTGCGCTGCTCCATCATATTAAGTAATAAACTCTTACATTTTTATTGCCATTTAAAAGCGGACGCTCATCGCTGTCCTTCACGCGGTTTAAAATTGTCTCCGGAGCTGCCGTCAAAAGAACAACCTTTCCATTTTTCTTCATCTCTTTTACATTCTGCTCGCGAAGTGCCGCGCCACCGCCACAGGAAACAATCGTATTTTTCGTTGCCTGCATCTCAATCAAAAGATTTGTCTCAAGATTACGGAAATACTCTTCCCCATAAGTTGCAAAAATATCCGGAATACTCATATCCTCCCGCTCTGCAATCAATTGATCCATCTCAACCACATGCATGGTAAATACACTCTTTTTAAATACTCGTGAATACCGTACTTTTTCCGGCCCCATAAACCCAATCAAGGATAATGTTGTAAGTAGAATAATTTTCGCCTGAATCCGCTTACTGTTTCTTACAATACAGTGGAACACATCTTCGATCTCTTTTTCATAACGATTGTCCTGCAGTTTTTCTTTAATCTGGCGCTGCTGTTTCTTCTCCTGCTGTGGTTGTAAAATTGGAATCCCATACTCCTCTTTATACGCCATAATTTTTTCTATAATAGAATTACGCTCTACCAAAGCATCAATGATTCTGTCGTCGCATTCTGCTAACTGTTCTCTGTATAATTCTAAATCATTCATATTCTTTCCCCCTTTAAAGTGTAAAAGTTTCTCAAATGCTATTTTATGCTTTTTTCTGTATAAATGCAAGAAGAAATATGAATATTCTAAAAATTTCTTGTTTACATCACGTGCAAATAGGTGTAATATATATGCATCATGAATTTAAAGTGATAAAGTGTTTAATATTAATATAAGGAGACAGCTACCATGAAAATTCACGTAACATGCAGTAAAGATTATGATATCTATCTTGAAAAAGGGCTTTTGGAACAGCTTCATGATTATATCGACTGTCAGCGGAAAATATTTATCATATCTGATGACAATGTACCGGAATGTTATCAGCAGACGGTATCAAAACAATTTCCCAATTCCTATCTTCACATTGTAAAACATGGAGAAGGTGCAAAAAGTTTTGCAGTACTGGAAGATTGTTTAACACAAATGCTGCGGCGAAACTTTTCTCGTAAAGATTTGGTTATCGCCCTCGGCGGCGGTGTCATCGGAGATCTTGCCGGCTTCGTGGCAGCCAGTTATATGAGAGGAATCGATTTTATAAATATACCGACCACGACATTATCTCAGATAGACTCCAGCATCGGCGGAAAGGTTGCAATCAATTTAGATGGGATCAAAAACTGTGTCGGTGCATTCTATCAGCCAGAGATGGTTCTCATTGATCCCCTTGTATTGAATACTTTGCCAAAAAGACATTTTTATAATGGTCTTGTGGAGGCAATCAAGGCAGGATTGATTCAGGATAAAGAACTGTTTGAACTATTTGAGCAGGAAGAACTTGATATTGAGCAGATTATTTACCGTTCACTGCTTGTCAAAAAGTATGTTGTAGAGCAGGATGAGACAGAACAGGGTTTGCGAAAGATTTTAAACTTTGGTCACACGATTGGTCATGCATATGAAAGCTATTATCACCTTCGCGACTATTACCACGGAGAATGTGTGGCACTCGGTATGATGGCAATTCTCAAGAATCCTGAGATTAAAGAAAGACTCTCCAAAATACTGGAACGCCTTCAGATTGACACAACCTGTGATGCCAAGAAAGACAAAGTTTTTACTTATCTTGGCAAAGACAAAAAAGCAGAAACTGGCGCTGGAAGTGATCGAGCGCTTGCGGGAGGAATATCCAGATGCAGAGTGTACGTTGGACTATGACCAGGCATGGAAATTGTTGATCGGGGTAAGACTGGCGGCACAGTGTACCGATGAACGGGTGAATATTGTGGTAGAGAAATTATATGAAAAATTTCCAGATGTGGATGCGTTGGCAGACGCGGATGTGGCGGAGATCGAAGAGATCGTGCGCCCTTGTGGGCTTGGAAAAAGCAAGGCGAGAGACATCAGCGCATGTATGAAGATTTTAAAAGAGCAGTATGGGGGACAGATTCCGAAGACCTTTGATGAACTTCTGAAACTTCCGGGTGTCGGAAGAAAAAGTGCAAACTTGATCATGGGTGATGTATTTGGGGAGCCGGCAATCGTCACGGATACACATTGTATCCGTCTTGTAAATCGAATCGGACTGGTGGATGGCATTAAGGAGCCAAAGAAAGTAGAGATGGAACTTTGGAAGATCATCCCACCGGAGGAAGGAAGCGATTTTTGTCACAGACTTGTATACCACGGAAGGGAAGTGTGCACGGCCCGCACAAAACCACACTGCGACAGATGCTGTCTGGCAGATATCTGTGCGAAGAAAATTTAGAGCACAGGGATATTAGTATGTGGTAGGAAGGATAAATAATAGAATTTTAACAAAAGATGCTATCCCGATTTGTGAGTGATACAAGTCAGGATAGCATCTTTTATGAAAATTTTGATATAAGTTTTTTAATATCTTTAGATTGAATTCACGCAGCAAGTAAAATTATAAATTTACTTTTGCTAAAGCTGCTTCGTCCCCTACGACTGTCACATCTGGGTGCATCTGTAAGATGGAAGCAGGAACGTGTGGTGTTACCGGTCCGAAAAATGCTTTTTCTACGATGTCAGCCTTGTCAGCGCCACTTACAACTACAACAATTTTCTTCGCTTTCATGATCGTTCCGATTCCCATAGTGTAAGCCTGTCTTGGTACGTCGTCGATGGAAGCAAAGAATCTTTTATTTGCCTCGATCGTACTTTCCTGAAGATCTACACAGTGAGTTGTCTTTGCAAAATCATCTGCAGGCTCATTGAATCCGATGTGTCCATTGTGACCAAGTCCGAGAAGCTGAAGATCCTGACCTCCGAGAGAAGCGATCAGAGCTTCGTAGTCAGCACATTCTTTCTCACTGTCTTCGATCATTCCATTTGGCACATGTGTATTCTCTTTGTCGATGTTGACATGGTCAAATAAATTATCGTTCATGAAATAGTAATAACTTTGATCATTGTCGCGAGGAAGTCCCTTGTATTCATCTAAGTTCACAGTAGTGACTTTGGAAAAATCAAGATCTCCGTTGTTATATTTTTCAATGAGCTGCTTGTATGTACGATCGGTGAGGAACCGGTTGCAAGTCCAAGTACACAGTCTGGCTTCGTAATGATCTGTGCAGCGATGAGATTGGCTGCTTTTTGGCTCATCTGGTCATAATCTTTCATTTTGAAAATCTTCATCATAGTTCTCCTCCAGTTTCCATGCTTATAAATAAATTAGAAATTTGTACTTTAGATAATTCAAATGTAACAAAATCAAACTGGAAAAGCAAGTTTTTGCAGATGAAATCAACAAAAGTACAAAAAAAACCTACAATCAGATAACGTAGATGATGGTAAAGCGAGAGGCAAAATTAAATGGCTTCCCACCTACCCGAAGCACCGCATGGAAGGACAAGTCCGCTTTCTGATACTGGAAGTCCGATTTCGGAAGATTCTACAGTTCCATGGAAGTGCTTTAACTCTGTGGCGAGCATGTAGGTCAGTACTGCCGGTGCAAGTCCGGTTGTGTAGGAATTGATCAGGAAAAACAGTGGATTGTCTGACAGGATCTTTGTACAGAGTTTCACGAGTGGATGAATGGCATCCTCGATTTTCCAAATTTCTCCTTTTGGACCTCTTCCGTAAGATGGAGGATCCATGATGATCGCATCGTATGTGTTGCCGCGGCGGATCTCACGCTCAACAAATTTGACACAGTCGTCCACGAGCCAGCGGATCGGTGCATCTTTTAAGCCGGAAGAAACAGCATTTTTCCTTTGCCCAGTTTACCATTCCTTTTGAGGCATCTACATGTGTGACATGTGCTCCCGCCGCAGCAGCAGCAAGTGTTGCACCGCCGGTGTAGGCAAAAAGATTCAGTACTTTGATCGGACGCCCGGCATTTTTAATCTTTTCAGAAAACCAGTCCCAGTTTGCAGCTTGTTCCGGGAACAGTCCTGTATGCTTGAAACTGAACGGTTTCAGATTGAAGGTGAGCGTTCCATAATGAATCTGCCATTGTTGAGGGAGGTCAAAAAATTCCCATTCACCGCCTCCTTTTGAACTTCTGTGATAGTGGCCATTCATATGTTTCCATCCTTTGTGTGACTTTGGAGTATCCCAGATAACCTGCGGATCCGGACGGACGAGCAGATAGTCTCCCCAACGCTCTAGTTTTTCCCCGTTTGAACAGTCAATAACTTCATAATCTTTCCAGTGATCTGCAATCCACATATTTTTATTCCTTTCTGTTGTTCGTTTTCTCTTAGAATAGTTAAGTTTGCTATTTCAATGTCAGGCACGTTTGTTCCATTCAGGAATTTTTCATGCTGTTTTTTTGAGTATTGATTTTACGTTTCTTCTTATATTCTCATAGAATCCGACTTTTTTCAATGATTTTGCAGGAAGAACCGTAGAATTGGGGAAATTGGAGGAAAAATGTAGAAAATTAGGTTTACCAAAGTGGAAAACAGTGATAGAATGTATCTATAAGTGAAGAAGAAGGGGCACTTGAAAAAAAGAAAGGTGGATATGAAAATGATTACAGTAAATGCGATGGGTGATAACTGCCCGATTCCAGTAATTAAAACAAAAAAGGCGATGCAGGAGATCACAGGTCCTGAGACGATAGAAGTACTTGTGGACAATGAGATCGCTGTTCAGAATGTGACAAAGATGGCAGTTAGCTCAGGGGGAAATGTAACTTCTGAAAAATTGGGAGAGAAAGAATTTAAAGTGACGATCCAGATGAACGGTGCAGTAGCTAAGGAAGCAGGAGAGGAAGCAGTATGTACACCAGATCGTAAGGGAGATACGATTGTTGTGATCGCTTCTGACAAAATGGGAAGCGGTAATGATGAACTCGGAAAGGTACTGATCAAAGGATTTATTTTTGCGGTGACACAGCTGGAAGAATTGCCAAAGGCGATGATCTTCTACAATGGAGGGGCAACTTTGACAGCAGAAGGTTCGGATTCTCTGGAAGATTTAAAGAGTTTAGAAGCGCAGGGTGTTGAGATTCTGACGTGCGGAACATGTCTGAACTATTACGGCCTGACAGATAAGCTGGAAGTAGGATCTGTGACAAATATGTATACAATCGTGGAGAAGATGGCAGAGGCAGGAAAGATCATTCAGCCTTAGCAAGCAAAAAGAGGTTTTATTTCATATAAGGAAAATCCGGCTGAAGGAGAAACAAAGATAAAAGACAGAGAGAAGGAGAACAAAAAAGCGATGAAAAAAGACGTGAAATTAACGCAGTTGACGAAGACGGCGGGTTGAGCTGCCAAGATAGGTCCAGAGACACTTGCCCAGGTGTTGGGTAAGCTACCAAAATTTCATGATGACAATCTGCTCGTCGGCATCGAGACGTCCGATGATGCGGCAATCTATAAAGTGACAGAGGATATTGCACTGATTCAGACCGTGGACTTCTTCACTCCAATTGTGGATGACCCCTATACTTTCGGTCAGATTGCAGCGGCAAATTCTCTCAGCGATGTTTATGCGATGGGAGGGGAACCGAAGATTGCGCTGAATATCGTAGGATTTCCGAATTGTCTGGATCCGGCGGTGTTGGGAGAGATCCTGGCAGGAGGAGCAGATAAAGTGAAAGAGGCAGGAGCGGTACTCGTAGGAGGACACTCCGTGCAGGATGATGAGCCAAAATATGGACTTTGTGTATCCGGTTTTGTTCATCCGAAGAAGATTTTTAAAAATTACGGATGCAGACCGGGGGATATACTGATCTTGACAAAGCAGATTGGTACCGGAATCGTCAACACGGCGATCAAAGCGGAGATGGCATCGGAAGCTGCTGTCAAAGAAGCAGTGACGGTGATGACATCTCTGAATAAGAAGGCAAAGGAAGTTGTAGAAAAATATGATGTGTCAGCCTGCACCGATATTACAGGATTTGACTGTTAGGTCACTGTGTCGAGATGGCGTCGGCAAGTGAAGTTACCTTTGAATTGCATGTGGAAGACATCGCCTATCTGGAAGAGGCAATCTCATATGCACAGATGGGCTGATTCCGGCAGGAGCTTATAAGAATCGGGGATATTCGATCGATCAGGTAGACTGTGGAACTGTTGCAGAACATTATGTAGATCTTCTGTATGATCCACAGACATCAGGCGGTCTTTTAGTCAGTGTCTCCCCAGAGCAGGCAGAAGAAATGATAAAAGATTTTGCAGAAAAGGGAATGGATACGAAAATATCAATAATTGGAAAGGTACTGGAAAAGGGTGAGAAATTGATTCACCTGAAGTAAGGAAAGTAAAATGAATAAGAATTTATTATACCGCAGGATACCGAAGGTAGATGTACTGCTGGAAGATGAAAAGATTCGGGAGCTGACAGAGCAGTACAGTTACGATACCGTGCTGGAAGCGGTGCGGGAGGAGTTGGATAAACTCCGGGCGTTGATCGGAACATGCGAAGACGAAGCAGAAGGAATCCAGGAGATTGAACAATTGTCTGTACGGATTCAAGAGGCAGTAAAGGCGATGCATACGCCGAATATGCGTACAGTGATCAACGGAACCGGAACAATTTTGCATACAAACCTTGGACGTGCACCGATTGGGGAGCGTCATATGAGACATATTGCAGATATTGCAATGAATTATTCTAATTTGGAATATAACCTGGAAGCAGGAGCAAGAGGGGAACGTTATTCGCATTTTGAAAAATTACTTTGCAAAATTACCGGAGCAGAGGCGGCGATGGCGGTGAATAACAATGCAGCGGCAGTTATGCTGATCCTGAGCACAATGGGAAAAGGAAAAGAAGTGATCGTCTCCCGGGGAGAACTTGTAGAGATCGGCGGAAAATTCCGGATTCCCGATGTGATGGAGCAGAGTGGAGCAACGCTTGTAGAGTCGGTACGACAAATAAGACGCATTATACAGATTATGAAAATGCGATCACAGAGGAGACGGCAGCGCTGTTAAAAGTACATACAAGTAACTACCGAATCGTTGGATTTACAGATAACGTAAGTATCGCAGAACTTGTTCCGCTTGGGAAAGAGCGGGAGATTCCTGTGATCGAAGATCTTGGCAGCGGTGTGCTGATCGATCTTAGCAAATATGGACTGACCTATGAGCCAACCGTACAGGATTCTGTGCGAAATGGTGCAGATGTCGTGTGCTTCAGCGGGGATAAGTTGCTCGGAGGTCCGCAGGCGGGAATCATTGTCGGCAAGAAGAAATATATTGACCAGATGAAGAAAAATCAGCTGACGAGAGCACTTCGGATTGATAAGTTTACAGCGGCAACGCTGGAGGTCGTTTTACAGGAGTATTTATCTGAGGAAAAAGCAATCCAGAATATTCCGGCACTTCGCATGATCACAAAAGAGATTGAAGAGATTACAAGAGATGCGCAGGAATTGGAAGCACTGTTACAGCAGGCAGAATTGCGGCTCAGATTCAGATGGAGCCATGTGAGTCACAGATTGGAGGAGGATCTCTGCCGTTGGAGAGGATCCCAAGTATGGCTGTGACGATTCATCCGGAAAAGATTACGACAGCAGAGTTGGAACTTCGGCTGAGACATATGTCTGTTCCGATGATCGTGCGTACAATGAATGACAAGATTGTGATCGATGTGCGCACAGTGGATAAGAAATGGTATCCGAAGATCGCAAAGATGCTCAAAGAAGAAGAGATATTGGAGTAAGGGGAAGCAAAGAGATTCGCCTGAATCAGAAAAAAGGGGATCGGCAAAGATCCCCGAAGGTAGAAAGGCAGTACAGATGAAGAATATCATTATTGGAACCGCAGGTCATATTGACCACGGAAAGACAACTTTGATAAAAGCGCTTACTGGGCGAAATACAGACCGGTGGGAGGAGGAACAGAGGAGAGGGATTACGATCGACCTCGGATTTACTTATTTTGATCTGAAAAACGGGGATCGTGTCGGAATCATCGATGTTCCCGGACATGAAAAATTTATCAACAACATGGTGGCAGGCGTCGTTGGAATGGATCTTGTCATGCTTGTTGTGGCAGCAGATGAAGGAATCATGCCGCAGACGAGAGAACATATGGATATTCTCGGGCTGCTTGGAATTGAAAAAAGCATTCTTGTTATCAACAAATGTGACTTGGTTGATGAGGAGTGGCTGGAACTTGTGGAGGAAGAAATCAAGGAAGAACTGGAAGGCACTTTTCTGGAAGATGCTCCGATCGTAGAAGTATCTGCAGCGACAGGAGAGGGGATTCCACACTTGATCGATGTAATTGAGCAGATGACGGCAAAAGAGGTGGAGCCAAAAGAGATCAACACGATCCCGCGGCTTCCGATCGACCGTGCGTTTACTTTATCCGGATTTGGGACAATCATCACAGGAACGCTGCTGACGGGAAGTATCAGCAAGGAAGATGTTCTTGAGATGTATCCGATTGGCAAAGAGTGCCGAATTAGAAGTATTCAAGTGCACGGGCAGGATGTGGACCGCTGTTATGCGGGGCAGCGTGTGGCAATCAATCTCTCGAATGTAAAAAAGAAGGAAATTGCGAGAGGATGTGTGCTGGCGCCGCCGAACAGTATGAAAAATACAATGCTTCTTGATGTGAAGCTGAATATGCTCCCATCTTCGATGCGAGTGTTGACCAATCATGCGAGACTACATTTCTTCACGGGAACAAGTGAAGTGCTCTGTCGGGCGGTACTTCTTGACAAGGAAGATCTGGTCCGGGAGAGAGTGGATATGTGCAGCTTCGTCTGGAAGAAGAGGTGGCATTGCGAAGAGGAGACAAATTTGTTGTCCGTTTCTATTCTCCGATGGAGACAATCGGGGGAGGTGTTGTTCTGGAGCCAAATCCAGAGCGAAAGAAGCGTTTCCAGCAGGATGTGATCGAGGAACTGAAGCAGAAAGAATCAGGTTCCTCCGAGGATATTATCGAACTTCATGTCAAGGCGCATGCAGAGACGATGGTAACACTTGGGGAACTTGCGAAATTGACTGCACTTTCTATGGAAGAAGTGGAGGCAGATGTACGATCACTGGAAGCACAGGGAAAAGTATATGTATTCCAGATGAAGAAAGATGTCTATGTATGGCATGCGGCGAGTGAAAATGCAATGAGAGAGACTTTGTGTGAGACACTGCGCAGTTATCATAACAGTCATCCGTATCGATATGGTAATGAAAAAGGCAGAAGTACATATGACTTATTTGAAGAAAGTCAAGGCGAATGTATTTGACCTTTATATGGAATTGCTTGTGGAGAAAGGTGTCTTGAGACGTCACCAGGAATTTTTGGCATTGCCGGAGTTTGAAATCCCAAAAGATGAAAGATATCAGAGACTGCATGATCAGATGATCACTGTGTTTGAAGACGATCAAAATTTGATTTCGCGAATTTTCTGAGATCCCATTTGAGGAGAAAGAGCGTCCGATGGCCGAAGATATTGTAATGTTTCTTGTAGATGAGGGAAGTGTGGTAAAGGTGGCAGAGGATCTGTATACAAGGAAGCATTTCATGGAAGAAGCAAGAGAGATTGTGGAAGGAATGCTGAGGGAGCGCGAGATCATCACGATCGCAGAGCTTCGAGATGCACTGAATACGAGTCGCAAGAGTGCGAAGCCTATCATGGAATATATGGACAGCATAAAAGTGACAAAACGAAACGGAACAGAAAGTGAAAGGGTAGCATACGTATGAATTTAAAACAGCTGGAAGCATTTGTGAAGGTTACGGAAGGACGGAGTTTCTCCAAGGCAGCAAAAGAATTATTCCTGACACAGCCGACAATCAGCGCACACATTGCTTCTTTGGAAAAAGAGTTGAATACAAGGCTGTTTGTGAGGAATACAAAAGAGGTCAGCCTCTCAGAAGATGGAACCGTTTTATATGAATATGCAAAGCAGATGGTAGAGCTGGAACGGAAGATTGAGTATGCGTTTCTTCATGAAGAACAAGATGCACCGCAGTGTATTACGATTGCGGCATCTACGATTCCGGCGCAGTATCTTTTACCGCGAATTTTGGCAAGATTTAGTGAACGGTACCCGAAAGAACAGTTTAAAGTGATGGAGACTGACAGTGCAAGAGCGATTGAACATGTGATCAATCATACTGCAGATATCGGTTTTACCGGGACGGTGATGGAGAAAAAGAACTGCAAGTACATTCCGTTTTATTGGGATGAACTTGTCGTGATCACACCGAACAATGAAAAATTCCGCAGACTAAGGGAGATTGGTTCCCCACTTGACTGGATCATGAATGAGCCGATCATCATGCGTGAGGAAGGATCGGGAACGCGGAAAGAGGCGGAACGTCAACTTCGGGAAAATGGTATTGAGGTGGAGAGTCTGAATATCATTGCAAGTATTGAAAATACAGAGACCATCAAGCGGTCTGTCGGAAATGGACTGGGTGTCTCTGTGCTGTCAAAGCTCGCAGCGCAGGATGAACTGATCCATGGAAGGATATTAAGTTTTTCTCTTCCGTCACAGCGCGGAGGAAGAAATCTGAATATCGTATACAACAAAAATTTTCATCTGCCGCAGGCAGTAGAGAAGTTTATTAAGGTGACAAGAGAGGTTTACCAGACATTTTAGAAGAAAATGCTGGTGGGAACCGCAGGAAATGTGAAAGTTGTTTTCTGCGGTTCTGCAAGAAAAAGAAAGCAGGCAGGTACGGTTATGATATATATGGATAATGCTGCGACGACGATGAGAAAGCCGAAGGAAGTCATCGAGCAGTCGCAAATGCAATGCAGTGTATGGGAAATGCCGGCAGGGGGGCACATGAGGCATCTTTAGATGCATCGAGAGTGATTACGATACGAGAGAGCGTCGGCAAAGCTTTTTGGGGGCGGAGAGTCCAAAAAATTATTGTATTTACAAATAATTCGACAGAGAGTCTGAACATTGCAATCCGGGGTGTGTTATGTCCGGGGGATCATGTTGTGACGACGATGTTAGAGCACAATTCAGTATTGCGGCCGCTTTATGCAATGGAAGAAAACGGTGTGGAGCTGACGATTGTTTCCAGTGATCCGTCAGGGAATATTTCGTACGATGAAATGGAAGCGGCGATTCGTCCACACACAAAGGCGATCGTCTGTACGAATGGCTCAAATCTGTCGGGAAATATGATCGATATTGCTCGTGTGGGAGAAATTGCGAAGAGACATCAGGTGCTTTTGATTGTCGATGCTTCACAAACGGCAGGGTATATCCGATCGATGTACAGCAGATGCAGATTGATATTTTATGTTTTACCGGGCATAAATCCTTGTTAGGTCCGCAGGGAACCGGGGGAATGTATGTCCGCACAGGATTGGAAGTCCGCCCACTCAAGTGTGGCGGCAGTGGTGTCGATACTTATAATAAGCATCATCGAAAGAAATGCCTACTGCTCTGGAGGCAGGGACACTAAACGGACATGGAATCGCAGGGCTTGGAGCTGCAGTGAAATATTTGGAGGAGACGGGGATTGATCAGATCCGGGAGAAGGAACTTCAGTATATGTGGCGGTTCTATCACGGGGTGAAAAAGATTCCGAATGTAAAAATTTACGGGGGATTTCTCGACAGAGCGACGCTGTCCGATCGTGACGCTGAATATTGGGGAGTATGACTCTTCAGAAGTCAGCGATGAGCTTCTGATGACCTACGGGATTTCTACAAGACCGGGGGCACACTGTGCGCCGCTGATGCATGAAGCATTTGGAACGGTTGAACAAGGGGCAGTACGTTTCAGCTTCTCGCATTATAATACAGAAGAAGAAGTAGAGACAGCGATCCAAGCAATCCGGAACTGTCAGAAGAGTAGATGCAGAGACAATAAAAAGAAAAGAAGTAAGTAGAAAACATGAGAAAGAAAGAATTGAAACTAGTGATCACTTTCCATACAACAGCAGATGCGATGGCGATGGAGAAAGCATGTAAGGAGCATGGAGCTGCCGGAAGACTGATCCAGTTCCGCGTACAATCTCTGCGGGCTGTGGATTATCTTGGTGTGCAGATCTGACAGAGCGGGAAGCGTTAAAAAGCGTTATGGAGAAAGTCGGACTTCAAGAAGAAGAGATGCATGAGTGCATGGTATAAGAAGGAACAGAAATAAAAATTGTGAGGGTATCGCCAATCATCTAATTGAATGATTGGGCGATACCCTCAATTTTTATTATATTCTGCAAACCTTTGTTCTCTGTTTGTGTTAATTTTTGGCTAGGAACTGTGCCAGTGTTCCCGGCAGAAGTTCTGCGCTGTATTTGCTCAGAGAGTAGGATCCCTGGCAGAGTAGCCAGTCGTAGATCAGTGAGCGTTCATACATCGTGTAGAGATGAACAAGTTCGTTTGCGGAGCGTTCAGAAGTAAACTCCCCACAGTTCTGTGCAGCTCGATGATTTCCCGGATGCAGGTGAAATAGAATCGCTGATCATCTAGAAGTGCACGTTGGTCTCTTGTCGTCAGCTGCGAGGAGTAGAGTAGTGTCAGAAGTTCCATATCCACGCTTGTCTCGATCATCAGGAACAGTTCATAGTTCAAATAGAGAAGTTTGTCAGCGGCAGAAAGAGTTGGATCCATCGATGCGACAAGCTCTTCGTATTTATCATCAAACAGATAGGCAAGTGAGCCGAGCAGGGCATCTTTTCCTTTAAAATAATGATAAAAGCTGCCTTTGGATGTTCGGGAGGCAGTGATGATATCATCGATTGTCGTTGCGTGATATCCTTTTTATAGAAAAGTTCCATGCAGCTTTTACAATCTTACTCTTTGTCGTCTGTCGTTTTCTAGGCATAAGCTGCCTCCTTTCTTTTTGTGTGAAGATTACCCAACTTGGAACCCATACTTTAGCGGATCATCTGGATCGATCACATAGGTTGCTGCTCCGGTAATGTAGGCACTTCCGGTAATCTGTGGGATGATTGCTTTGTAGTTCCCGACAGTTGTTTCCCCTTTGACGATTCCGGTAAATTTAGAGCCGATGAAACTTTCATATACAAAAGGTTCGTTCATGCCGATTTGGCCGTGGGCATACAGTGCGGCAAGCTTTGCGCTTGTTCCGGTTCCGCAAGGAGAACGGTCAGCCATGTGGTCTCCAAAGATTACGACATTTTTCATGGTGCATCCAGGGGTTGTCGTAGAACAGTACAGTTCTGCGAGATCCACAGAAGTAATATCAAGTGTAGGGTGTTTGATTTTTACTTCTTCATTGACCTGTTTTACAAGCTGCATTCCAAAACGTGTCAGTTCCTGGATGTTTTCCGGTGTGACTGTCTTGCCGATCTGTGAGAGATCTACGAGAGCGAAAAAGCTTCCGCCGAAGGAAATATCGTACTTGATTTTTTTGCCGTCAATCACCGTTGTAAGATTTTCTTTATATAAGAAAGCAGGAACATTTGTGAGTGTGACGTTTAAGACTTTCCATTTTTGACTTCTGCTTTTGTTCGGATCAATCCGGCAGGAGCATCCAATACCACTTCTGTATAAGGTTCCTTTGCCTCCACAAGCCCGGTTTCGATGAGTGCAGTGACAGAGCCGATGGTTCCGTGGCCGCACATATTCAGATATTCTCCGGTGTCCATGAAGATGACGCCAAAATCTGCTTCCGGATGAATCGGATCGGTCAGAAGTGCACCAAACATATCATGATGTCCGCGCGGTTCGAACATTAGGGCAGTGCGGTATTTGTCATAATGTTTTGCAAGATAGTTCTTGCGCTCGATCATCGTATCTCCCTTTAATGGGGGAAATCCGGATAAAATAATTCGCGTAAATTCTCCTACGGTATGTGTGTCGATTGCTTTGAAAGCGGCCTCGAAAGAGTCCGTGTTTAAATGTGGATTGATTTCCATTGCGGTACCTCCGAAATTTTTATGTCAGCTGTATATAAGATAGCGGACTTGTTAATAGACTAAATACTAGAACGTAGTTCAGTTTTCTAATAGTATTATCAATGAAAAGTCCTAAAAAGTCAATGGAAAGTGGGAGTTTGAAAGAATAAATAAAATGAAAAAAGTTGGAATTTACTATTGAAAAACAGATAGGTTTGTGATAAAGTAAATGAGCAGAGAAAAATGCATATCTGGGGGTAGATGGGTAACTGGTGTGCCTCCTAGTCTTCAAACTAGTGTGGGGCGTTAGGAGCGTCCCGGGTGGGTTCGATTCCCACATGCCTCCGCCAAAAGGAGAAAAGTTCCAGATGCATCCGCAGTCCGACTGAGAAGTCGAGAGAGGCTGTGGTTCCGGAAGATGCATTGCGTAGAATGTAAAGCACAGATGTCTTTGAGCGGCTTACATATAGATGTGCAGACTGGAATGGATATAGATGGTCAGTGATGACCGAGAACAGAATAGAGAATGTAGGGCTGTTGCTGTCAGAATACAGGGGCAGGCTTGATTAAATGATGAATGAAAAAGCTGAGTATTATACTCAGCTTTTAGTGAATACAGATAAAGGAGTCGAGAGCAGTGGGACGGGTACATATTTTATTAAAGCAGCATGTGGGGGCACCATGCAAGGCTGTCACGGAGCCGGGGGCGGATGTACAGAGAGGGACATTGATCGCAGTTCCGGACGGGCTTGGTGCCAATATATTTTCCAGTGTCTGTGGAGTTGTGGAGTCGGTAACTGACACAGAGATCGTCATCCGCAAGAAGGAAGAACAGCCAGAAAGTTATGTGAAGATTCCGGAAGGAACGAAGGCTGAGATGGTAGCCTATGCTGGTATCACCGGAATGGGCGGCGCGGGATTTCCGACAGCAGTGAAACTTTCCGCAGATTTGCACGGGGGATATATTCTTGTCAATGCGGCAGAATGCGAGCCGGGACTTTGTCATAACATCCGACAGATTGAAGAACAGTGTGACAAGATCATAAGGGGAGTAAAATATTGCATGGAGCTGACAAATGCATCCAAGGCAATTTTTGCAATTAAGAAAAAAAAATGAAAAGGCAGTTCGCGTTTTAAAAGAAGCACTGAAAGAAGAGGAAGGAATCACACTTCATCTCTTGCCGGATATTTATCCGATGGGAGAAGAACGAGCAGTTGTAAGAGAGTGTCTTGGAGTGGAGCTTGGAGTGGATCAGCTTCCGACGGCAGCAGATGCAGTTGTAATCAACGTAGAGACCGTTTCTAGAGTGGCAGAGGCGATCGATGAGAGAAAGCCATGTTTTTCCAAGAATGTAACTGTCGTAGGAAAGTTAAACGGCGGCGAAGAGCCACATGTCTTTTTAGATGTTCCGATCGGGACGAGTATCGGGGAACTGATTGAGCGTGCAGGAGGGATTAATGGAATTTACGGAGAGATTATCGTGGGAGGACCATTTACCGGGCATGCAGCGCAGGAGGATACCCCAGTGACAAAGACACCGGAGGGGTGATCGTGACGATTGATCTTCCAGATCTTCATGGGGCGCCGGTAGGACTTCTTGTCTGTGCCTGTGGTGGGACAGAGGAGCGTATGCGCGATATCTGTGCGAAGATGAATGGCAAGGTTGTATCGGTTGCGAGATGTAAGCAGGCCGTTGAGATGAAAAATGGTGCGTTAAAATGTGAGCGCCCGGGAAACTGTCCGGGACAGGTGAAAAACAGCATCCAGTTTAAGAAAGATGGATGTGAGTACATTATAATAGGAAACTGTTCGGACTGTTCCAACACAGTGATGGGATCTGCGCCAAAGATGGGGCTGAAAGTATTCCACCAGACAGATCACGTGATGCGGACAATTCACCATCCGCTGTACAGACACTTAAGAGTATCAAAGAAAGTAGAACAGGATATTTAATCTGCTTTCCGGTCTGGTGGATCGGGAAGCATTCATATAAGGAGGGACATGTTATGTCAATTACAGCAGAAACAGCAAAAGAACATGCGAAGGATCCAGCGGTGCTTTGCTGCCGGGCGGAAGCGGGGATTACGATTGGTGTTGAAAATTTGGAAGATCCAACGATTTTTGATGATCTTGTAGATTCTGGGCTTTTAAATCTGGACGGAGTTCTGACGATCGAGCAGATTCTTGGGGCGACATTGACGAAGACTTGTGATTCACTGACGCCACTTACACCGGATGTGGTAGCAGGAATCAAGGAAGTGGAACAGGAGATAGCTGTTGAAGAGCCTGCAGAAACAGAGGCAGAGCAAAAAGAGGAAGTGGCATCCAGTCAGAGTATTGTCACAACGGCTGGCGGTGTGTTAAAGATTCACATTGGAAAGGGAAAAGATATTGACATCGAAATTCCGACAGGAATCACAGCAGGTGCTGCAGGTGTGCAAATGCCAGCGATGCAGCCAGCTTCTGTTGTGCCGGTTGCAGCGACGCCGGCAGCGGAAGAGAAACCTGAGAAGGTTATCAGAAGCCTGACAAGAAAGCATTTTAAAATTACAGAAGTAAAACGTGGACCGGAGACGAAGATCGAGGGAACTGTTTTATATATTCGAGAAGGGATTGAGGAGGAAGCAGCAGCTTCCCAGGAACTTGTCAATAGTCTGAAGATTGATATCATCACACCGGAACAGTATCATACATACTCTGAGACGATTATGGATGACAGCCGATCGCAGCCAAAGAAGGGGAAGATGAGATTGGATCCGGTACAACAAGAGTGCTTGACGGCGTTGTTGTTATGGTGACAGGTACCCGATGCAAATGGTGGTTCAG
>ENA-OQBT01000780-OQBT01000780.1-human-gut-metagenome-genome-assembly--contig:-NODE-780-length-16808-cov-2.336551_pt1 | contig 16808 bp, 24 predicted proteins | sample MGYA00242749_ERZ504557 | MGnify/ENA primary metagenome ERZ504557 (study PRJEB26092, sample SAMD00036243) | human gut metagenome | host: Homo sapiens | study: EMG produced TPA metagenomics assembly of... | reverse complement strand
GGTTATTGGATTCCTACAGCGTTGTTTGGGATTTAAACTATAAGTAAATTGTATTATAAGTAGGTTATTGAAATTTTCAATAAACCTCTTTATTTATTGCCAGTTTTATTTTGAATAGGGTATACTAAGTAGTGCAGAGGAATTAGTTAAGTTAGCGCATCACCATAAATTATAAAATGTGATGAAGCTTATGAGAGGTTATGAATGTGTGAGAAAGTGAAGGAAACATATGGAGAGTCTTAAAAAAGTTTTTCAAGCGCCGGCTACGGGGGGCATTTTATTGCTGTTAACGGCAGTACTGGCCGTGCTCGTAGCTAATTCGTCGTTCGGTCCGCAGTACGAAGAAATATTGCATACGTACGTAGGTCCTTTATCCGTATCTCATTGGATTAACGATGTATTAATGGCCGTATTTTTCTTAGGCGTCGGCCTTGAAGTAAAACATGAAATGCTCGAAGGCGAGCTAAATACAAATGCTAAACGCTTGTTACCGACCATTGCGGCCGTATTCGGTGTTTTAATGCCGGCTTTGATATATACGTTTTTTACTTATAACCAAAGCGAATTGGTTCGCGGTTGGGCGATTCCGACGGCAACGGATATTGCCTTTTCCATCGGTATTATTTCCTTATTGGGATCGCGAGTACCGTTGGCAGCGAAAGTATTTTTGACAACCTTGGCCGTAGTTGACGATTTAATTGCCGTAATAATTATTGCCGCTGTCTATACACCTTCCTTAGAGTTTATGTACTTGGGTGGTGCGGTTCTTGTTTTTGTATTGCTCTTATTATTGAATAAAAAAGACGTAGTCAGCCCGTGGCCGTACATTATTCTTGGCGTAGCTCTTTGGTTCTGTATCTTCAAATCCGGTTTACACGCTACTTTGTCTGGTGTAATTTTAGCCATGACGATTCCGTCCAAAGTGTTGCGTAACGGCGTGGAATTATCGCCGTTAAATGATTGGCATGAGGCATTGGGCGGTTGGATTACGTTCCTTATCATACCGTTGTTCGGTTTTGCCAATGCGGGCGTTTCCTTTGGCGACTTCCAGTGGTCCGAACTTATGCATCCGGTTATTTTGGGGATTTCCCTGGGCCTTTTCGTGGGCAAGCAAATCGGCATTTTCGGTATCATGTTTGTTCTTGTTAAAACGAAGATTGTACCGATGCCTAAGCCACTTACGTGGAAACATGTTTACGGCGTATCCCTCTGTTGTGGTGTAGGTTTTACCATGAGTCTTTTCGTTAATTTATTGGCATTCCCGCCGGGCCATGCGCAGGAGATTGCCAAAGTCGGTATTTTCTTAGGTTCTATTGTATCCGGTATTTTCGGTTATATTATGCTTCGCTTCTTTACTCCGGAAGTGAAATTAACTGAACCGGAAGATCCGTTTTTCCATAAAAATCATTTAGTATAATCGTTTGAAACGATAACGATTGATGCTGGGACTGTTACTTTTAAGAAAGAGTAGCAGTCCTTTTAGTTTCCCCGTTGAGACATGCTAGGGTCAACTAAATATACGGCTAAATGAATAACTATATCGAAGATATTAATCGAAGTGGGAAAAGCCCCGTTTATTTTGATTAAAGTGGTGATTATAATTGATAAAAGGGGGCGAATTTTGACAAAATTCCCAAAATAAAGTAAAATAGTATTGCATTTAGATACGAGGTGGAAATATTGAGAAAACTTAGAATAGTGACAGTTCTCTTAACGTTTCTAATGGCTTGTACTTCAGTAGTATTGGCTGATGTAGGACGCGGCGATCGCGGCAGCGAAGTACAATTTGTTCAGCGTTTGATGATAACGCAAGGGTACTTGGTTGATACAGCTGACGGTGTTTTTGGTAATAATACGGAATATGCAGTGCGCATGTTCCAAAAACAAAACGGCTTATCCGCTACGGGTAAGGTGGATAGCGACACCTTGGCAGCGATGAAAGAGAACAATAAGAAATTTGCAGCAGCACAACAGTCTCGCAATGTGCGCAATAGCGTAGAAGTGTCACGTTTTGGTGATCGAGGTCGCTCGGTTTCCGATTTGCAGGCTCGTTTAGCCCACAGTGGTTTTTCACCGGGTTCGATTGACGGTATTTTCGGCAATGGCACAGCCAATGCCTTAAAACGTTTCCAGAAGGCAAACGGATTAACCGTAACCGGTGAAGTGGACAGCAAGACAATGGAGCTCTTAGCTAAAGAGCGCGGTATTCCGACAGAGTATAAGAAGACGATGACGATGAATGCCACAGCCTATTCCGCATATGATCCGGGTAATTCTTCATATACGGCACGAGGCAATTTATTGAAACGTGGGTATGTGTCAGTGGATCCTGATGTGATTCCGTTAGGCACAGCGGTTTATGTCGAGGGCTACGGATATGCAGTCGCGGATGATACCGGCGGCGATATTATTGGTAATCGTATCGATTTAGCCATGGATTCTCATGGCGAGGCCATAGATTTTGGTCGACAAACCGTTAAGGTTATATTTTAGAATAAGAGAATAAGATTTTAGAGAAGCGTTAGTACTATGTATGAATTTACTTTTATGAATTCAATTATTTATTAACATCTAAAATGCAGCTAAAGAGGCTGTAACAAAAACGAGGATTCATTTCTTCGTTTAGGTTATAGTCTCTTTTGTTATTCAAAATACGGAATGGGCTAGTCGTAATGTTTGATAGGTAATGGATGTTTTGACTATCCACTCTTGAAAGATACTTGCAAACTACGAACGTTCAGATAAAAATTAACCTTGAATGTATGGATTTTTACCTTTAAAGTATGTATTTTCCGAACGTTTTGTGGTATCCTTAAAAGAGAACAAGGTTGTTGGCATAGTCGGCAACGTTATTTTTTTGTATAAGGAGGTATACAGTGGAAAAAGTGCGACGCGTTGAGCGCATGGTAGCGCTTACTAAACTGTTGGTAGATTCTCCGCAAGAATTGATATCTTTACGCTATTTTTGCGATTTTTTTGATATTGCAAAGTCCACACTCAGCGAAGATTTAAGTTCCGTGAAAACAGCTTTGCAACATTTTTCCTTAGGCACCTTGGAAACGGTGGCCGGAGTAGCCGGTGGTGTTCGCTTTATCCCGTATCGGCAAGGGGAGCGGGCCATGTCTGTCCTTCGTGAAGTACAGCAGCGTTTACAAGAACCGGACCGCGTAATTCCGGGTGGTTTCTTGTATATGTCGGATATTTTATATGATTGGCATATTGCCAGCCGTTTAGGCGAGATTTTTATGACTCGCTTTGCCGACCGGAACCCGGACTATATTATGACGGTAGAAACAAAAGGAATTCCGTTGGCGGTTATGGTGGCGCGAGCTTTTAACAAACCCCTTGTTATTGCGCGCCGTGACAGCAAGGTGACAGAAGGTTCGTCTATCAGTATTAACTATGTGACCGGATCGAATCGTCGCATTCAGACTATGTCGCTTACGAAACGGGCCATTCCGCCTAAATCCAAAGTATTGCTCATTGATGATTTTATGAAAGCCGGCGGTACGGCGAACGGCATGCGGGAGCTGGTTACCGAAATGGGCGGCACCGTGGTTGGTATCGGTGTACTGGTATCGACGCCGGATCCTAAAGTTGTAAAAGATTGCGAAGCACTCTTAATTCTTAATGGTGTTAATGAAGAAACACGCAGTATTGATATCGAACCTGTAAATTTAGAGGCTGATAAGGAGGCCTAATTGTATGAAACCTATTACATCTTTGATTTTAGCGGCCGGTAAAGGGACCCGCATGAAGTCTAAACTACCGAAAGTATTGCATCCCGTAGCGGGCAAGCCTATGGTGGAACGCGTACTTGAAACCGTAAAAACAGTGGGCACAGAACGCAATGTTGTAATTGTCGGTTTTGGCGGTGAACAAGTGCAGGCGTACTTGGGTGAGGCTGCTGAATTCGTGACCCAGACCGAGCAAAAAGGCACCGGCCATGCTGTTAAGCAGGCCAAACCTTTATTAGGTGATTACAAAGGGACCATATTATTGCTCTGCGGTGATACGCCACTCGTAACGCGTGAATCGTTGGAAGCGCTGTTAGCCGAACATGAAGCAACCGGTGCAGCGGCTACTGTGTTGACGGCTCATATGGCTGATCCGACCGGGTACGGCCGCATTATTCGCGAAGAAGGGACGGGTAAGGTTCTTCGCATTGTGGAACAAAAAGACGGCAAACCGGAAGAGTTGGCGGTACAGGAAATCAATACCGGTATGTATGCCTTTGACAGTGAGAAGCTATGGCCGTGTTTGGAACAGTTATCCGATGACAATGCGCAGGGCGAACTCTATATTACCGATGTGGTAGGTATTTGGTAAATCAGGGTGACCGTGTAAGTGCCTATATGATGACCAACGAAGAAGAGTCGTTAGGCGTTAACTCCCGAGCACAATTGGCGGAAGCAGAACGTATTTTGCGTGAGCGCACGAACCGTCATTTCATGGACCTCGGTGTGACGATTATCGATCCCGCATCCACTTATATTGCACCGGAAGTTGTAATCGGTGCCGATACGGTAATTTTACCGGGGACCTTGCTTGAAGGGTCAACGGTTATCGGTGAAGGTTGCAAAATCGGACCACATAGTCGTTTAACCAATGTAAAGGTGGGCAACGAAGTGGTTATGCATTTTACCTATGCTCATGATTGTGAAGTAAAAGACGGTGCCGATATCGGACCGTATGTACATTTACGCCCTGATACAGTTATCGGCGAATCCGTTCATATCGGTAACTTTGTGGAAGTGAAGAACAGTATTGTCGGTAAAGGGACTAAATTCCCACACTTATCGTATATTGGTGACAGTGATGTGGGCAGCGGCGTTAATATAGGATGCGGTACAATTACGGTTAACTATGACGGCAAATTAAAACACCGTACTAAAATCGGTGACGGTGCTTTTGTGGGCTGTAACTCTAATTTGGTAGCCCCGGTTTCGGTAGGTTGATTACAGTTATATCGGCGCCGGTTCCACCATTACCAAAGATGTACCGGCTAAATCTTTGGCGGTAGGTCGGGCTCGTCAGATTGTAAAAGAAAACTGGGTGACTGACGATACATTTAAGAAAAAATAGAAAAAAGTTGTTTACTTTTTTGCAATAAAGACGGTAATAGTATACAATAATAAAGATGAGGTTTGCTAGGAGCAACGAAGTTATTAATTAGCAAAAGGGGTATTGAATCATGGCATTTGAAGACGGTAAGAAACTTAAAATTTTCACAGGTAATGCGAATCCGGAGTTGGCGAAAGAAATCTGTGATTACTTAGGCTTACCTTTAGGCGAAGCGTTCGTAGGTCGTTTCAACAATGGCGAAGTACAGATTATGATTGATGAAAGCGTACGCGGTAAAGATGTATTTATCGTGCAACCTACCAGCTATCCGGTAAATGATAATTTAATTGAGTTATTAGTTATGGCTGATGCCTTAAAACGTGCCTCTGCGCGTCACATTACGGCGGTAGTACCGTACTATGGCTATGCTCGTCAGGACGTAAAACTCGCGGTCGTGAACCGATTACGGCTAAATTGGTAGCTGACTTAATGCAGACAGCCGGCATCACTCGTTTGGTAACAATTGACCTTCATGCCGGTCAGATTCAAGGCTTTTTCAATGTGCCGGTGGACCACTTATTCGGTGCCTCCATTTTGGCAAAATACATTAACGAAAAGAAAATGGAAGATTTAATCGTTGTATCGCCTGACCTTGGCGGTGTAACGCGTGCTCGTGATTTGGCCGATCGTATCGGTGCGCCGATTGCGATTATCGAAAAGAAACGTCCGCAACCGGGTGTGGCTAAAGTTATGAACTTAATCGGTAATGTAGAAGGTAAGAACTGCATCATTATCGATGATATCGTTGATACAGCGGGCTCTTTGGTTGAAGGGGCTAAAGCACTTAAAGAATTCGGTGCTAAATCTGTTATGGCTTGTGTAACGCATGCTGTATTGACTGACCCTGCTTGCGAACGCATTGAAAACTCCAATATTAAGGAATTAATCGTAACCAATACAATTGATTTACCGGAAGAACATAAATTACCAAATATTACGTCCTTGTCGGTAGCGCCTTTATTGGGTGAAGCTATTATGCGTATCTTCCACGAAGTATCCGTAAGTAATTTGTTTGACAAATAATTTTTCTCTGCATGGCTGTTTATGCCTCTGTAGAGCGATGTGTGTAACCTCCGGAATCCTTTCCGGAGGTTCTGTTTTTCGTAGATAAAGGATGTAAACAGTGAAAATGGTTGTAGGGCTCGGGAATCCGGGCCGTGAATATGAAAAGACAAAACATAATATAGGCTTTATGGTCATCGATGCTATGGCGGCGAAAGAAGCTCATACGCCATGGCGTGAAGATTTTAAAGCGCTCATTACGACGATAACAATTGACGGCGAGAAGGTTCTTTTGGTTAAACCGCAGACGTTTATGAATGCCAGTGGTGAATCGGTAGGCCCTTTGATGCGGTATTATAAAATAGATCCGGCCGATGTATATTGTGTCTACGATGATATGGATTTGCCGGTTGGTAAAATCCGTATTCGCCCTAATGGCAGTGCCGGTGGGCATAATGGGATTAAATCCCTCATTGCTCATATGGGCACATCAGAGTTTCCTCATTTCCGTTTCGGTATCGGCCGACCGTTACCGCAATGGACGGTTATCGACCATGTATTGGCACCGTTCCCGGAAGAACAGCAGGATAAGGTGAATAAAGGCATTGAAGATATGGCTAAAGCTATTTTAGGCACCTTAGAGGTAGGGCTCGACAAAGGTATGAATTTATACAACCCACGTAAAGGTCGTCGTCAATAATAGTCGCGTAATGCTGATTGCGTATGGTTTTAAAATAACGGTTAAGTGAGAATATTTAATAATAACACTTGACAAGTTTTAATAATTTCGATATAATAACTCTATTATCCGGATAGATTGTCAGTGTTAATGCTTGAGGAGGATGAACTTTAAACCCAACAATGTCATAATCTTGAACATTCCTGAGCAGTCGTACGGGTATGTGGTAATAACCAACCACTTTTTAGCAGTTGGTTTTAACCCAAATCGCTGTAAGTTATAAGAATAACAAAGGAGGTTCGATTATGAACAAGATTCAAAGTTTATCGAACCGCTTATCGGTGCTGGGATATAGTGGTTTCGAGATTTCTCACATTATTAATTATGCCGCCAGAGGCAAAGAGTTAACAACATTGAGTAAACATCAGTTGCGAGATGTTATTCAGCAAATGGAAAAATATGTAACGCTAGGTACGCAATATGCGGCCGCTTATAGCAAGTAAGCTTTAGCGTAAACACAGGAGACTATACGGAGCTATAGTCTCCTTTTTTCGATATAAGGGAGAACGGAGGATTACATGTTCGTACGACAAAATCATAAACCGCGTAAGCAACGTTCGTTTCCTGCCGGGCCACGCCAAACAAGGCGTATGGGAATGTCAGTGAAATGTATGATTTTTGCGATGGCGATATTTTATTATTACAAAAAAAGGATAGAGAAGGACTCAGACCATGGGAATTTCCCGGTGGCGGTCTTGAGTTTGGTGAAGATTTACATGATGCGGCGTTACGAGAAGTTCGTGAAGAAACCGGTCTTACGGTCGAACTGCTGGATGTAGCCGGTCTGTGGTCCTACAAACGCAATAAATTGCAGTTTTTGACAGGGGTCATCTTCATTGCCAAAGCAAATAATCGTGATGTAGTATTGTCGGACGAACACACAGACTTTGCTTGGGTCAAACCGGCAGAGCTTAATACCTATCGGTTGCAGGATTCCTTACGTGAGGCTTTGGATCGCATTAAAACGAGCAATGAGCGGGGCCGGGAATTACGTCAATATTTTGTAGAAAATTATAAATAGCGATTTAGTATTTATAAAATTACAAATAGATACACCGCCATTACTATAAAATGGTATAATTGTATGTATATAAAAATAAGCAAACAGAGGTTTTATTTTGAAAACACATACACAAACGAAAAATAATAATAGGGAACGTAATAATATAGCATTAAATCAGTCACGCATGCCTTTTGTAGAAGCGTTGGAGGCTTATAAAGAAGAGCATTTCGTGCCGTTTCATACACCAGGTCATAAAATAGGCGTAGGAGCGCCTGCTACATTAAAAGCATGGATGGATCCGGCACTGCCGTATGATTTAGGCGTGATGTATGCGCTGGATGATTTACATGAACCGGAAGGTTCGTTAAAAGAAGCGCAAGATTTGGCGGCTCAATTATATGGGGCCGATTACACTTGGTTTTCTATAAACGGAACCACCGCTTTAATTGAAACAATGATTATGGGCACAGTCGGTGCCGGTGATACGATTATTATTCCCCGTGAAGCACACCGCTCAGTAATGGGCGGTTTAATTTTAAGTGGCGCCAAGCGGTCTACTTGGAAGGGCGTTTTGACGAGCGCTTCGGTGTACCGTTGGGGACTACACCTAGTGAAGTAGAAACAGTCTTAAACGAGCATCCGGAGGCGAAAGCCATCGTTTTGGTAAACCCGAATTATTATGGCATTGCCATTGATTTAGAAGCTATAGTATTATTAGCTCATAAGAAAGGTGTTATTGTTCTTGTAGATGAAGCTCATGGAGCCCATTTGCCGTTTGGTAAAAACTTACCTAAAAGTGCTTGGCCTGCGGCGCCGATTTAGTGGCACAAAGTACGCATAAATTAATCGGATCTTTAACACAAACATCGATGCTTCATGGACAGGATATGCTCATTAATGAACGACGCATCACGCAGGTGCATCAGATTTTGCAAAGTACCAGTCCTAATTATATATTTCTGGCCAGCCTTGATATGGCGCGGCATCAAATGGCGACAAAAGGCCGTGAGTTAGTCACCAAGGCGGAAATGCTGGCACAGGAATTGCGCCGGGATTTGCAGAACATTCCGGGGATTAATGTACCGGCTGCGGAAGATTTTAACGGTTTATATGATTATGATGCGACCAAGGTGCTCATTGATTTTTATGAGCTCGGCTTGACCGGTGTAGAAGCGGAAAAATTGCTTCGCAAGGAAGGTATCGAGGTAGAATTGGTACAGGCTTATCATGTGTTGGTGCTCATTACGCTAGGCGATACCAAGGACAGTATTAAACGACTGGTCGATGCGGTAAGTAAGGTGGCGGCGAATGTAAAGGAATTTAAGCAATCAAGCCCTCAGGCAAAGCCACTGGCTACGGGTACGCGTTTGCCAAGTCCGGAAGTGGTACTGACGCCACGGGAGGCTTTTACAGTAAAACAGAAACTGTGGCCCTTGCGGAGACGGCAGGGCAAATCAGTGGTGAGACTATCAGTTATTACCCGCCGGGGATTCCCTTTGTCAGCGTAGGCGAACGAATTACACCGGCGGTGTTGGCCTATATCAAAGAGCGGCAAGCCATGGGCTTTTTGCCAAATGGCTGTGCTGATAAAACATTAAAAACAATTCGTATTATTAGTAAATGAGGTGTGACCCGTGGGCCGTTTAATAATTATTGAAGGTGGCGACGGTAGCGGTAAAGCTACGCAGACGGCGCTATTGAAAGAACGTTTACTCAAAGAAGGCTATAAGGTAAAATCCGTGAGTTTTCCCAATTACGACAGTCCGGCTGCCATGCCGGTAAAGATGTATTTAGCCGGTGATTTCGGTAAAAAACCGTCCGATGTAAATCCTTCGTGGCCAGCTCTTTATACGCTGTGGACAGATTTGCTTCTTTTTCGCATGGATTGGCAAAACTTCTACGAAGAAGGGGGATTATTTTAGCCGATCGCTATACGACCTCCAATATGGTACATCAAATGGTAAAATATGAAGACCCGGCGGAACGCAAGGCATTCCTCGACTGGTTGGAAGATTTTGAGTTCGTAAAATTCGGCTTACCGCGACCTGATGCGGTATGTTTACTGGATATGCCCCTTGCAGTGAGCGAAGCACTTATGGCGGAGCGCAAACATAAAACCGGTGGCGCTACCGGCGATATTCATGAGAAAGACCATGCGTATTTGGGCCGTGTTCACGGAGCCTATGATGAATTGGTGGCACGTTATAATTGGCAGCGTATTGCCTGTGCCGATGAGCATATGAATCTTCGCTCCATAGAAGCCATTCATGAGGATGTGTATAACGCAGTAGCTGCCGTATTGAATGACTTAGAGCCTTCGCTTTGAGTTGTTTTTTAGGGGCTTCACGGTATATAATAAATATGTTGTAATACATTGAGGAGGCACCATGTCGTATTTTGAGCAAGTTATCGGTCAAAAGGTACAATCGACCATTTGACGATCTTGGTAGAGCGCGGTACCTTACCCCATAGTTTGTTATTTTATGGGGAAAAGGGACTGGGAAAATTAAATACGGCTATTGGCTTAGCTTCTTTATTAATAGGCCGACAAGTCTTTTCGGCTGACGGCGGCGCTCAGTTTTTAGAAGCGGTAGCGAATGCTCGTCAAGCGGATGGCGAATCGGAGAAAAAAACGGAAGCGGAAGGCCTTCTATTTACGTTGATGGCGGTCAGGCTTTTTGGTTACGGCCGATGAAGAATATGCTGAAGGTAGAGCAGTGGTATGAGCTGTTAAGTTCCTATTTAGGGCGTACCGGTGGCGGCCGGCGAGTTGTTATCGTAGAAGATTTTCAAACGACTAATGCAGTTATGGCCAATGCCATGTTAAAAACCATTGAGGAGCCGCCGGCTGATGTTTTTTTCATAATTATAACGAATCAAATTGCTTCGGTGTTACCTACTATTAAATCACGGTGCATGCTGGTTCCTTTCGGACCGGTAAGTAATGATATTATTACGGCGGCACTGCGTAAGGAAGGTTTTACCGAAGATTTACAACAAGCTTTGGGAGCCGGTCAGGGCAATCCTGATTTGGTTCGTGAGCTGGTCCTGAGAGGCACGTTGCCACTATTGGAACAGACCGTAAAAATGCTGGAACAGCTGCCGAAAGCTTTGTTTTTTACACAGTTGAGTCTGCAAACAGAATCCCTTAAACGCGATGACATGCGCGAGTTAATGGCTGGTTGCGGCTTTTGGCGCGCGACATGATGGCTTTAAGAGCCGGTGCGCCGGATGATGTACTACAGTGTCCTCTCCATAAAGAGCGTTTATTGCAAATATTACCGTCATGGAAGGTGAAAACCTTATTGACCGTAGAGCGGGAAACGCTGGCGGCGGAAGAGGCACTTCGATTAAATGTGAAAGCAGGTTTGGTTATGGATGGCGTATTGCTTGCCCTTCGCCAAGCCTTAAAGGAGGACACCCAGTGACAACCATAGTCGGTGTTAGATTTAAAAAAGCGGGTAAAATTTATTATTTTGCTCCCGGTGGTGCCAGCTTGAACTTAGGTGACGGTGTTATTGTTGAAACGGCTCGCGGTCTTGAATTCGGCGATGTGGTAATTGCACCGCGTCAAGTGGACGAAGAATCGGTAATTCAACCGCTTAAAAGCGTAATCCGTAAGGCCACCCCGAAAGATTACAAACAAGTAGAAAAAAATAAGCAGCGTGAAGAAAAGGCGTTTGAGATTTGTTTGGAAAAAATTGCCAATCGCAAATTGCCGATGAAGCTTATCAATGTTGAATATACTTTTGACATGAATAAAATCATCTTCTTCTTTACCGCTGACGGACGCATTGACTTCCGTGATTTGGTTAAAGATTTAGCCACCGTATTCCGTACGCGTATTGAATTGCGTCAGGTAGGGGTGCGCGATGAAGCTAAAATTTTAAACAGTATCGGTGCTTGCGGCCGTGCTTTATGCTGTGCCACATTCCTGGGGGATTTTTCACCCGTATCGATTCGCATGGCTAAGGATCAGAATTTAAGCCTTAATCCAACGAAGATTTCCGGTGTATGTGGGCGTTTGATGTGCTGCTTAAATTATGAAAATGATTTGTATGCCAAAGGCGGCGATTTATATACGCAGAAAACTAAAGTGGCGCCCGTTATTATAGAACCGCCGGGCATCGGTAAAGATGTAGTAACCGATGAAGGCATGGGCAAGGTATTGAAGATTAATCGCAACAAGAAAACGGTAAAAGTACAGCTGGAAGAAGGTCGTACTATCGACTTGCCGTGGACTGATATCGTATTGCCTGATGAAGAATAACGAGGAGCGACTGGACGATTTATTGATTGGCGGAATGAAGCTGTGGCAGCGGACCGACCAATTTCGCTTTGCCATTGATGCGGTATTACTGGCGCATTTTCCAAAACTTAGTGAAAAGCGCCGCTATGCCGATTTAGGCACGGGAACAGGGGTAATTCCTTTACTCATGACGGCTCTCGGCGCCAAGCAGATTACGGCCGTTGAAGTGAATCCGGTGCTGGCCGATTTAGCACGCCGTAATATTACATTAAATCAAAAAGAAGTGGAAATTTCTTTGGTTGAAGCAGATTACTGTAAGCTTGAAGGTCCTGAATGGGTGGAGCGATTTGATGCAATTCTTATCAATCCACCATATTTTACGGCTGCGCAGGGAGCAATACCCCAATCTTCTGATGTGAGTTTAGCTCGTCATGAGACGATGTATGATATTTCTGATACTGCAAGGGCAGCAGCAAAGCTCGTAAAATATCAGGGACAGGCTTTTTGGATTTACCCGGTTAAGTCGACTGATGGATTTATTGGGTGCTTTAAAAGCAGCAAAATTAGAACCGAAGCGAATGCGTTTTGTCCATAGTATGCCGGGCAAAGCGGCTAAATTGGTTCTCATTGAAGCGCGTAAGGCGGGGCAGGTCGGTTTAATTACAGAAGCCCCTTTATATATTTATGACACACCGAATGTGTACAGTGAGGAGGTGCGTAGTTGGTATGACAGAGACTAAAGGAACTTTATATTTAGTACCTACGCCCATAGGCAATCTGGAAGATATGACCTATCGGGCTGTCCGTGTTTTACAGGAAGTGCATACCATAGCGGCCGAAGACACGCGGCACAGCGGCTTATTGTTAAAACATTTTGATATTAAAAAGCCTTTAATATCCTATCATGAGCATAATAAGGATGCGAAGGAAGAGCCCTTAATGGAGTTGTTACTAAGCGGTCACGATGTGGCGGTTATCAGTGATGCAGGTATGCCGGCTATTTCCGATCCGGGCGCCGATCTTGTATTAGCGGCCATAGACGCGGGAATTCCTGTGGTACCGTTACCCGGGCCGAATGCGGCCTTGACGGCACTCATTGCGTCGGGGCTCGATACGAGGGAATTTACTTTTTTAGGCTTTTTACCAAAGAAAAGCAGTCACCGCAAAGAATTGTTGGAGCGCGTGGTACATATGAAGGCACTTTATTGTTCTACGAAGCGCCTCATCGTTTACAAGCTTCATTACAGGAGTTATATAAATATTTAGGCAATCGTCCTATTGTGGTAGGGCGGGAGTTGACTAAAAAGTTCGAAACTTTTGTGCGTACCAACTTGGAAGCTTTGCAAAAAGCGGAGGATTTGGTTACTATTAAGGGTGAATTTGTTTTAGTCGTAGGCGGTGCCGTCACCGTTGAGGCTGAGGCGGAGACGACGGAAACAATGTCAACCGATGATTATGTAAGTGCTGTGATGATGCTTATGGAAGCCGGAACGGCTAAAAAAGAAGCAATACGCGAAGTTGCCAAACGACTGGGCGTAGCCAGACGCGATGTGTATAATGCCGTTGAAGCGGCACAGGACACATAAATCGATTAGGCATTAAATGTTTAGATTGATGAAACCGTGAATGATAAATAATTAAATTCAGAAGGCTACACCTTGTTATAGAATAAGAGGAGGTTATTGTATGTCAGATACAACCAACAAACGATTTTATATTACAACACCAATTTATTACCCAAGTGCCAAGCTTCATATCGGTCATACTTATTGTACGACCATTGCCGATACGGTAGCACGTTTCAAACGCCGCGCCGGCTATGATGTGCGCTTTTTGACAGGCTCTGACGAAACACGGCCAAAAAATCCAACGTGCTGCTGAAGCAATGGGGATTACGCCGCTTGAATATACCACTAAAATTGTTACCGGCTTCCAAGAATTATGGAAAGCCCTTAACATTTCCAATGATGATTTCATCCGCACTACGGAAAAACGTCATGAAAAAGTAGTTCAGTACTTATTCCAAAAAGCCTATGACAAAGGCGATATTTACAAAGCTAAATACAAAGGTTGGTATTGCACACCGGATGAAACATTCTGGACCGAACAAAAATTGGGCCCTAACCATACTTGTCCTGATTGCGGTCGTCCTGTAGAACAGGTCGAAGAAGAAAGCTATTTCTTCAGAATGGGTAAATACGCCGATCAATGGCTAAAATTTATCGACGAAAATCCTGATTTCATCCAGCCGGAAGCACGCCGTAACGAAATGATTCAATTCGTTAAACAGGGCCTTGAAGATTTGGCCGTATCCCGTACCAGCTTTGATTGGGGCATTAAAGTACCGTTTGACCCTAAACATGTTGTGTACGTATGGTTTGATGCCCTTGTTAACTACATCAGTGCATTGAATCCATTGGAAGAAGATGACAGCTTATTCAAAAAATTCTGCCTGCTGACATTCACTTGGTAGGTAAGGAAATCGTACGTTTCCACTCCATCATTTGGCCGATTATGCTCATGAGCCTTGAATTGCCGATTCCTAAAAAAGTATTCGGCCACGGCTGGCTCGTTGTAGACGGCACCAAAATGAGTAAATCCCTCGGCAACGTGGTGGATCCGATTCCGCTCATTAATATGTACGGTTCCGATGCCCTTCGTTACTACTTATTGAGTGGAATTCACTTGGGCAATGACGGTAACTTTACATTGCCTAACTTTGTACAGCGCGTTAACTCCGATTTGTCTAACGACTTAGGTAACTTGTTAAATCGTACCGTTGCGATGATTGAAAAATATCACGGCGGTGTGATTACGGCCATGCCTTCCGTTAGCGAATACGACAAAGATTTAGCAGCTATGGCTGAAGCTACGGTTAAAGATTATGAAACCTACATGGAAGCCTTTGATTTGAACCGTGCGTTGAAAGCAGTTTGGGCCTTTATCAGCCGTACCAATAAATATATTGACGAAACTATGCCTTGGGTACTTGCTAAAGGGGCTGAAGCAGGGGATGCTGAAAAATTGCAGACCGTAATGTATCATTTGGCGGAAGCACTTCGCATTATTGCCGTGCTTGTGGATCCTGTAATTCCTACGGGCGCGCCTAAAATTTGGGATCAATTAGGCATTACCGGTTTCGCCGATGCCAAAATCGACGATGTACGTCAGTGGGGCGGTTTAGTGAGTGGCACGAAAGTAGTAAAAGGGGAACCGATTTACCCTCGCTTCGAAGTACCTGAAATGGTAGATGCACCGGCAGCTACTGAAACTAAAGCAGAGGAAAAAGCGGCCGCTAAAACAGGTACGGAAAGTGCGGATGAAACAGACCGTACCAATGAAACTGCCGAAGCAGGTGAACAGGAAATTCCACCGATTAAAGACAATGTGGAATATGACGATTTTGCCAAACTCGACTTGCGCGTGGCTAAAGTTATTTCCTGTGAAAAAGTTAAAAAATCCAAGAAACTTTTAAAATTTGTCTTAGATGTGGGCGTGGAAGAACGCACCGTAGTAAGCGGTATTTCCCAGTACTACGAACCGGAAGATATGATTGGCAAAAAAGTCATTTATCTTGCCAACTTGGCGCCAAAGAAATTCATGGGTATTGAATCGTACGGCATGATTTTATCGGCCTCCGACTTTGCCGATAACTTAGAAGTAACCAACATTGAATCGCTTATTCCGGGAAGCTTGGTGAAATAAGATGGAATTATTTGATACGCATGCGCATATTAACGACAATCGTTTCGACAATGACCGTGAAGCCATGTTGGCAGATTGCCGAGCACAAGGTGTTCGCTATATTATGTGTCCTGCCGTTGACCGCGGTACCGCTGAATCAGCCATTGCTTTGGCTGAGAAATACGATTATGTGTATGCAGCCGTAGGCGTGCATCCTCACGAATCGAAAGACGTGACGGAAGCGGATTATGAATATTTTAAAGAACAAGCTCTTAATAATGACCGGGTAAGAGCTATCGGCGAAATCGGTTTGGATTATTACTATGATTTTTCCGACCGTGAAACGCAAATGCGTGAATTCAAACGCCAATTGGCACTAGCCCGCGAAGTGGATTTGCCGATTATTATTCATGACCGCGATGCGCACGGCGATATTATGGATACGCTCCGCAATGACGGCAAGGGGAACTACGGTATCTTCCATTGCTATTCCGGCAGTTGGGAAATGGCGAAAGAAGCCATTAAAATGGGTTTTTATATTTCTTTTGCCGGTCCGGTAGTATTTCCGAAGTCTACAAAGCTTAAAGAAGTGGCCAAACAGGTTTCGCTCGATCGCTTATTGATTGAAACGGATTCGCCGTATTTGACACCGCCACCATTCAGAGGGCGTCGTAACGATCCGAGCAAGACTCAGTTCGTAGCACAGGAAATTGCCGCTTTACGTGGTATGGAAGCAGACGAAATAGCAGCCATTACCCTTGAAAACGGTAAACGAATTTTTAATATTAAATAGTATAAATATTAGTAACCAATAAGAGCTCTCTTCGTGAGTTTTGCGAAGAGAGCTCTTTTATTGTACGCCGAATAGGCATGACAAAACCCCCAGTTAAACTGGGGGTCGGTAAAAAATTCTTATAGAAAAGGAAAGAACCTCCTAATGATAACAATGAAGTTGGTCTGGCAACCACAACATTTTCAACTTAGGAGTTCAATGTCAATGAATGACG
>ENA-OQBT01000779-OQBT01000779.1-human-gut-metagenome-genome-assembly--contig:-NODE-779-length-16850-cov-2.950308_pt1 | contig 16850 bp, 19 predicted proteins | sample MGYA00242749_ERZ504557 | MGnify/ENA primary metagenome ERZ504557 (study PRJEB26092, sample SAMD00036243) | human gut metagenome | host: Homo sapiens | study: EMG produced TPA metagenomics assembly of... | reverse complement strand
TTGAAATATCTATGCATCTGTATATGATGATTTGTTAGGGAAAAGAAAAAAATAAACTCATCCGGCAACGGGACAAGTTTATTTTGCAGTATTCAAAAGATGTGATGACCATATTTAACAGTACTTGGCCTATTATTATAATCTTAATTTAAAGTACACCCAAATGGCGTTGGCTAAGAATAGCAGACGCTAGCCAGAAGAGGGCGGTAAAGCCGAATTGCCCCATGAAGAGCGCACCGCCCACAGAGCCGAGGAAATAACCCAAGAACTGAGTCGTCTGGTATAGGAAAAGACTTGGCCGGAAACGGTTTTAGGGGCATGAGTGGAAATATACGTGTTGAGTGACGGTAATAAGCCGGCGAGCCCAAGCCCGGTTAAAAAGCGTAAGATACCAAGTTCCAAGGCCGAAGTGACATAGGCCTGCGGAATGGTAACGAGGGCTACATAAATTAACGAACCAATGAGGATAGCCGCGGACCGATGCAATCTATCCATTTGCCTATATAGGAACTGCTCAACATTGCGCAAAACCGGTTGAGGCAAAGACGAGTCCTGCCAATAAGGCGAGTTGTGGTGTATCAGGCGGTACAATTTCGCTCAAGTACACCGTAATAATCGGCTGCAAGCTCATCAGAGAGAGTGCATAAATAAAAGTAGAGGCCGCTACAATTAACAGCTCATGGAAGTTCGGTAATTGTTGACGCAACTCTTTAAAATTGTGGGCCACCTTGTTTGGATCCGGTGTAAAGGACTCGTGAACAAAGAAAAACACCAGTAAAAAGGCGGCGCCTAAGAAGCAGGCAATGATGAAAAAAGAGAAACGGACGCCAAACATATCGGCTAAGTAACCGCCGATTAAAGGACCGATGAGTGAACCGGCCAAATTGGACGAGGCCAGCACCGACAAGGCCCAACCTGTTTTTTCTTCCGGTGTTTCCGACGCCACGAGAATGATGGAAGCGGAGAAAAAGCCGGACACGAGACCGTGTATAAATCGGACTAACACAAGCTGCAATGGCGATTGTACGAAGCACATGAGCAGATTACAGAGCATCATCCCAAAACTGGCTCGCAGTAAGGAAATTTTGCGACCTTTACGGTCGGCTAAGCGGCCCCAATAGGGAGAAACTAATGCGACGACTAAATATGTGATGCCCATCGCCAAGCCTGACCAATAGGCTGTCTCGTTTGTTGTGGTGACGCCCAGTTCGTTCATATAAATCGGTAATAGCGGCGCCAATTGGCTGAGCCCCAAGCCGATAAGAACGCGCCGAAGAAACAAATGTATACAGTGCGTTGCCAAGCAAGCATATAAATCCTCCTTTTGAATTTGTTAGTAGATGTTTTAATTATACACTTTTTTTACAAAAAGTGCATATGAAATGACTTGACAAAATGGAGGTACTTCTCTATACTCTAGCTAAGGCAAAATACCATAGCAACTTGCTATGGATATTTTAGTTATAAGAAAATGTTTTATACATATGATAGAATGCGATGACAAAGACGGTTATTTCGGGTAATTCTCAGCGAGCTGACAGATGGTGCGAGGTCAGTGAATGAAGAAATAACGAATCACTTGGGAGCATATGAAGTTTTAACTTTATCGGTGAGCACCGTTATATGCGTGAGTGGCTCTTTATGAGTCAGTAGGGTGGTACCACGGACTATCGCGTTCGTCCCTTCGGGGATGAGCGCTTTTTTATTAGTTGAGAGGAGAGTATTTATGGATTACGGTAAAACTTTGCATTTGCCTGCAACGGAATTTCCTATGCGCGGCAACTTGCCAAAATGCGAACCTGAGTATTTAAAATTTTGGGAAGACAATAAAATCTACGAAAAACGTTTGGAATTAAGAAAAGGCAATAAGAGCTTTGTCTTGCATGACGGACCTCCGTATGCAAACGGCAAACTTCATATCGGTCATGCCCTTAACAAAACGTTAAAAGATATCATCATGAAATATAAAACCATGCAAGGTTTTTACACTCCATATATTCCGGGCTGGGATACGCATGGTTTGCCAATCGAACATGCCATCATCAAAAACACCGGCCTTAACCGCCATGAAATGAGTCCACTTGATCTTCGCGCTAAATGTAAAGAATACGCTTTGCAGTGCGTGGAAGAACAGAAAAAAGACTTCATCCGTTTCGGCGTACTCGGCCGTTTTGAAGATCCGTATTTGACATTAAAACCTGCGTTTGAAGTTAAACAGCTTGGTATCTTCGGTGAAATGGCTAAACGCGGATACATCTACAAAGGTCTTAAAACTGTTTACTGGTGTACTCACTGCGAAACAGCCTTGGCTGAAGCGGAAATCGAATACCATGAAAAGAAATCCTTCTCTATCTATGTAAAATATGCGTATGTAGATGAAGTAAAACGTACGTTGCCTGAAGGCGTGGATCCGGCTAAAGCCTATGCTGTAATCTGGACAACTACACCTTGGACATTACCTGCATCTCAGGCCATCTCCGTAAACCCTGAACTTGAATATGCATGGGTACAGGTTGGCGATGAATACTACTTGATGGCCGTAGAACTCGTTGACTCCGCTATGAAAGATGCTCAGGTTGAAGACTACAAAGTGGTTAAAACCTTCCCGGGTTCCGACTTGGAATTGGCTACTTTCAGGCATCCGTTCATTGACCGCGAAGTTAGAGTATTATTGGGTGACCATGTAACACTTGAAGCCGGTACCGGCTGCGTTCATACCGCTCCTGCACACGGTGAAGAAGACTTTGGGATTTTCCAAAAATACAATAAAGAAGGCAAAATCAACACGGAAATCCTTTCTTTCGTTAATGCTACCGGTAACTATGTGGCCGCTGTAGATAACGATCGTTACGGCGATACGGAAGAACCGTTGGCCGGCAAAGAAATTCACGAAGCCGAAGTGCCTATCTTGAAAATCGTAGCGCATAACGGTGCTTTATTGCATAAAGGTACGTTGCGTCACCAATACGCACACTGCTGGCGTTGTAAAAATCCGGTAATCTACCGTGCCACCGAACAGTGGTTCTCTTCCGTTGACGGTTACCGTAAAGCAGCCCTTGACGTTATCGACAATCAGGTACAGTGGATTCCTAAATGGGGCCATGACCGCATCTATAACATGATTGCGGACCGTGGGGACTGGGTAATTTCCCGTCAACGTGTATGGGGCGTACCAATCCCTGTATTCTACTGCGATTCTTGCGGTGATTATGTAGTAAATGATGATACTATCAAATCTGTTCAAGCTTGGGTTGCCAAAGAAGGATCCGATGCTTGGTGGAATCATACAGCTAAAGAATTATTACCTGAAGGTTTCACTTGCCCTCATTGCGGTCATGGTGAATTCCACAAAGAAACGGATATCATGGACGTTTGGTTCGACAGCGGTTCTTCTTGGGCCGGCGTTTTGGAAAACGAAGGTCTCGATGTACCATGCGCTATGTACCTTGAAGGTTCCGACCAGCATCGCGGTTGGTTCAACTCTTCCTTGCTTACCAGCGTAGCTACAACCGGTCAAGCACCTTACAACTCCGTATTGACTCACGGGTTCGTAGTTGACGGTGAAGGCCGTAAAATGTCTAAATCCGTAGGTAATACGGTAGCACCTTCCGACATCATCGATGTGTACGGTGCCGACGTAATGCGTCTTTGGGTATCCTCCGCGGATTACCAGGGCGACGTTCGTTTGTCCAAAGACATCGTTAAACAGTTGTCTGAAGTATATCGTAAGATCCGTAACACATTCCGCTTCTTATTGGGGAACTTGGACGACTTCAATCCGAATACAGATAAAGTGGCTTATGAAAACTTGTCTGAAATCGACAAATGGCTCTTCTTCGCTTGGAAGAAGTTCGCCGCAAAGTTACGGAAGCCTATGAAAACTACGAATTCCATATCTTGTATCATACAATCCACAACTTCTGCACCGTTGATTTGAGTTCCTTCTACTTGGATGTAATGAAAGATACCATGTATGCTGAAAAAGCGACGGCACAGGCTCGTCGCAGTGCTCAGACTGCTATGTATGAAATCGTAGCAACCTTGGTACGTATGGTAGCACCGGTTCTTTCCTTCACCGCTGAAGAAGTATGGCAGTACATGCCGAAAGAAGACGGTATGCGTGAAAGCGTAATGCTTGAAGATTGGCCTACCGGCAAAGAAGTTCATTATGATGCAGCGTTGGCTGAAAAATGGAGTAAGCTCTTGGCTCTTCGTTCCGAACTTACAAAAGCTTTGGAAACGGCTCGTCAGAATAAAGAAATCGGTCACTCCTTGGATGCATCCATCACAGTATATGCTGACGGCGATGTATTCAAACGCTTGAACGAAGTCAAAGACCAGTTGGCCGCTTTACTCATCGTAAGTGAAGCTCATTGGTTGAAGGTCGCGATTCGGCTCCGGCTGAAGCGGTGGCTACCGAAGAAGGTCACTTGAGCGTGGTTGTAAAACCAAGTGAATTTGAAAAATGCGAACGTTGCTGGATTCATCGTGAAACAGTAGGGCAGAATGCAGAACATCCTACATTGTGCCATCGTTGCGTAGATGTATTAACTAAATAATTTTCGAGCACATCACTTGATTTGCTCTTTGTGAAAAGGAGACCATGCTCTTCCTTGCTCCCAGCCTACAGCTTCGCTGATAGGAAAGGTCGCTTCGGAAGACATGGTCTCCTTTTCTGCTCAGAGCACAATGGAGTTGTTGCTCGGAAATTATTTAGTGGCGAGGAGGGGGAGAAGGTGCTTCCTGCCTACAGCTACGCTGATAGGAAAGGTCGCTGCAGAAGGGGTATTCTCCTCTTTATACTCAGAGTACGGTGGCGCTGTTGATCGGAGATTATTAGGTGTACTCTACATTGCTGGGCTCGCTACGGATGTGTTTTTAGAATCTGAATTTTCGTGAAGTATATAAAATAAATATATATCTGTGATAAATTTTTATAGTATAATTGAAATGATTATAAGTGATGATATAGAGTGTGGGGAATAGGGGGCGTGGAATGAGATATTTACGTGTTTTCTTAGCTGTAGTTTTATTGCTGGGGATTTTTGCAATCAATAATAGTTTATATGCTGCTGATTGGTATTATGTTGGCAAGAGTGCCAATGAGGATACTTTTTTCATCGATAATGAAAGTCTTGAAAAAACGAGTTTACAGGCTAAGTTATGGGTTCGCAAAGGTAGTCCTGATGGTACGACTATTTATTATTTGATGGGGATGGATCGAGATTCGCGGACGGTAAAGGTTATTTCGCGTATCATGTACGGGCAAAATGGTGAGGTTCTTGAAGCAGGAGCAATTAATAGTGAGTGGCTTGCTATTGTGCCGGATTCACCGATGGAATGGGTTTATTCGCTATTGTGGTAAATGTTAAGGTGTAAACCGCATGTTGGTTATTATAGTTTTGTGGTAGTTGGGGGAGATTAATAACATGAAATTTATGCGCATTGTTTTTATGGTATTTGCTTTACTAGGTTTATTCGGTATCAATAACACTTCACTAGCTGTTAATTGGATTATATTGGCAAGAATGTTAAAGGAACGATGCTTTTTGTTGACACGGATAGTGCTGAAATAAATGCTGAACACGCCAGAGTATGGGTTAAGATGGAATATCCGGATGGGGCATCAGATATTTTTCTTGTTGCCATGGCTCGCCGGGCAAAGATTATAAAATACTTCTCCTATGCTGTTTATGATAAAAATGGCGTGATTACCAGTGCCGGCGATTTCTATGACGGGTGGAAACATATCGTGCCGGAGTCGGGCATGGAGGCGGTGTATAAAGCAATTTGGCCGTTTAACTAAATAGCGTCTGAGCCGTTATGGGCTCTGGGGGAAAAGAAGCATATATCTCCCTCGCTCTCTGCCTACAGCTTCGCTGATAGGAAAGGTCGCTTCGGAAGATATATGCTTCTTTTTGGTGCCCAGGGTACGATAGCGCTGTTGCTCAGAGGTTATTTAGTGGCACGGGCTAGATGGCTTTATAGGGGAGAAGGGGGAGATTGGAGGTTATTTAGGAGAGAACCGCATTGCTTCGCTCGCTACGGGGGATGTGAGTTTGTATTAGAGTAATGAGCGGAGGTGGCGTGACTCAGAGGTTATTTAGAAGTGCTCCGCATTGCTTCGCTCGCTACGGGGGAATAAATGAATTTTATTTAAGAATTATTTAGTCCGCTGTAATATTAAGATATGCTATAATTAGCATTAAAGGTATTAAATTATAAGGTAGTCAGTGGCAGGGGTTATTTGTTTGCTGAGTGGATATAAACGAAATTAGAGGAGGTTTTGAATGGCAGCGGATATTACAACTTTTGATAAGAAATTTTTAAAAAAGCCGATTAAGTTAATTGTTTCAGATGTTGACGGCACGTTGGTGGATACGGATAAGCACATCAGTGACGTGACGGTACAGGCAATGAAGGAGGCCATGGCAGAAGGTATTGCGGTGGCGGTAGCCAGTGGCCGTGCATTCGGTGAGATGGGCGAGGTTCTTCAGCGTTTGCCAGAAATTGAAGAGTATATTTGTAGTAACGGTGCCGTGGTAGTTGAGCAGAAGCATGGCCAATCTAAGGTGATTTTCCGTCAGTCGTTCAGTAATGAAGAAGGTTTGTGGCTCATGGATCAACTGTTGCCGTTTGATGTATATATTGAAGCGTATGGCGGTAAAGATATTTTTGGCACAGCCGATGAAATGGAGGAGTTTGCCGCTAATTTGTCACCGCATTTGATTCCGCTTATGAAGGCAAGCCGTACGATGGTGCCAAATTTGCGCGATTATATTGTAGAAACTGGTATGGATTTGGAAAAAATCCAATTGTTCTACGGTACGGAAGAAAAGAAGCAGGCGATTTTAAAACATTTTGAAGGTGATGACCGTTTTACGATTATTCAATCTAGTGAAGGCAATTTGGAATTCGTACAACCTGGGATCAGTAAAGGCCGTGCTGTAGCAGCGTTGGCTAATGAATTGGGAATCACAGCTGATGAAGTTATGACTATCGGCGACAGCAACAATGATTTAACGATGCTTGCGTATGCAGGCGTATCTTTCGCCATGGCCAATGGTGAGGCTACGACGAAGGCAACGGCTAAATACTTGGCACTAACCAATGATGAAGACGGTGTGGCGCAAGTTGTACGTGCTGTAGTAACAGCTTCCAAAGAGTTGGTGAAATAATGAACGGCAAGGAAGCTGATTCGTCTGGGATTGGAATTTACAAGGCGATGTTTCAAGCGAAATTAAGCCATGTAAGGATAAGGCGCAGGATAAGGTCGGGGCTATGGCCGGATTACGTTGGCGCTTTGTAGTGAATGGCGAGCGATGCGTCAAGTGTGGTGCCTGTGCCATGGATTGTCCTGTGCAGATTATTGTGGAGCAACCACAACAGTTTTTTATCGGTAATGGTTGTATCGGTTGCGGTGATTGTTATGAAATCTGTCCGGTAGGTGCTATTGAGCGCGTAAAATCAAATGAATAATAAATATGTAAATCGAATAAATAATAAACGTGCAAATCGGACGAATGATGAGTGTAACATGTAGACTTGCACAATAGCAAAAATAGAAAAATCGGGTTCATTTTATATAACATGATGAATATAAGCGATTAGTGAGTATGATAATATCGGAAACGGTATTTGAATGCGTGACTAATCGCTTTTTATATTTGAGTCCCATTCTTATAATTGATAAATAGCTCTTAAAAATTCGAAATTTCATACTGATAACTGTTGTCGGAATAGATTTTATTTAAAATAATAAGCAGGTATTCAAGATATGTCATCTTAATTTTTTGTATTACGTTGACAAACTTAATGATAATGAGATAAAGTTGAATTTTAATTCCTGTTTGTTTAGAGGGGGATTTTGAAAAATAAGATTATATATAGTGTTTTAAAGGAAGTTTTCATGAGTTAGTATTGACAGTTACTATCATTTTATATAAAATAATGTATGCAATAGAAGAATTTTTTCTCAATTCTATAATTTTTAATACATAATAAACGAATGCTAAGTAGCATAGGACAATGTAATATTTGTAGCCAAAAATTTGGCCTCTTTCGACAAGGTTAGCACTGCGCGACGATTTCAGTTGGCTTGAGTAAGCCGATATGTAATAGTACCTCATATTTTCAGGTAAGTGTTATTGGAATCAGGGACGTATACTGTTGACCTGTTTTTATGTCATAACGAAATGAGGGTAGTTGATGAACGATGTCGAATTAATGACACGCCAAGAACGCCTGCAAGAGTTACAGACCGCTACGAAGCATCGAACTGAAACATTGGGCAGTTGGGCCGTACCGGTTCTGACTGCCTTTTTATTATGCGCAATTATAGCCGCAGTAGCCTTGGGCAGTGTAACAATCTCGGCAGAGCAAGTATTGGCGGTATTAAGTGCAAAATTAACGGGGAGCGTGGTGCCTGAGTCGGTGCCACCCGCTATGACGGATATTATATGGGATATTCGCATACCTCGTGTCATATTGGCCGCATTAGTCGGTGCCGGTCTTGCTTTATCCGGCGCTATAATGCAGGCGTCGGTGCAAAATCCGCTGGCGGAACCTTTTATTCTGGGAATTGCGTCCGGAGCTCAGTGGGGGCGGTTGTGGCGATTCTGTTAGGTCATTTGTTAGGAGTCGCTAATGTAGGCGTGCCGCTGTGGGCTTTTGGCGGTGCCATCGTGGCAACCTTGGCAGTACTTGCCTTAGCCGGTATGGGACGACGTATTTCTACGGTTAAGCTCGTTTTGGCCGGTGCAGTTGTGAGTGCCTTATGTACGGCCCTATCTAATTTTATTATCTACATGGCCGGTGATGCGGAAGGCATGCAAAGTGCCGCGTTTTGGACGATGGGCTCCTTAGCGGATGCGAAATGGTCTATGCTTGGTTGGCCGGCACTTGTGGTCGGTTGCATGACGGTGTACTTTTTATCCCAAGTGCGTGCCTTGGACGCCTTACTACTGGGCGAAGAAATGGCGGTTACGCTGGGGATTAATGCGACGCGTAAACGGTACATCTACATGGCCTGTATGGCGCTTTTAACGGGCGTGCTCGTTTCACAGTGCGGTATTATCGGGTTTGTAGGACTCGTTATTCCTCACATGTCGCGCGCCTTTGTAGGTGTCGGTCATAAGCGCTTACTGCCTGTAGTTGTGCTGGGCGGCGCCATTTTCCTTGTGTTGGCCGATTTATTGTCGCGTGTGCTGTTGCCGGCCGGCGATTTGCCAATCGGTATTTTGACAGCCTTAATGGGGGCGCCGCTCTTTATGAAACTTCTCTTTGGTTCGAGTCGGAATTTTGGTGGTTAGGAGGCCGGTATGAAAGAAATTATAGTAAAAAATCTTAACTACCGCGCCGGTAACAATCAAATTCTAAATGATTTATCACTCACCATTCCGGCCGATAAATTTGTAGGCTTATGGGGCCGAACGGTTGCGGTAAATCGACCCTTTTGAAACATCTGTATCGAGTCCTTCCCATTCAGCAGGGTGAAATTACTTTTGACGGTACGCCGTTGGCGGCGATTCCGCTTCGTGAAGCGGCTCAGCAAATCGGTGTAATGGGACAGTTTCATGCAGTGAACTTTGATTTTACGGTGTGGCAAATTGTAATGATGGGTCGTACGCCGTATAAAAAAGGGTTTGACGATGACACGGAAGAAGACGCACAGCTTGCTATGGAGGCCCTCCGAAAGGTTGGCATGTGGGACCGAGCTAAACGTAGTTTTGCTTCGTTATCCGGTGGGGAGCAGCAACGTGTCATGTTGGCGCGTGTACTTTGCCAACAGCCGTCGTACTTGATCTTAGATGAGCCGACGAACCATCTGGATATAACGTATCAGTTGGAACTGTTGGAAGTAATTAAAGGTCTTGGTGTCGGCGTCATTGCAGCGCTCCATGATTTGAATTTGGCTTCGCTCTTTTGTGATGAGATTTTTATCATGAAAAAAGGTCAAATGGTAAAACATGGTACTCCTTCAAAGCTCATCAATGAAGATTTGATTCGTGATGTATATGCTGTGAAGAGTGTGGTATCGGCTCATGACGACGGTACGCCGATTGTGACGTATCGCAGGCAGGGCCTCAGTGGAAACTCGGGTGAGTCGCCATGATGTCATGGTGGGAACGATGGAGTCGGCGCTTAATCGGCTTGGTTGCGCTTTGTGCCTTAGTATTAGTTGTGTGGTTTGCGTATACTAACGGCCGTTGGCAACCTGTCGGTGAGGTAAGTGCCAATCAAGGCGGTATTGTTATTCAAAACTTTGACAGTGACGGAAATCCAATGAGTTTTGAATATGAAGAACCGCCGAGTCGTGTGATTGTGACCTATCCGGGGGCGACGGAATTACTTATTGATTTGGGCCTCGAGAATCGAATTGTCGGGACGGTAGAACCTTATGGTGAAGAGCCGGAGCGATATCGCGAGATCTATAGTCGATTGCCCTTGGTAACGAATAGTTATGTGCCAGCCGTGAACAGGTTATGGCGTTGCAGCCGGACTTGCTGATGGGCTGGTCGCATCATTTTACACCGGCCGCATTGGGTGATGTGCGGCAGTGGTATGAACGAAATATCGGTGTATATATTGTGCCGGCTACGATTCGTAAGAATCAGCCGACTGTGGAGAGTACAGTATATCCCTTTATTGATGATACGGGACGGCTTTTTCAGGTCCCGGAGCGGGCAAGTGCCTATAAAGAACAATTACAAAAGCGAGTGCAAAAGGTGACTGAACAAGTAAATCAACGGAACTATAAGCCGAATGTCATTATTTTACAAGCCCATGGGCATAGTACTTACAGCTTATACGGACCGGTTTATCTTGTAGATGACATTGTCAAAAAAGCAGGTGGTCATAATCTGACCGACCGGCAGATTTCAGTTGTGGGGCCGGAACGTGTGTTGGCGTTCGACCCGGATGTAATTGTGTTTGTGACCGTAAGTCAAGGTAATCGTACGCCAAGTGCTGAGGAGCGATTGCCGAATTGTTAAAAGATCCGAATTTGCGTAATATGCGTGCTATTCGGGAGCGGCGTATTATAGCCGTGCCGTTTGCGGATGTTAACAATGGTAACGGTCGTGTGGTAGATGCCCTGGAGAGAATCGCTCAGGGATTTGAGGAGGAAAAATAATGAAATTGAATCATCGCCATGGTGTAAGTAAAGCTGTTTTGACAGCTTTGGTAATTACCGCTACGAGCGGCAGTGTGTGGGCCGCCGACTACGATGAAAGCAATTTGCAGGATTTAGGGAAAGTTGTGCTCGTAACGGCTAGTCGTTTGTCGGAAGAAAAAGTGGACATTCCGGCGGATACGACAGTTATTACGGCCCAGGAAATTGAAAAGGGTAATTTTAATAGTGTATCGGACGCGTTGAAAGCGAACAATGTGCCGGTAGTGCAGAAAGGTTTTGCATCCTATCCGGAACTCAACGGTGACACCCGTGTGCTCGTTATGGTGAACGGACGAAGAATGAACTGGGATCATTTGATTGTATCCGGGGACAATAATGCTATCGATATTGACCAGTTCCCGGTTGAAAATATTGAGCGTATCGAAGTGGTTAAAGGTCCTAACTCTGCACTTTACGGTGAACGTGCCGTAGCCGGGGTTATTAACATTATTACTAAAGAAGGCACCATGGGTCAGAAGACTACCGTTAAAGGTGAAGTCGGCAGCTGGGGTTACTGGAAAACCGGTATTACGGCGCAAGGCGGTGATGAAAGTAATGCGTACTTCGTATCCTACAGCAAAACGCGTCAAAAAAATTATCACTACAAAGACAGCAACGGTAACTCTCATGAATTCCCGGACAGCTCTATTAACCGCGATAATGTAACGGCTCGTTTTGACCATTACTTCGACGACGACCGCATGACAGTGGACTTCTCCTATAGTCATCGTAAGGACGGCTTCGGTATCTACCTTAGCGATCCGTTAAACGGTGTGGCTTACGGTTCCGGCATGAAGAGTAATACAACCGACATGAGCTATGGCGTGACCTATAACTTCGGTTCCGATTCCGGTACTTCGTACGTGCTTACCGCAATACTGAAAAAGCGGATGCACCGTTTGCCGGTACCCCGTATGAACATGATTTGGCATTGTTTGGCTTGGAAGGTCAAAAAACTTGGAAGCTTGGTGATCATACTTTAATCAGTGGTGCAAACTTCACAAAAGAAGATATTGATGAAACGAATGATGGCGTTTCCTTTAGTAAAGGTGCTAAAACAAAAGCTGCTTATGTGGAAGATAAATGGGAACTCGGCAATGGCTGGACTGCGAACTTGGTACTCGTTATGAACATCACAATACCTTCGGCGGTGACTGGGCATCTCATATCGGTTTAAATAAAAAACTCGATGAAAATACCCATGCTTATATCTCTTGGGGCCAGGCCGTTAATAACCCGACTCTCAAGATGTTATACGCTAACTCACCGTACTGGATTGGTAACCCTGATTTGAAACAGGAAAAATCTCATACCGTAACATTAGGGATTGACAGTCAAGTATCCGATCGCTTACTCGTATCGGCCAGCATCTATGAAAGCAAATTGAAAGATGCTCTTGATTGGGTATGGGATACAAGTATTTCCAAAACTGTGTACTACAACGTAAATAAAGAAAAACGCCAAGGCCTTAACTTGAGTGCTACTTATAAATTGGACGATGCTTGGAAACTTCGTGCCTCTTATAACTTCTTGCGTCAGCGTGTTGATACGGGCAGCGGCATGACGAATGATGATAAGAACCGTCATCCAAATTCCTATGGCTTGGAAGTAAGCTATGAAAAGAACCGTTGGTATGTATCCAATAACTTCCGTTATGTAACCGGTCGTTCAACCGCTTATTACACAGATTCCTCTTACTTTAACTGGGATTTGAACGTAAGTTACAAGTTGAGCGATTCTACGAAGATTTATGCTCAGGGCTTGAACTTGACGAATGAATCTTATGAAGTAGAACCTTACAATTACCCGGTTGGTGCGTATGCTATGCCGGAACGTCATTATGTAGTCGGTGTGGAACATAGCTTCTAAGCTTATCCGTATTTTTGAAAAAGAAAACTAAGGTTGCAATTAGTGTGTAAGTTGTAGCCTGAAGTTTGGCATAAATGGTTACGTCACATTGAGTGTGGAATGTGACGAGCCATTTAAACGCTAATTAGTTGTTTGTATCGATGTGTGATTAGGCATGTGTGTTTAGGAGGAAATGTAATGAAATTGAATCATCGCAATGGTGTAAGTAAAGCTGTTTTGACAGCTTTGGTAATTACCGCTACGAGCGGCAGTGTGTGGGCCGCCGACTACGATGAAAGCAATTTGCAGGATTTAGGGAAAGTTGTGCTCGTGACAGCCAGTCGTTTGTCGGAAGAAAAAGTGGACATTCCGGCAGATACTACGGTTATTACGGCTAAAGAAATAGAAGAAGGCAATTATAATAATGTATCAGATGCGTTAAAAGCCAATAATATTCCGGTGATTCAGAAAGGCTTTGCCGCTTATCCGGAGCTTAACGGCGATACACGCGTACTCGTTATGGTGAACGCCGTAAGATGAACTGGGACCATTTAGTTGTATCCGGCGCGTCCAATGCGATTGATATTGACCAGATTCCGATGGATAACATCGATCGTATCGAAGTGGTAAAAGGTCCTAACTCGGCACTCTATGGCGAACGTGCTGTGGCCGGGGTTATCAACATTATTACGAAAACGCCGACAATGGGTCAGAAAACAACTGTGCGCGGTGAACTCGGCAGCTGGGGTCATCGTAAAGGCACTGTGATTACGCAAGGCGGCGACGAAACGAACGGTTACTTCGTGTCCTACACGAAAGAACGTCGTGACAATGTACATTACAAGGATTATCAAGGCAACAGTCACGAATTCCCGGATACCTACATTAACCGCGATAAATGGACGGCCCGTTATGACCGTTACATCGGTGACGATCAGTTGAGCGTAGATTTTAGCCGTGTTGAAAAGAAAGACGGCTATGGTATTCGTCTTAAAAATCCGCTTACCGGTACGGTAACCGGTGCCGGTAATGTGAAAGATACAACGGACATGAGTTACGGCGTGACCTATAATTTCGGCACTGATTCCGGTACTTTTGTGAGAGCGTATCGTAATACCGAAACCAGTGATTCCGGCTTCGGCTCCGGTAGTTCGTCCAGCTCTTACAGCCATGACCTTTCTATGGACGGTATTGAAGGACAGAAAACTTGGAAAATCGGCGATCACACTTTAATCAGTGGTGTTACGTACAATCAGGAACATATTAAAGAAGAAAACAACGCAGTTGCCTTTGATAAATCCATGATTAGTAAGGCTGTATACGTTGAAGATAAATGGGAGCTCGGTCAGGGCTGGACGGCCAACTTCGGTACTCGTTATGAGCATCAGGATACGTTTGGCGGTGATTGGGCGTCCCATATCGGCCTCAATAAAAAGTTAAACGATACGACCCATGCGTATATTTCCTGGGGCCAGGCCGTTAATAATCCGACCCTTAAAATGCTCTATGCCAACACGGAGTTCTGGATTGGAAATCCCGATTTGGAGCAGGAAAAATCACAGACCGTAACGCTTGGTATCGATAGTGACGTGAGCGACCGCTTAAGCGTATCGGCCAGCGTGTTTGCCAGCCGTTTGAAAAACGCCTTGTCGTGGGTAAACGGTTATTATGATTCAAACGATAATTACGTACAAGGTTATTATGAAAATGTTAACCGTGAAAAACGCCGTGGTCTGAACCTGAGCGCTACTTATAAAATAGATGATGCTTGGTCCGCTCGTGCCGGTTATAACTATGTGAAAATTCAGCAGGATACCGGCAGCGGCTATGTAAGCTCAACCGATAACCGCAATCCGAACCGTTACAGCTTGGAACTCATGTATGAAAAAAATCGTTGGTCCGTTAACAACATGTTCCAATACGTAACCGGACGCTCTACGGCGAAATATTCCGATTCGTCCTACTTCGTATGGGATGTGAATGTAAACTATAAATTGAACGAGAATACGAAGGTTTACGCCCAAGCATTCAACTTAACCAATGAATCCTATGAAGTGGAGCCATCCACAACTATCGGCTCCTACGCTATGCCGGAACGTCACTATGTAGTCGGCGTGGAACATAGCTTCTAAGCTGATTTTTCAGAAGATTAAAACGTTGTCGGCGTTCAAACTTTAATAATTGATTATTAGTCAAATAGTAGTATATGCAATTTTTAAAACGTTAAATGACCGACTTTAAGGCGGTGATTAATAGATTATTTTATTTAAACAAAGGAGTATCTCATGGAACTATTAGAATTATTTCACCAAGGCGGATTAGTAATGTATCCGTTGTTACTTTGCTCGATTATAGCTATCGCTATCTTGGTAGAACGGGTGCGTACCTATCGTGCGGCTCAATCCAATATGAACGCTTGCGCGAAGAAGTGCCGGTGTTGGCGGCTGCTAATAATCAAAAAGGCTTGGAAGCTTTATGTGCCGAAGATGGCGGTGTAGCTGCTGAAATGCTTACATCGGCCATTTACCGCGACACCGTTAAATCTAAAAATGCTGCATTACAGGGCGCAGCCGGAGCCATTGCGGGTCGCTTGCGTGCTCGTTTAAGTTATTTGGAACTATCGTTACTTTGGCCCCGCTCCTCGGTTTGCTCGGTACCGTAACCGGTATGATTAGCTCTTTTAGTGTTTTATCCGTGTCCGACGGTCAGCCTTTTGCCATTACCGGCGGCGTGGGTGAAGCGTTGATTGCGACGGCTACCGGCCTTGTTGTGGCTATCGTAGCCCTCGTTATCCATTCCTATTTGGTGCATAAACAAGACGGTCTTATTACCGATATGGAAGAAATCGGTAATGTGTATATGAATGCGGCCGTTGATGTTGTAGCGAAAGAGGCTTAATGTGAATATCAGAAGTCTTCGTACAACCAATAAACCAAAGCTCATGATCATCCCTATGATTGACACTATATTCTTCCTATTAGTGTTTTTCATGATGAGTATGTTATCCATGGTGGTTCAAAAATCCATGCCTGTGAATTTACCGACAGCCACGGCCAGTTCGGTCGATTTGCAGCGTAAGATTCCGATTACCATCACGGCGGATGGCAAAATTTATGTAGAGCAGGATGCGTACGATTTGAACGGTATGGCCAAACGTCTTGAAGCTGAAAAAGCTAAAGGCGGTGATTTAACGATTATTCTCAGAGCCGACCAACGTGCGCAGTACGGTGAATTTGTTCAAGTTCTGGATACGCTAAAAAATATGCAGCTCAATAAGATTGCCGTAGCTACCGAAAGTAAGTAGGTGATAGTATGAGTGAAAACGTACAAGAGGTAACGCAAAAAACGTCGCAGTTTGCTCATATTTATAAAAATCGTTGGCGCATGGCGATTACCACATCCGTCATTATCAATGTGGCGTTGATGAGCGGTATGGTATGGTCGTTTTTGCAAACGGAACTCGTGCCTGATAAAACCCCGATTACCATCAGTGTAGTCGGTGATGCGGGTCCTTCGGCGGGGCCGGCTGTAGCAGCGCCGCAAAAGTCGACGGTACAACCGCCGGCACCGTTAACCGAAGAGCAGATTGCGGATATTAAAAACGGCGTGCCCGTAGAACAGGTGATTAAAAAAGATACACCGCAGACGCCAACAGCACCGGTAGCACAGGCTGCAACCGGTTCGTATGCCGGTGAAGCGGCCGGAACGGGCGGCGGCAGTGGCAGTGAAGCCGGTGAAGGAACCGGCAGTGGCGGCGGCAGCGGTCAAGGCGGCGTTTGCCGGCGGCGAAGGTACTGAACCGGCCGGAGATATCGTCATTGATGCGGAA
>ENA-OQBT01000778-OQBT01000778.1-human-gut-metagenome-genome-assembly--contig:-NODE-778-length-16852-cov-6.050583_pt1 | contig 16852 bp, 23 predicted proteins | sample MGYA00242749_ERZ504557 | MGnify/ENA primary metagenome ERZ504557 (study PRJEB26092, sample SAMD00036243) | human gut metagenome | host: Homo sapiens | study: EMG produced TPA metagenomics assembly of... | reverse complement strand
CGCGTTTCAGGCTCCTGCTTGAGTTCGCCCCTGGCCTGCAGGTAGATGGCCTGGTAGATCGTCTCGACGCTCGCGTGCATATCCCCATTATCCGGGGAAGTCCAGCCTCAGCCGGTTGGCTATCTGCTCCGGGCTCCAATGCCTGCGCAACCCGGCGGCGATCTCGTCCCACAGTCGCGTGCCCTCGGCCGCCTTGCGCGGTTTGGGGGCGTTTGAGCCGGTCCGCGGCCTTCTGCTGGGCGCGGTAAGGCTCGTAACCGCCGGACTCGGGATTCCTGTTGCGCTCGACCTCGCGGCTGACCGTGCCGGGGTCGCGGCCCAGCAGGCGGGCGATGGCGCGGATCGAATCGCCCAGACGCAGACGGTCCGCGATCTGGATGCGCTCCTCCTGGCTCAGGTAGCGCGGATGGAGGGTCTTGGGTTTGTCCATGGTGGAACGATACCAGTCCACCAGGGGTTTCTCGTTCCTTCCCGTGGCGCGCGTCCTGCCGTTGCGCCACGCCTTGCCGGTGCGTTTCGAGACGCGACCGCGTGCGCGGCCTGGGTGAAGTTCATGCCTTCCTCGTCCAGCAGGCGCACGTACTCGGCGCGTCTCGCCTCGCACATCAGCTTCCTCGTCGGATATTCGACGCCGTTGAACGTCCAACGGTGTTCCCCGCCACGGTCTTCGTTTCGGTGGCTTCTGGTCACCTGACCCTCCTTGCGGTAGGTCAGGTGTTGCAACGATCACTAGAACCCGCCACCCCGTTCTCCTGATTAGGGGGGGGGCGCATACCCGGGGCATGGAACGATTCGACGATTCCATAGCCACCCTGGACGGACCCCGGCTGCTCGCCCTGTTCGAGCGCGGGGACGACGTCATGGTCGATCTGGCCGCGCACGCGAGACTCCGTCCCGGCCGGATTTCCCTGCTCATCGACCTCATGGAGGAGGCGAACCCGTCATGGTCGCCGGACGTCGCTACCAGCTGATCGCCAACCAAGACTGCACGCCCGAACAATTGGAACGCTGATCGGCTGGTGCGAGAGTACGTCCCCGACCGGCTTGGACTGCGACCATCTACATGGGTCTGCCGTTGCGCTGCGAATACCGGTGCTTCATCGACTGCGACACCGACGAACTGCTGGGCATCCACCCGTACTGGGATCCCGAAGTCATGAACAAACGGTTCCGTGACGCGCCCGACGCCTCCAATCCGCACATGCGGCATGATGCGGTCACGTACGCGATGCGCGACCCCTCGTTGACGCGCGAATACGGGGAGTCGAAGGACCTGGTCGCCGCTCATGTCAGGGAGCTGCTGCCCGGCCTGGGCCTGGCGGGCCAATGGTCTCTTGACATCATGCGCGACGGCGACGACTACTGGCTCATCGACATGGCGCCCGCCGAACGCAGCACCTTCTACGAACGGACGGTGCCGAAAGGAAAGCGTCGGCCGATGGTGGAGAACTGGATGCCCGAACTGGAGGGAGAACATTGACCGGCTGGCTTATCGACATCATCCCCACGGAACGCCCGTCCGACGTGATGGACGCGCCGGAAGCGTATCGCGCCGCATGGGGACGATACGTCGGCGAGGTTGTGCCGGGCGACGGGGATCCGGAGGATTGGCGCGAACAGGCGGGCGCGCCTGGAGGCCGCGGCACGTATCCTCCCGGACCCGCATGTGCGCGTGGCCGGCCGATCGTACGGGGGGCCTGACCCGATGACGCTCGCCCATTACGGCGTGGTAAGAATCAGGCCGTATATGGATCAGCTGACGTTGCCCGCCTCGAACGTCGACCGGTGGGATCTCATCCCCGCGTTGCGCCCGTTTCTGGGACGCGACGTGCAATCCGTCCCCTGCGACGGGGATGCGATCGATGTGGCGGCGCGGGGCATGCTCGACCGGCATCCCGGTGCGGGTGTGGTCGTCAAGTTCATGCTGCGTGAGAAGCGTCTGCCGCTCGCGTTCATCGACCCGGACGGCACGTTCGAACAGTCGGACGAGTATGGCGGGAAGCCGGAGCGTATCCCGTTCGCCGCATGGCGGTGGGCCGGCTATGACCTCGCCCTGTTCGAGGGCGAGCCGGACGCGGTGCTCGTCCAGCAGCGGGTGCGCATGCGCTACGAGTACCGGGTGCAGGTGATAGGCGGGGAACCGGTGTGTGGCGCCGGCTGCATCGAACGGTTCACGCCCGCCGACAACCGGGGCAACCGGTATGATCCGCGCATGGAGGAGACCCGCAACAGCGGGCGCATCGAATCGCATCCCACATCGCGCGGTTGTATGAGGCGTTCGCGCACGAGGCGGCGCATGCGATACGCGGCGAAGTCGAAGGCCCATACGTGATGGACCTGTATCTGGATGATGCCGGGCAGCCGCATGTGATCGAACTCAACCCGCAGTCGAACAGCGGATTGTACGCGCTCGACATGGACGCATTGCTGACGGCGATACGGGACAATCCGGAGCAGTTCATGCCCGACCGTCGCGGGGCGGCATGCCCGGCTGCCTGGGCGTCAGGGAGGAGAGTGTGGTTTGATGACGCATCCAGAACCGAAGCGGGCTCAGCTCCTCTCAGAGGACCCGTCTGCGTCCCATCGGCTCATACCTTTGACGGCGAAAGGAAAACAGGAATGGCTGAACGGAACATGAACGACGATTTCGTCTATCGCAACCAGGTCGGCACGGCCATCGACCAGCTGCGCCTCGCCTTGAAAACGGCGGATCCGGCTGCTGAACGGCGCTTTGCAGAACACGGGCAATGCGATCGGGCAGCTCGCCCAATTCAACGCGGACGGCACGCGGCGGCCCCCACGAGAATAGGAACCGCGCACCCGGGCTACCATGGGGATAATGCTTGATTCCATCCGCTACCGGCTGTACGCCGTCGAATCCGAAACATCCGAACCGTCCGGCACGATGTCCCGCATCAGGCTCGAAGACCATGCCGGGAACATCACGTACGGGCTGGAACTGCGGGAACCGTTCGACCCGGACATCGTCGCCGACGAGGCGCGTTCGTTCGATCCCGGCAAGCCGATGGCGATGCCGCCAGTCTGGCTGCTCGTCCGCGGGGACGCGACGCCCGAACGTGGATTGCGATGCCTGACCCTGGCCGTCACCGTGCTGGATGGCGTGGATGCGGACGGGAACGTGCATGCGGGGGTTGAGGCCTCATATCCGTGCGGCCTTCCCGAGGATGCGCTGAACGGCGCCCGATTCGCGCTGTGGGTGCTGTGCGACCGGCTTGGAGCCCGGGACGAATGAACCGGACGGAGGGGAGACGACCTTGAACCATGGACTTGACGGGTGGTGGCCGTGGATGGCCGAACCGGTGCGCGAGGGCGTGGAAGACGGCATCCAGTGCAGATCATGGCCAACGACGTGCTCTTCTCATGGCAAGGATACGCGCATCATCCCGGACGCACGTGCGGCGACATCTGAACGCCGATGACATAGAACCGTTGGTCGACGTGTACGGCGGCGTCACCTACGGGCCCGACCGGCAGGGCCGGATCGGATTCGACACGCTGCAGGGCAATTCGAGCTTGACGTCCTCCCGGTGTTGAAACACCGGGATTCCAACACGTTGTTATCGTGTTGAGGTTTCGCACGTCATGGCGGAAGCGTCCTTCCCGCGATAGGCGGGTTGGGCGTCTGGCTCCGTTCGGGCGTGCTCGGCTTCGTCCAAGCCGATGAGATGGTTCAATCCCCGTTTGAGGATGTTGTTGGCCGCGTTCAAGTCGGCGTTCATGCTCATGTGGCATTGCTTGCACTCGAAGTCCGCTTGGCTTTCGCGGTTTCGACTGTCGCAATAACCGCATTCACTGCATGTCTGCGACGTGTACGCGGGGTTGACGAGTATAAGCCGGTTCTGTCCGGTCAGCCGGGTCTTGTATTCGAGTTTTTCGACTATACCGGCGAGACCGGCGGAGCGTAGGGCATGGTTGAGGCCGTGTTTCGCCGACTGGCCGTTATGCAGGTACGCGCCCGGCCTGTCTGGGTCGGGTTTCGCCTTGGCTTTGCGACTCATGCCTTGCAGGTTGAGGTCTTCCAGCCCGATGAGGTCGTAGTCATGGACGAGCATGCTGGTGGTCTTGTGCTGCCAGTCGTCTATGATTCTGTGGGCCTTCGCGTACAGTCGGCTGATTTCCCGACCGGTACGCTCGTAGGTGCGGCTCGGATTGCGACGGTATTCCCTCACCGTCTTGCCCGACATGTTGACCCGTCGCGCCTGAGCTTCTGACGGCGGCGTATTTCACGGTCGATACGCTCCAACCGCTGCTTGGGAAGGTCGAGGAAACGATTGTCGGACGTGGCAAGTGTGTGCGCGCAACCCCTGTCTAAGCCGACCATGGCACCCGTGCGCTCACGGCCTATCGGCAGCGGGTCGTTGACGAACACGAGCGTGCGTCGTGTCCAGTTCACCCCGATGCTCGTATAGTCGCGGATGGCTGGCTGACGCGGACGCGGATGTGGATGCTGTACCGGCACGGCTGGCCGTCCAGACGATATTCGCCGGGGTTCTGGCCGGTTATCACGACCTCGCCGTGATGCCGGTTCAACCGCCGGTAGTTCGCGTTCGACCCTTATTGTGCCAGCAGACGAAATACAGGTCGTCATGACGGGATTTGAACCGGGGCATCATGCCCGGATTCCGATGCTTTTTCTTCAACGTTCTGCGGCGCTTGTTCGCGCTCCACCAGTCCGTGTTCTCTATCCGGTTCGGGGATTGCAAAACCATCGCGGGCATGGCCGTAAGCCATGAGCATTCCAATCGCGCCTGACGGTCGGAACGCATGTCCGGCCTCCCGTTCAACGGGACGGCCGTCTGGGATTCCCTGTCCCACTTGGTGCGACGGGAACGCAACTGGTTGTATCGGCAACGCCACCCGTCGCACAGCCAACGCATCACTACGTCGGGATTGGTCGAATACAGGGGGACTTGCTGTCCGTCCTCGGTCGCACACATGCCGAGATATGGGGCGGCTCCCCGTATCAGAACACGTTCTATCACGACCTTCTGGGACATGATTACAATTATATCACTACGCGCGTATAATGAAAAAGACTTAAAAGGAAAGGAGAGGGTGGTTCCTCCCGGCATTGAAATACCGGGCATCCCCGCCCGGAAACTGGTGAAAGGAGGGACACGAATGGGCAGGCCGTTGCTGTTCATCGATTTCGACGGGGTGATCAACCAGTTTCCCGACCGAAGGTCATGCGCCGGCAGGGGACCACCGACTGGATGAGACCCGACGATCCGCGCCGCGCCGCGTACGCGCCGGACAACTGGTTCAGGCCGGACCGCAGGGAACGGCTTCTGGTCCATGATCTGGGCCGCCGGTTCACGATCCGCTGGAACGCGGAGCTCGTGGCCCGATTGGACGCCCTGGATGCGGACAAATGGTGGCTGTCCACCTGGCAGCCGGAGACAGCGCAATTGAACCGGGCGTTGGGCGTGGACTGGCCGACCGTCCAATGGTATGATCCCACGACCCGCGAGGCATCTGGACCGGCAAACGCCGCACCATCCTCGACGCTTTGGCACAGAACCGGCCGATCGTGTGGCTGGACGATGAGGAGACCACCTACAATGTGGGGCTCGCCATCCAGGCCACACCGCACGAGGCTCCCGTGCTGGGCGTCGGCCCGGATTCCGCGATCGGGGTCGGCCGCCCCCAGATGGACCTCGTCGAGGATTTCATCCGCAACCCGCCCGCCGGATCCGTCGTGCGGTTCGAGACGGCCGGCGACGGGCACGAGGGCCATTGGGGATTCTGATTCCCCTGCGGGGCCGGAAAGTCCACATCCCGTCCGGCCGACACTGGCATAGCCGGCACGACTGCGAGGATGACCGGCATCCGGATTACGTGGGCCGCCATACGGTTCGCGACCGTTGCCATATCGCCGTATGCGAGGTGAACACCGGCATGATGGATGATGGTTGGGATGATCCCCGCCTGTACCGTCGCCGCGTCAAATGGGAATGCTGACTGGAAAGGAGATTCTTCTGCTCGACCTGTATTCGTTCCAGCGGTGGCCGGATGTCAGGGCTGCTTTCGACCGGTTCGGCTCGTACACGCCTCATGGTCGGCGGCACGCCGGCAGGCCGTCGCCGACGACGGCGACACCGACTGGTGGAACGCGATTTCGCCCGCCTACCGGTGGATGATGGGCGAAATGGAGCGCAAGGGCATGCCGTGTCCGAATCCGGATGCGGCGCCGTTGTGGGCGTGGGCGCGCTGGTCGATTCGAAAGGCGAGGCGCATACGCGTCCCGACCGACGGTATTCGGGTTTCCGCGACCAGTACGTCGGGTTGGAGCTCCTGCACCTGCGCGTCGACGAGAGGCGTGTATTGTGCACGGATTTCGACCAGTTTCATTGCGTGATCAACAACTGGCCGTGCGCCCCGTTGGATGCCGGCACATGGCCGCCCGCCGAGTACGACCGGTGGCTGGACGAGCATTGGGACGACCCGCCCGACGCGAAGGCCGTCCAGTACCGGCGGAACGCGATCGTGGGTCCGAAACGGCTGCCTGACCGGTGGATACAGGCATGCCTGTGGACGATCACGCCGCATGATGTGGCCGATATCCGACCGGCATGCGGGAAACCGGATACCATTGGGAATCATGGATGATCTGAAGAGCAGGGCGGCCAGGTTCGCCGAATCATGGGCGGGACGAGGCGACGAGAAATCCGACACCCAACAGTACTGGCGTGACCTGTTGGACAAGGTGCTGCTCATCCCGGATACGAGCGACAGGCAGGTGCTCTGGTTTGAACGGCGCACCGCATTGGACGGGTTCATCGACGCGCTCATGATCCAGGCCCGCGTGCTCGTCGAACAGAAGAGCCTCGGCGTGGATTTGGACAGGCCGGAGCCACGTCAGGGAACCATGGTCACCCCGGTGGAACAGGCGAAACGGTATTCCGACAGCCTGCCGCCATCGGAACGCCCGTCCGTGCTCATCACCTGCAATTTCGGAACATTCCGCCTCTACGATCTGGAAGCCGACCCGTTGGCCCGCACCCCGCAATCGGAGTTCACGCTTGCCGACCTGCCGGAGCACATCAACGAAATCGGCCGCCTGTTCGCCCACGAGCACTCCCGTGTCGTCCAACAGGAGAAACTGTCCGTCAAAGCCGGCCGACGGGTCGCCAGACTCCATGACTCCCTGGCGGAATGCTTCAAGAACCCGGATGATCCGGCGGAGCATGATGCGCTGGCGATGCTGACCGTACGCCTCGTGTTCTGCCTGTATGCGGAGGACGCGAACCTGTTTCGGCCGGACGCGCTCCGCGACTATGTGGCGGCATCCACGCCCGAACGTCTGGGCGAAGACCTGTTCGATTTGTTCGAAGTACTGGACACTCCGATCGAGAAGCGGCGTCGTTACCTGCCGGAATCGTTGAAGGCGTTCCCCTACGTGGACGGCGGCCTGTTCGCCGACCGGATCGACGTGCCCCCGTTGACCGGGGAGCTGCGTGATGCCCTGCTGGAAATCAGCGAAGGCTTCGACTGGAGCGGCATCAGCCCCGTCATCTTCGGTTCCCTCATGGAGGAAACCCTCAGCCATGACGAACGGCGCAAGGGAGGCATGCACTACACGTCCGTCAAGAACATCCACAGGCTCATCGACCCGTTGTTCCTCGACGGGCTGAAAACGGAACTCGAGGGGGCGGAGGCCAGGCCGGTCGCCGGCGGGGCCCGCACCAACGCGCTCAACAAGTTGCATGACAAAATCGCCGGCCTCCGGTTCCTCGACCCCGCCTGCGGTCCGGCAACTTCCTGACCGAAACCTATCTGGAACTGCGTCGCATCGAGAACCGGATCCTCGCCGATTTGGACAAGGACGGGCAGCTCGCCCTCGATCTGGGCGACGACCTGAACCCGGTCAGGGTCAGCATCAGCCACTTCCACGGCATTGAAATCAACGGGTTCGCCTGCGCGGTCGCCCGCACCGCGTTATGGATCGCGGAACAGCAAGCATTGGATGATACCGAATCGACCATCAGTGGCCTGCCCCGGCTCCCGTTCACCGATACGGCCCATATTCAACAAGGCAACGCCCTGCGCCTCGACTGGAACGAACTATTACCCGGCGACCACTGCGACTATGTGATGGGCAACCCGCCGTTCATCGGACACGTCACCAAGACCGCCGGTCAGACCGATGATCTGAAGACCGTGTGGGGCCGCCAGTATGACGGATATCTCGACTACGCGACCGGATGGTACCGGAAGGCCGCCTCCTACCTGTCTAAACCGGATGCGGCGTTCGCATTCGTCACCACCAATTCGATCACCCAGGGGCAGCCCGTGGAACCCCTGTTCAAACCGTTGCATGCGGACGGCTGGCATATCCGTTTCGCGCACCGCACGTTCGCATGGGACGCGCAGTCCACGGACAACGCGCACGTCCACGTCGTCATCATCGGCCTGGACAGGAAAGCGAAGCCCGCGCCCGTACTGTTCGAATACCCGGATATCAGCGGGGAACCGGTACAGGAAACGGCATTGAACATCAATGGGTATCTCATCGACGCCCCCGACCTGTACGTAGCAAACGAAGCCAGAAGACGGGACCGGTCTCGCCTCTTCTCGATGTCACCGATTCCGGTTCCATGCCCCTGGACGGAGGCAACCTGCTGCTCGCCGACCGGGAGGAATATGCCAAGGCCATGGCCGATCCCATCGCCGCACGCTTCGTCCGGCCGTTCCGCATGGGACGCGAGCTCATCAACGGCACGGACCGCTGGTGCCTATGGCTCAGGGACGCGGAGCCCGGGGAACTGAGGAAATCCTCGTTCCTGAAGAAGCGTGTCGACGCATGCGCCGAATACCGTCGCAATGCTCCAATGAAGGGCGATGCCTACAAGCATCGTGCGACACCTTGGCTGTTCCGTGACGACCATCAGCCGTCCACGAACTATCTTGCGATCCCGAAGGTGTTCAGCGAGGATCGGGAATACATGACCTGCGACTGGTACACGCCGGACATCATCGCCGGCGACATGGTGTACACCAGTCCCGACCGGGATGGCCTCGCATTCGCCGTCATCGAATCACGCATGTTCATGACATGGCAGCAGACGATTGGAGGGCGACTGGAATCACGCTGCCGTTTCAGCAACACGGTGGTTTGGAACAACCTGCCCCTGCCCGCCCTCGACGATGAAACCCGCACCGCATTGATCGAGGCCGGCAGAAACGTGCTGGTGGCGCGAGCCAACCATCCCGGCCAGTCCCTGGCAGACCTGTACGATCCCGACTACATGCCGACCGACCTACGCGCCGCCCACCGGGAATTGGACAAGGTTGCGGACGTGGCGTTTGGCGCGAGGAAATGGTTGAAGGACGATGATGATGCGCGTCTGCAAGTGTTGTTTAAGTCATACACGCATATGACAGGTAGCAGTGAGGTGTGACAGTGGTAGACAAAAATCTAATCGTAGACACCATTAGTCAAATAGGTTCAGTCGCATTAGATGCGGCCCGAGATAATGCAATAGACAATGTCAATGAGGAAGTCAATCAGGCGTTAGCTTTCGAACGGAAACAGGAAAGGAAGCATGTTGCTCGTGTATTCGCTGAATTAGGTATTGACAGGCAGAAGGCAATCAATCTTCTCGTCTTTGAATGGGATACAGATAGAAGAGACGCTGAAGAGCTGATGTTGGAGGCTCATCGCATTTACTGGCCTTTGGAACGATTGAAACGCCATTTGAGAAACGAGGATTGGACCATGTCCGAAATCAGCGATTTTCTTCACGACTATGAAGTTGCGCGACAATTGAGAACCAATAGAAGGCTGTCTGATCTGACCGCTGCTGGTCTAGTCGATTGGCTCCAAAAGAATCAGGACTGATTGCATTGCAATGTGGCCTATCTGTCTTGTACGGGATCAAGGAAGACTGGCCACATTGTTCTATTCTTCTGGCTTGCTGAGGCCGACTCCCGTCTGTACGCCGAATTCGAATTGTTCCAGCTTGTCCGCGAATGTATCCAATTCGATTGCCGATACACGGCCGGTTATGCTTGCACCGTGGTTTGATACCCTGATGCCATAACGATTTCCTCCATCGTCCCAAACATCGAATCGCAGGTCTTCTATTCTCTCTAGTTTGTTCGCGGATGGTTCCTTAAGCACGCTGTCGATAAGCGTAAGCAGCGTATGTGCAGCATTCGGAGACAGATTCAAACGGTAATGCAGCAGACCATCATCAAACTCGATTTCGATTACGTTCGAATCGAGTCTCGTGCAGTTCAAGGAAATATCAGGCATATTCCCCAAGATATTGGCAAAGGCAGACCGGGTTCTTGGCGTGGGCTTCTTTCGGAAGAAATACGGGCCAAGAACCCATGAATGTCAGTGCTTCTTCTTTTTGTTTCCGCCGTCGACCCAGTCGAAAGCGGTCTTGAATGCTTCTCGTGCGGTGTTGGTCTGATCGTAGTAGTCGCTGCCCATGTCGCTTTTCTTATAGTCGATGACGGTGTTGTTCACGTCTCCGCGACCGTCTGAGAAGGTGACTCGCCATCCTTTGCTGCCACCTAGGTAGAAGAGTTTCGCGCGACGATGGTTGTTATCGGCGTCGGTTGGCCACACCTGCGGGTACGTGTTGCCGGTCAATTCCAAATCGGGGTGGCCTTGGAGAGCCATGTTCGCGCCTTCCTCAGCCGACTGCGGGTCACAACCCTTGGACTCCAAATACTCGCCGAAGGAATAATCCATGTCATCCGTGTAGGTGAGTTCCGGATTGGTGAGATACACTTCGGCATCACCATCTTCGGCGGCTTCACTGGCAAGTTCGGACATTTGCTGCGGGTCGTTCCAAGCATCCTCGTTGCCATCCATGTAATCGTTGCCCCATGCGATATACCGGTCGCGATCCAATTCCGGCAGCTTCTCGAACTCCTCACGGCTGACGTACAGGCCGGATTCCACGCGATAGCCTTCATCATCGGGGCCGAACTTACGTTCCGAGTACTCCCTGTTGGCGATGTCGATAAGCTTCTGATCCAGTTCCTGCATTCGCTTCACACCGGTCTCATAGGTTTCAACCGGCGCGCCGCCGGTATTCGATTGCTGATTCTGTTCGAATCGTTCGAGTACGTCACCGGTCGGCATGCTGCTGGTTTTGCCTTCATCCGCATAAGTGCCGTCACGGTTTCGACGTTGCTGTTTTGCCTGTGCTGATTTTCTGGAGTCGACCATTGTTTCTCCTTGCTATTTTGGGTTGAATGTTTGATGTCGTAGGGAGGTTGTCTATTTACGTTTTCGAGCTGTCTGCCGCAGCTCTTACCTTTTGTTGTTTGTCAGAACGTTGAAGAATGACCGCTGCCGTTCATCCAACCATGTGGGGGAATGACCGGCGTCAATATCCGATTGCTTGATCAGGTACGCCACTCGGTTTGGGGTTGAGCTTTTCGCGTCTCGAAACTCGTACACTGTGTTTCCTGTCGGAGTGTTCCTTCGGTGTATGCGCCATCCGTCGATTGATGCGTCATCCTGTTCGTCGAATCCTCCGGAGAAACCTACATAGGGGGAGTTGTCTTGGAGTGCGTCCATCCCTTCGGCCCACAGTTCACGATTCTCTTCGCTCATGGTCCCGTCGTAATAGGATGCGGGCGGAGACACGACGGATGTTTGCCGCTCATATTTTTCCAAGGCGTCAGCATTCGGGAACCCGGCTTTTTTGTGTTCGTCCTTGAACCGGCCGCTCTCGGGTTCCCTCAGTTGCGTCTCGCCTGCGCTGATCTGACCGTATCTACCATTTCTGTTCTTTTCTGCTAATTGTGTATGTAGTCGAATCCATTCGAGGCCAGGGACTCTCGCTCCCTCGCTTTTTGCCATGCTTTCCATTTCCATGGCTGCCAAGGTCTACGGGGAGGCGTCCCGAATACCGGAGATACCGTCAGCCGGTTCAATCCGGTTCCGGATGCTCCATCCGCGCGATCGGCGCATCGTATTCGCCACGTTTCTCATTGGAACGGGTTCGCCATGTCTCCAGATCGTCGGCGACCTTTTCCATCTTCGGGAGGTTGATATTTTTCGATATCGGCGTTTCCAATCTGATGGAGGTGGTGGGGGATTGGAATTGCGTGTGACGTTTCATGCCGTGTGTCTGGTCCGGCACGTCTTGCACGGTGAGCGTGGAGCCTGGTCTTCCGTCCACCGGAATGGTTCTGGAGCTCGCTTGTCTTGCTTTCGCTGGGGGTAGGGGTACTTCGGTGGTGGGGGGCAATGGCGGCCGGGGTTGCTGTTCGTATTTTCGTATGGATTCGTCGGTTGGCATACCGGATTGACGGTGCTCGTCTCGGAATCGTCCGGTGTTGGGGTCTCGCAGCTGTTGGCGGGCTTGGATTGATTTGTTGGCTGGCATGTTGTTTTTTTTTCGTTGGAAGGGGCTGTCGTGTTTTTTCTGGTTCCACGTTATCTATTGTTTTCTGGTTTTCTCCTGTTTCTTCGTTATCTCATCACCAAGATATCTGTTATACTGAGTATGTCCACATAAAGATAATGAAAGAGGAAACCAATGGCACTCACCATCGAAGAACAACACGAAACCAACGACCTCGACCACGACATCCTCGCCACCCGCGAAGTCACCTTGATCTGCGGGCACAAGCGCGTCTACGAGGACATCAGCGCCTGCCAGAAAAGCTGGATGGAACGCTGCCAACGGTGCCCCAACTGCCAGTACAAGCGCGACAAGGCATACGTCGAAAAGCTGTCTGCCGAAATCAACTCACCAGAACTCCTCGAGATGTGGCTCAAAGAAACCCCTCCTACTAAGACCAGCAGGAAAGGAGGCCAAAGCGTGGTTTGACGAGCATCGTGACGATGAAGGCGCGATCGTGTTCGAGGGAAGCGAGGAGATCGCGGACGAGGAATTGTATGTCAACGACCGCAATGACGAGCATTGCGGCTTGTCCCTGTCCGGTAGTGCCAGTGAACGGCTGTAACCGTTCTCCTACCTTTAATTGACGGAACATCATAGGGTGGTTGACTGCACCCTTACGCCGTCAGTCATGCTGGCGGCGTACTGCGAGTTCAAAAGGTCGTAGCCTTTGTGTCGCAGGTTCATCGCGGCTATCCGGTCGTCGTTGGACCGGTATCCGCAGTTGCGGCAGACATACAGGTGGCGTTTCTTGTCACGGTTGGCTTTGCGGATTTTCCCGCATTTCGGGCAGGTCTGGCTTGTGTAGGCCGGGTCAACGAACACGACTTTCTGACCGTTGCGTTTCGCCTTGTATTCGACCATCTGCCGGAATTGGTGGAAACTCCAACTGACCTGAACATACCTGTCCTTGACCCTGACCTGTTCGGTCGCATTGCGGATTCCCGTAAGGTCTTCGAGAACGAACATCGTATCCCTGTCGTAATGGTTGACGAGTGCCTTAGACGCCTGATGGTTCACATCAGTCATCCAACGGTTTTCTCTGTCGCCTATGGTCTTAAGTCGTCTGCGAGCGCTTCGGGTGCCGCGTTTCTGCAACTGCTGACGGAGCCGCTTGTATTTGCCGCGCTTGCTTTTCACCTCCCCTCCATGTTGGAAGACGGTGGTTTCGCCGTCATAACTGGTGGCGAGCATTCGGATGCCCAAGTCCACGCCCACTATGTTTTTGGGGCTTGGGGTTGGGTCGGGAACCTGTAGGATGATGGGAATATGCAGGTACCATTTGCCTCGTTTCGATATCAGTCGGGCGGTACCGAAACGTGCCGTACGGTATTCGTCCGGGGTTCCCTTCCATTGGGCTTTCACTTTGATTCTCCCGCCCATGACGGGAAGGCTGAACATTCCCGTCATGGCGAATAGGAGTAGTCGCGGTTCCACAGCAGGTCAACACCGGCGGACGAGTACTTTGGTCTGGTGGAATAGTATGCCGTCCTCTTTCTCTTGGGGTTTTCTCCGTTCCGGCGTTCCATGCGCGAGTGAATTGCCTTGTAGGACGCGATGACCCGCCGTATCGAAGATTGGGTCATCTGGGCCAACAGTCCGTATTTGTCGCGTAGCGGGTGATAGACAGCCTCGTTGATTTTCCTCTGGCTGAGGGTGTGGTGTTCTCCAATCCAATCGGATACTTCGTTGCAACAGGAGGTGTAATTGTCACATAGGCGGTTAAGGGCTTCAGACTCGTGTTTGTTGGTCGTGAGCTTGACTTTCATGGTCAATGCGAGTTCCACCATATGCTTCACCTCCAATAAAAAACATTATATCATAATGTTAGTGGAAAGGAAAGGCATTCACCCACGACCACAAGGGGCGTGGTACCCTGCCTAAAAAATTATGGACGGCGAGTGATTTTTCCGCGCCATAGCATCTTGTGTGAGCATGTCCAGTAGTTCACCTACTTTGGGTCTTGCAGCTTTTGCTGTCGTAGGATCATTGGTTTCTATGAAACGTCATTCTATGTGGACAAATAATCCTCCGGTGCCGTATGGCATCGGGGGATTATTTATTTCAAACCTTGCATGATTTTTTTCATTTACATGTTATACTGAATATGTCCACATAGAATGAAAGAAACCACAATGAACACGTACAAGAACTTCGAAAAAAACGCCAACATCATACTCGCCATAACATGCGTCCTCTGCGCATGCTTCATGTGGAGAGTCACAGGGCTCGCAATGGTCATCGCATCAATCGGATTCGCAACCTCAGGAACACTGATGATTACCCACTTCGTGACGCGATGAGCATGTTCTGGATTGGATATGCCGCCGGATTCGTCACTTTTCCCGTCGTATTCGGCCTTCTGGCGTTGGGCTTCCTTCTCCTCGTCCCGCATTGGCCGAACCCGACATGCGGCCTGTCCTGCATCCCCTGCGATGAGACCCTCATCGAGGATGACAGTACGCGTACGGTATCCGGCTTCATCGCCGAACTGAAATACGTCATCCACGGTCTGACCCGCCGGCATCGCATCAACTACAAGGCGTGGATGAAGGCGGGGAAACCGAATCTGGGGTGGAAGCCGGTGGCATGACGGGTTACCTGATCTCAGACCAGTTGCAGGGTGCGCCCGTCCGGCATGATCGCGTTGACCTGAAGCCTGCCGCCGATGGCGTCGAGATAGCGGCGCAGCGTACGGATTTCGGTCTTGTCGACGTCGCCGGATTCGAGGCTGCTGACCCGCTTCTGGCTGACGCCCATGCGTTCGGCGAGCTGCTTCTGGGTCACGTCCTGCTGTTTGCGCGCTTCTTTCAGCTCATACAGGCGCATCTCCTCAAGAAGCTGTTCCTTGCGCTCGTCGATGGTCTTCTGGTCAAGGTCGTGATCGGCCTTGAAGTCCTCCAACGTGTAGCTCATTTCGTGTCCTTCCCATGTTGTTCTTCCAGCCACCGGATGTACCGTCGTTCGGCTTCGCGGATGGCTGTCTTATACCATTTGTTCCATTTGTTCTGTTTGTCTCCGCCGACCAATAGGACCGCTTTGCGTTCCGGGTCGAAGACGAACAGGATTCGGACTTCGCTTCGACCTGTCGAACCGGGTCTCAGTTCCTTCATGGAGCCGATGATGGAGCCCTCGATTTTCCCCACCAGGGGGCGTTTGAGGTTCGGTCCGCGTTCCCGAAGGAGGTCAAGGGCCGCGTAGACCTGGTAGGCGGTCTGTTTGTCAAGTCCGTCAAGCCAGTCCTTGATGGGTTCCATCTCTATCTGCCACATACCCATAAATATACCATATAAGGTATATAAAGTAAAGTCGGAAACGAGAAAAAGCAATGACCAAATGCAAGAAACCAACGCCGTACGATCCGAAGCTCATCGCCGAACAATGCAACCCGTTGGACCTGCGGCTCGGCTGTGCGGCCGGATGCTGGAAAGGCGAGAACTTCGACATGTGTGGCAAACCGCCTGTGGCGATTCGCCGTTGGGGTCGCGACGACGGGTACGACGACAGCGGGCTTCTGCCCGAGGAGGGCGTATACGGGCCCGCATGCAAGCTGCATGCCAACCATGATGTCGTCCCGCTATCGGAGGTGTTGAAGGCCGTGGCCGATGCCGGCTGCTGGAAGCATGATCCGTCGCTCATGCCACCGCTATCGGGCGTATGGCCATACGACCCGATGCGCGTCTTCGCTTTATGCGACCCGTCCTGGCTGCGTCTAGGATGCACGGCCGGCGTATCCCGCGACGGGGACTACGAATCCTGCGGCAAACCCGTGGTCGCGATCCGCCGTTGGATGCGGACGGACGGCCCCGACTGTGAGGATATGCCCGAAACCGGCTGGTACGGTCCCGTGTGTAAGGCCCACGCCAGTCATGACGTGGTGCCGTTGGCCGTCATATTGGATTTGATGATGGAGGCAGGCGATGATGAACACATACGATTGGTGGGTCGCGAAACTCCGGGCAATCCGCCATTCCAAGCCGCCCGAACCGCCAATGCGCGTCCGCCTGCACGAGGCCGGGCATGCGGTCGCCGGCCACCGGTTCGGATACGTGCAGCAGGGCATCATGCTGCGCGAGGACGATACCGGAGAGACCAGCCAGCAGTACGCCACCGGTATGGACGATGACATGTCCGTCCGATTGCAGACGGAGATAATCATCTCCATGACCGGATTCGCCGTGACCCTGGAATATCCGGAATACAAAACCGACGCGCTCCGCATCGGCGGCGACGTGCAGGCGGAGTTGGTGAACGCGGCGATCATCCACCGAATCGACCCGGGGTTGGGCTCCGCCGACGAGATCATGGACACGCTATGGTCAGGGCGCGGCTCGTGGACAAGCTCTCCTACAAGGCGGAATGGTACGGTCGCACCCTCGTCCAAGTGGACAGGTTCTACCCGAGTTCCAAACTCTGCCACGACTGCGGGCACAAGTACAAGGGATTGCGGCTGTCCG
>ENA-OQBT01000777-OQBT01000777.1-human-gut-metagenome-genome-assembly--contig:-NODE-777-length-16884-cov-3.213284_pt1 | contig 16884 bp, 18 predicted proteins | sample MGYA00242749_ERZ504557 | MGnify/ENA primary metagenome ERZ504557 (study PRJEB26092, sample SAMD00036243) | human gut metagenome | host: Homo sapiens | study: EMG produced TPA metagenomics assembly of... | reverse complement strand
CTCGTCCGAAAGCGTCTCGTAGGCCTCGCTGATCTCCTTAAACTTGGCCTCGTCGCCGCCGGCATCGGGGTGATATTTTTGCGCGAGCTGCGAAACGCACTCTTAATCTCTTTGTCGGAGGCGCTCTTGGATACGCCCAGGATGTCATAGAAGGTTTTGCCTGCAGCCATCGTAGCTCCTCTCCTGTTATATCCGCCGCCCCTGCGGACGGCGGCTCATACTGTCATATGGCACTAGGCCAGAAAGGGCCCCGGGTGTTGCCCCGGGGCCCTTCTCAATTACTCCTCGGTGCTCTCGGCCGTATCGGCCGTAGCATCCTCGGGCGCCGCTTCGGGCTCCGGTGCGGGGCGCTTCTCGCCACCGTAGGTCACCGTCACCATCGCGGAACGCAGAATGCGATCCGCCATGCGGTAGCCCTTCTGGTACACGTCGTTGACGGTCTCGTCGTACTGCGATGCGTCCTCGACGCGACCCACAGCCTGGTGCTCGAGCGGATCGAACGCCTCACCCTTGGGATCGATGGGCTCAACGCCCTCGTGCGCAAACACATCGAGCAGCTTGGCATGTACCGCGTCAACGCCATCGACGAACTGCTTAAAGTCGTCGGAAAGCTCTTGGCTGCGGGCATGGTCGATCGCGCGCTCGATATCGTCGATCACCGGCAACAGCGCGGTGACGAGCTTCTCGGTCGCGCGCTCGCGCTCGGCGATGCGCTCGTTGGCGGTGCGGCGACGGAAGTTCTCCCAGTCGGCCTGCAGACGAGCAGTTCGCTCGGTAGCGTCCTTCGCCTTGTCCTCGGCGGCCTTCTGAGCCTCTGCCGCAGCATCGAGCTCATTGCGCACGTCGGCAAGCTCCTTTTGGGCCTGCTCGAACTTGAGCTTAAAGTCGTTGTCGGCGGCTTCCTCACCGGCGCGGATAGCGGCTTCCACCATCTCGTCCTCGGTCATCGTCGCCTCCTTGTTGGAATCCTCTACCTGGTTCTCGGCAGCCTCGGCGGCCTCGGCCTCATTGACCTCGGTATCGTCTGCGGCCTCTACGGGAATCTTCACGTCCTTCTCCTCAGAGTCAACGGGGGCGGCGCCGGCGGCAGCCGCCTCCGTGCGAGCTTTACGGGCGGACATGATTACTTGTCCTCGTCGTCCACAACCTCGTAGTCGGCGTCGACTACGTCATCGTCGGCAGGCTGGGCACCAGCGGCACCGTCGGTCTGCTGCTGAGCGTCGGCGTAGACAACCTGGGCCAGCTCGTAGGCCACGGACTGCAGGGACTCGCCGGCGGCCTTGATGGCCTCGACGTCAGAGCCTCGAGCGCCTTCTTGGCGTCGGCGATAGCGGCCTCGGCCTTGGACTTCACGTCAGCGGAAACCTTGTCGCCCAGCTCGTTGAGGGTCTGCTCGGTGGAGTAGCACAGGCTGTCGGTCTGGTTGCGGACCTCGACCTCTTCCTTCTGCTTCTTGTCCTCCTCGGCATGAGCCTCGGCGTCCTTGACCATACGATCGACTTCGTCGTCGGACAGAGCGGTAGAGCCGGAAATGGTGATCTGCTGCTCCTTGCCGGTGCCCTTGTCCTTAGCGGAGACCTTGACGATGCCGTTGGCGTCGATGTCGAAGGTGACCTCGATCTGCGGCACGCCGCGGCGGGCAGCCGGGATACCGGTCAGCTGGAACTTACCGAGCGATTTGTTGTCGCGGGCAAGCTCGCGCTCGCCCTGGAGCACGTTGATCTCGACGCTGGTCTGGTTGTCGGCAGCGGTGGAGTAGACCTCGGTCTTGGAGGTCGGGATCGTGGTGTTGCGGTCGATCATCTTGGTCATGATGCCGCCCATGGTCTCGACGCCAGCGACAGCGGGGTAACGTCGAGCAGCAGGATGCCTCGACGTCGCCGGTGAGCACGCCGCCCTGGACGGCAGCGCCGTCGGCAACGACCTCATCGGGGTTCACGGACATGTTGGGCTGTTTGCCGGTCATGGTCTTGACGAGCTCCTGGACAGCGGGCATACGGGTGGAGCCGCCGACGAGGATGACCTCGGTCAGATCGGAGAGCTTGAGCTTGGCGTCGCGCAGGGCGTTGGTGACAGGCTGCTTGCAACGCTCGAGCAGGTCGCGGGTGATCTTCTCGAACTCGGCGCGGGTCAGCGTGTAGTTGAGGTGCAGCGGGCCGGACTGGTTCATGGTGATGAACGGCAGGTTAATGGTGGTCTGCTGGGCGGCGGAGAGCTCCTTCTTGGCGTTCTCGGCGGCCTCCTTCAGACGCTGCAGGGCCATGGGTCCTGGCGCAGGTCGACACCGTTCTCCTGCTGGAACTTATCGGCCATCCAGTCGATGACGCGCTGATCCCAGTCGTCGCCGCCCAGGTGGTTGTCGCCCGAGGTGGACAGAACCTCAAACACGCCGTCGGCGAGGTCGAGGATGGAGACATCGAAGGTGCCGCCGCCCAGGTCGAAGACCAGGATGCGCTGGTCGGTGCCCTGCTTGTCCAGGCCATAGGCCAAAGCAGCAGCGGTCGGCTCGTTCACGATACGCTTGACGTTGAGGCCGGCGATCTTACCGGCGTCCTTGGTGGCCTGACGCTGGGCGTCGTTGAAGTAGGCCGGGACGGTGATGACGGCGTCGGTGACGGTCTCGCCCAGATACTTCTCGCGTCGGCCTTCATCTTTGCGAGCGTCATGGCGCTCACCTGCTCGGCGGTGTAATCCTTGCCCTCGATGTCGACGACGGCGCGGCCACCCTGGCCCTCCTTGACCTCATACGGCACGGTCTTAATCTCGGAGGTGCACTCGGAGTACTTGCGGCCCATGAAGCGCTTGATGGAGAACACGGTGTTCTTGGGTTGGTGACAGCCTGGTTCTTAGCGGCCTTACCCACGACGCGGTCGCCGTCGGCACGGAAGCCCACGACGGACGGGGTGGTGCGGTCGCCCTCGGCGTTCACGATAATGGTCGGAGAACCGCCCTCGAGAACGGCCATTGCGGAGTTAGTAGTACCAAGGTCGATACCAAGAATCTTACTCATTAGAAATTCCCTCTCTCTTTTGCGTTCGCGCCGCCTCGACGGTCTGTCGCGCGGCGCTTCGGCTTGTCTTTCAGGATGTAGTGTATCCCCTTATGGACCGGAATATACAAAATCTAAGTCAATTCATATAAGATTTCTTATCTCTGAGAGTTTAGGTTCTTAAATGCGCAGGTAGATGCGCTGATTGAGTTCTCGGCAAATCTATTGAGATCTATGTAGAGTTGACTGAGGTGCGAGCCTGAAACTGTGTCCCGCTTTGGACGTGGATTACGGGATGCGGTTTCCGCAAGCACGCTCAATCGCCCTATATTTCAAGTCACCTATAGCTAACATTTGCGCAGCTCAACGGCCTCACCTGCATATTTTTTAGTAAGCCGCGGCATACTCGGCGAACGGTATGAAGATGCCGGTCAGAGGGTATTGCAAACGGTCGCTCCCGTGGTATGTTTTTGCCCGAATCAAACCGGCGCGCATCGTCTGTAGCGTCGGTCAACAGAGAGGAAACTACCATGGCTCATCCCGTAATTGATGCCGACGAGTGCATCGCTTGTGGCGTTTGCGTCGACTCCTGCCCCGCTGGCGTTCTGGAGCTCCAGGACGTCGCTACCGTCGCTGACGAGGACTCCTGCGTCGCCTGTGGCGCTTGCCAGGACGCTTGCCCCGCTGGCGCGATCACCGAGATCGTCGAGGAGTAACAACTCCCCACTTGCACACTCAAAAGTACACCGTGCACAAAAAGGAGGCCTCCGCATCGCCGCGGAGGCCTCCTTTTTTGTACGGATAGCTAATTTAGCACCGTCGCAGGTTGAGCCCACGTCAGCGAAAACGTCCCTAAGCGAGCAAGGTGACGTGAAAGAGGAGGGAAGCGTACTTTGGTACGCGACCGACGATTGAACGTCAGATTGCGCTTAAGGGCGTTTGCAGCGTCGGCTAAGAGAGATCGTCTTCGTAGGGCATCAGATCCGCCAGATAGCCCTTTTCCTTGAGTGTGGTCTCGATCTCGTCGAGGGTCTGTTCATCCTCTGCCGCAATGCGATGGAAGTGGTAGCCGCTCGTCACCGTCAGCAGCGGAAAACTCTTGCCGCTGGCAATACCTTCCAGATAGCGCTCGATATCGCGACGATTGCGAATGTCCAGATCGGCTGTGATCTTGCCATACACGCGATGGTTGACGATTACATTGAGCACGGCACCACCCGCGTCGACGATGCTCGTGAGCTCGTCACCTGCCTGCTCCACGCCATGGTGCACCTTGACCAGGCGCGTGGGCACGGCGGGGGCTGCTGGGGGCCTCCTGCAGCACGTAGCCGCGATTGGTCGCCACGATATCGTGCCCATCGGCGCGCAGCAGGGCGATGTCTTGCACGACAATCTGGCGGCTCACACCCACCTCACGAGCAAGCGCACTGCCCGAGACAGGGTCTTTGGCTCCCTCGAGCACGCCCATGATGGCACGGCGACGCTCGCGGGCGTCCATTATTTACCGTCCAGCAGACGAAGGTGCTTAAGCGAGAGGTCGAGAATCGGCGCAGAGTGCGTCAGCGCCCCCGAGCTGATAAAGTCAACGCCAGGTCGGCGAGCGCGCGGATATTGCTGGCGTCCACGTTGCCCGAGCACTCGGTCTTGGCGCGACCGGCGATAAGCTCAATCGCGGCGGTCATGTCGTCATGGGTCATGTTGTCGAGCATGATGATATCGGCACCGGCCTCAACTGCCTCGCGCACCATATCCAGGTTCTCGCACTCAATCTCGACCGTCGCGGTAAACGACGCATGGGCGCGCGCCATCTCAATCGCGCGTGCCACGCCACCGGCGGCGTCGATGTGGTTGTCCTTGAGCATGACAGCCGTCGACAGGTTATAGCGGTGGTTGCTGCCACCGCCGATCTCGACTGCAGCCTTCTCGAAGACACGCATGCCCGGCGTGGTCTTGCGCGTGTCGACAAGCACGGTCTTGGTGCCCTCGAGCGCAGCTGCCATCCGATGCGTGTAAGTAGCGATGCCGCTCATGCGCTGCAGGTAGTTGAGCGCCACGCGCTCGCCCGAAAGCAGTACGCGCGCATCGCCGCGCACCTGGCCCACGTGGTCGCCGGCGTGCACCTCGTCACCATCGGCAACATCAAACAGCACCGAGCTCTGCGAATCCAGCAGCTCAAAGGTGCGAGCGAACACATCCAGGCCCGCGATAATGCCATCGGCCTTGGCGATAAGCTCCACCGTGGCGGGACGCGCCGTGGGGCACACGCTCGCCGTGCTCACGTCCTCAAAGGTAATGTCCTCGCGCAGAGCCTGCAGAATCAAATCATCGACGACGAGCTTCATGGTAATGGGATTCATGGTCTACTCCTCCACGGCCTGCGTGCCGGCGGCACGGGCCAGATCATCGATTGCAAGGTTATCGGAACTCAGGGCGCGATGGTGCCCATCGAGCGCGGGCTCGCCCGTCTGCTCCACGGCAAGCGACTCGCCGGTACGCATACGCCAAGCGGCGCGACGACCCCAGACCAGCGCTTCGAGCAGGCTGTTTGATGCAAGGCGGTTCTTGCCGTGAACGCCGTTGCAGGCTGTCTCGCCCGCGGCGTAGAGCTCGGGCATCGAGGTGCGGCCGTCCTTGTCGACCCACACGCCGCCCATAAAGTAATGCTGCGTGGGTGTGACGGGAATGGGCTCGTCCAGGATGTCGCGGCCGTCCTCCAGGCAGCGTGCGCGGATGTTGGCGAAGTGCCCGGTCACCACGTCGCGCTCGACGGGGGCAAAGCTCAGCCACTCGTGCTCGGTACCGTCCTGCTTCATCTGCTCGCGAATGGCGGCGGCGACCACATCGCGCGGCTGAAGCTCATCGGTAAAGCGCTCGCCGGCGGCGTTGAGCAAAATCGCGCCCTCGCCGCGGCAGCTCTCGCTGATCAGGAAGGTGCGGCCCGGTTGCGGCGAGAACAGACCCGTGGGGTGAATCTGCACGTAGTCCAGGTGCTCCATCTTAATGCCATGCTCCTGAGCGATGTAGCAGGCATCGCCCGTGAGCTGCGGGTAGTTGGTCGAATGGTCGTATACGCCGCCGATGCCGCCCGTCGCCCACAGCGTGTGGCGGGCATGGATTTTAAACGGCTCGCCGGCATGCACGCCCTCGGTGACATTTGCCAGCTCGTCGGCGGGACGAACCGAGTTGTCCTCGTCCACGGGAACGGCGACGACGCCGGTGCACACCGTGGCGCCGTCACGCTCGCCCGTCAGGATGTCGGTCATGGCCACGTGCTCCAAAATCTGCACGTTATCCAGCTTGCGAACGGCCTGGAGCAGCTTGGTTGTGATCTCCTTGCCCGTAATGTCGGCATGGAAGGCAATGCGCGGGCGGCTGTGTGCGCCCTCGCGGGTAAAGTCGAGGCTGCCGTCGGCCTTGCGCTCAAAATCCACGCCCATGGCCAGCAGGTCGTTGATGACCGAGCGGCTCGAGCGGATCATGATGTCGACGCTCTCGCGGCGGTTCTCGTAGTGGCCGGCGTGCATGGTGTCCTCAAAGAAGGCATCATAGTCGGAGCCTTCAGGCAGCACGCAGATTCCGCCCTGCGCGAGCATCGAGTCACACTCATCGACAGCGCCCTTGGAGAGCATGATCACGCGCGTGCTCGTCGGCAGATTGAGGGCCGCGTACAGGCCCGCCACGCCGCAACCGGCAATGACAACGTCGCACTCCATATCGGGGTATTGTTTGGTTTCCACAGGAATCCTCTCCCTTGTAATGTGACATAAGGGACTGTCCCTCATGTCACATTGGCTTAGCGCGCCGCGTACTCGAGCATGCGGTCGAGCGTGAGTTTGGCTTGGTCGGCAGCCTCGTCCGACACGCCGATCTGCACCTCGCCCTCGCCCGTCTCCAGGCAGCGCACGAGCTTTTCGAGCGTGATGAGATCCATGTTGACGCAGGTGGGTTGCACCGCGGGGAAGTAGAACTTTTTGCCGGTGCCCTCGCAGCGGCGCTCGAGCTCGTAGAGCACGCCGCGGACCGTCACGATGATGAACTCACTCGCGTCCGAATCCTCGGCGTACTTGATGATGCCGGCGGTGGAGCCGATGTAGTCGGCCTCGGCAAGGACGTCGGCCTTGCACTCGGGGTGCGCCAGCACGAGCGCATCGGGATGCGCCTCCTGCGCGTCGACAATCTGCTCGACGGTGATGATGTGATGGCGCGGGCAGTAGCCATTGTTGAGGATGACGTGCTTTTGGGGCACCTGCTCGGCTACGAAGCGGCCCAGGTTTTGATCGGGGATGAACAGGACGTGCTGCTGCGGCAGCTCGGACACGATCTTGACGGCGTTGGAGCTGGTGACGCACACGTCGCTCCAGCTCTTGATCTCGACCGTCGAGTTGACGTAGCAGACCACGGCAAGGTCGTCGCCGTACTCGGCGCGCGCCGCGTCGACCGTCTCGCGCTTGACCATGTGCGCCATGGGGCAATCCGCACCCGGCTCGGGCAGCAGCACGGTCTTGGTGGGGTTGAGCAGCTTGGCGCTCTCGCCCATAAACTCCACGCCGCACAGCACGATGGTCTGCTGCGGCAGGCTCTTGGCGAGCTTTGCCAGGTAGAAGCTGTCGCGACGTAATCGGCAACGGCTTGGACCTCGGGCGCCACATAGTAGTGCGCCAGGATCACCGCGTCACGTTGGGTTTTTAGTTGCTGAATGGCCTCGACGAGCTCTGCGGGCACCAGTGCCGCGCGCTCCGTTGCCGTCGTTGCCGATGCTAGGCCGGCCGCGATATCGCGTGCAAGCTCCGACGCTCCATGTTCGCGCTCTGTGCCATCAAGGCCCCTCTCTTTTGGCGAATCTTGGGGCTTTAGTATGACACCTAGGTTTACAGCTGACAAGACAGCTGTAACTAGGTGTAAAGTTGAAATAAAGATTCAATCATGCGACAGGTCCATTTTGCCTTGGCCCAAGAAACGATGGGCATAAAAGCGGGTCCAGATCGCTCGATCCGGACCCGCTGGGGACTGGCATGCGGTTAAGCGCGGCGCTTCATGGCCCACGCCAGCAGCAGGGCCGCCACACCGGCTGCGAGCACGGCACCAGCCATGCGTACGCGCTATCGCCGGACTGAGGCAACGTCTCCCTGCTAGCCTTCTTCTTAGGCTTGGAAGTCGTAGTCGTGGTCGTAGTAGTCGTGGTGGTCTGACCAGGAGCGGGCTTGGCAGCCTCGGCAACGGTAAAGGTCGTCTCGGCCGTGCCCGTGGTCGAAACCACGCTCAGCTTGTGCTCGCCCACGCCGAGCGTCTTCAGGAAGCTCGCCTTGAGCGTCACGATCGTAGAGCCTTCGGTGAGCACGTAGTTCTCGGCCGCGACCTCCTTATCGTCAACCAGCACCTTCTGGAAGTACTTGATCGGCGCGTTCGAGCGGAAGCTCAGGTCCTTAGCGGCCTCGACCACCATCGTCTGACCCTTACCGTCGATGATCTCGGGCTTCAGAATCGCGATCTCCTCGGTCTTGCCCTTCTCGCCGCAGACGGTGCACTCCTCATGCCTCTCTCCCTTGGCTCAACGGTCGCCGGCTTGTCGACAACCCACTTAAAGGTATGCTCGGCCTTGTCGAGGACCTCGCCGCAGCGGCAGATATGCCAGTGGTTCTTGGCGTCGTGTGCCCAGCCGGAGCCGTCGGGCTCGTGCTTGAGCACGCCCTCGACCGTCACGTTCACATCGCCCTCGACGTCCTTGAGCTCATAGGTGCCGTCGTCGGAAAGCTTAACGGCCTTACCATCAACCTTTACGGCGTAGTCCTTGCCCGCAAAGTACGCACTATCGATGCTCATGGTAAGCGTTGCGGAACCGTGCCAGTCGAGCTCGGTTGCCGTCGCGGTGAGCGTGTAGCCAACCTGGTTGCTCGGCAGCGTCACGACGAGCTTGCGACCGGTAGCCACGGTGACCTCGGTGACGGAAGACGCGTCGTAGTTGGCCTTGGCTGATAGCGCACCTCGTACACGCCGGCGGCGAGATCCTTAAGCTCGGTCACGCCCTCGCCCACGGCTGGTACTCGGCAGCGCCCTTGGCGCGCCACTCCATGGTGGCGTCGACGCCCGTGATCTTGCCGTCCTTCTTGCCGCTCACGGTCTCGGCGGTGGCCTGGACCACCGGCGCGTACTGCGCGGCGTTCTTGATGGAGAACTCGCAGGTCAAGCCATCGGCGGGCAGCACGTAGTTGCCAGCAGCCTTGCCCGTCAGCTCGGCGAGGGTCGCCTTATAAGAGGTGCCGACCTCGGTCTGGGAGCCCTCGACGGTCGCGCCGAGGTCATCATTGCCGACAACATTGCCGAGCGTGGCCACAGGGCAGTGCTCCTTGCCGTCATAGGTGAACTCGGTGGTGCCCCACGTCACAGTGAGCAGACGCTGGTTGATGGTGAACATGCCGTCGACGAACGTGATGCTGTAGTTGGGGTTTGCACCCTCGGGCTGCATCAGCTGCAGAGCATAGCCGCCCTCGCGCACGCTGTCGTCATCTTCGCGCTCGATCTCAATACCCTGGAGGCTCTCGCCCTCGACAAGCTCGCCGGATGTGATCGTCCACGTAAACACGGGGTCGGCCTCGCCGTACGTCTTGGAGGAGGCATCGGCCGCAACCGTGATCGCGCGTGGCTTGACCTCGAGCGTAACCTCACCCTCGGCGGTCGCACCGTCAATCGTCACCTTGTAAGCAACGGTCAGCGTGCCAACGTCCTTGATCTTGGGGGCCTCGGGGGACCAGTTCTTGCCGTCGGTGCTGTACTGGGCCGTTGCGCCCTCGGGCAGGCTCGTCGCATCGACCGCGTGATACGCACCGTCGTACTCATCGGAATAGCCAACAATAGCTGCAGCCGGAATCTCGACTGCAGGCAACGCATGTCCACAGACTGTGCACTGCTGATGCTTGGAGCCAGCCTCGGTTGCCGTGGGCGCCTTGTCGATGACCCACTCAAAGGCGTGCGAAGTCTCATCGATCTTCTCGCCGCAGGTGCACTGATGCCAGTGCGTATTATCGTTGGAGAGCCACTTATCGTTCACGGCCTCGTGCTTGCGCACGCCCTCGACCGTGATGGCGGTATTCTCCTCGACATTGCTCAGGACGAACCTTCCGCCCTCGTTCTTCTCGAGAAGCACGCCGTTTGCCTTGACGGCAAAGTCGTCGCCCGCGTAGTAGCCATCGGAGATTTTACCGAGAACTCCACGCTTTCGTGCCACTGCAGCCTGTTCGGGCTATGCCACACTATCGAGTACTCGTCATTTTCTCGGAAAGACTGACGTTCAGGTACTTGCCCTTGCCGATATGCACTTCCACAGGCGTGGACGGCATGTAATTATCGGTCTCGGCATACCAAACCTGGTAGTCGCCAGCGGCAAGATTCTCAATCTTACCGTCTTCGGAAACCATGGTCTTCGGCCATCCGGCTCCCCGGGCTTCGGTGCGGAACAGGCGGTAGCGACGCCGCCGCGCGCGCCTTCGATCTTGCCGTCGCACTTGCCACGGACGGCTTCGGCGGTAGCTTCAGGCCCTGGGGCTCCTCCTGCTCGGCCTTATAAATCGTGTAGGTATACTCAAGGTTTTCGGTAGGAAGGGCATAGTTCTTGATGACCTCGGAGTCACCGGCGAGGCCCGTCACCTTTGCCGGATAGCTACCGGCATCGATGCCCGTCGCGTTCTCGACCTCATAGGAAACCTTACCCTCGTCACCCTCGGCAACATTGCTGACCGTGACCTTGGGACCTTGAGGCTTGCCGTTATAGGCATACGTTCCGACCGTCCAGCCAACACCAATCTGGCGCTTGGCGATCTCGAACGTGCCGGTCTGGAGCGTCGGAGCATAGTTCGCCCGCTGGATCTTGTCGCCGACCTCGCTCTCCTCGATCGTCAGCGTATAGGTGCCCACGTTCTCGCCGGCCTCACGGTGAATCTTGAACCAGGAGAGCGGGTAGCCCTGAACAATCGAGCCCTTGACGGCTTCGAGTTCAAAGTTCGGATCGGCCTCGCCGTACGCCTTCGAAGCGTCCTTGGGCCTCACCGTCACCGGACGGGGATCGACCTTAAGCTCAACCTCGCCCTTGCAGATGTCCCCAGACGTAAGGATCGCCTCAAATTCGATGGTCTTGGACCCGGCATCGCAGATGAGCGGAGACTCGTCACTCCACTTCTTCTCGCCCTTCTCGCGATACTTAATAGATGCAACAGTCTCGGTGTCAACCGTCACGCTGTGCCACTCGCCATCGTAGGTGCCCGAGTAGCCCTTGATGCCGAAGGCGGGGATCTCGACAGACTCGCGCTCGTAGCCGCACGTCTTGCAGCGCTCATGCTTGGAACCGGGCTTATCAGCCGTAGCGGCCTGGTCGACGACCCACTCAAAGTCATGCTTTGCGCGGTCAACGTCCTCCTTGCCACAGGTGCAGGTGTTCCAGTGTTCGGCGTCGTCGTGCTTCCAACCGCTACCGTCGGCCTTCTTAGGGCCGTCCTTGACCTCAACCGTCAGGGCCTCGGAGGCGCTATGGTTACGGTCGGCCTTAAGGCGAACGCTGTATTTGCCAGCGGCGAGGCCCTTAACCGACGTCTCGCCTTCGGCAATCCGCTGATAGTCGCTGGCAACCTCGGCTTTCCACTCGTAGGTGTTATCAATCCCGTCGATGCTGCCATCCGCCAAGGCATGCCCGGTCGCGGCCGTCGTCTTGACGTCCTTGGGAGCGGCCTGATCGGCGGGAGCGATCTTAATCTTAAGCTCGCCCTCCACCGGCACGTAGTCGGGTGCGGTAATACGGTACTTAATTATCTCGGCGCACACGTTGTCATAGACATCGCGCGTGACATTGGTATAGGAGGGGATTCGGTCTTCGTACAGCAAGCCACCATCGACGCTATATTCGATCTGCATGCCCTCGGGGGCGTTGTCGACCGTCACCGACGACGAGTGAGCCTTGCATCATAGGTGCCGTCAAAGCCCTTGGCTGAACATTCTCGAACTGCGTGCCGTAGATGCTCCAGTAGAAAAACTTGCAGGAGTAAATTGACTCGTAGGATGCGAAGTTTCCCAGGCCCCAGAGCTGGCTCCGGTACGCACCTGGATCTTTCTCCGAAACCGATTCGCCCCAAGCGAGGCGTTCGAAATCGACGCCCTCTTTAAGCTCGATCCATTCGTCGCCAAGCTTATACGTCACCTTAATGCGAGGCGTTATCTCCTCGCCCGTCCACTTATAAGACGGAACGTCGTTGAGCACGTCACCGTTGCTGAACCTGACGCTATCCTTCAGCTTGTCGTAGCCGATGACTTCGATCTTGCAAAGATCCTTGCGGTTGGAGTCCTTCTCCGCAAGCGAGGCGGGGTTGATCTTGAACACGCGCTCGAGCGTAACATCGCTTTGTCCCTCGATGGCAACCGTCGCCACCACGCGATAGGTGCCGCATCGCACGGCTGCGACCCTTCCATCTCGATGCCCACGGTGTCATTCTCATCCGCGCAACGGTAAAAGCGTGCGCACACAATCTTTACCTTGCCCTGGGCCACAGCGTTGTCCTTTTGAGACGGCTTAGTCGTAGCAAGCACGGCGTCGCGCTGTTTGCCGTTGTAGGTAAAGCTCAGGTCGCCTCTCTTGGACGACATCAGCGAGATCGTCTCGCCGTCCCTGGAGTAGACACAGTGTGAGGCCTCATACTGTCCTTTGCACGTAGCCGCGATGCTGTACCCATCCTTGTTGGCGGAATAGGTCCACTCGTGCTCGTGCTTGCGATGGATGACCTTGACCTTGTCACCGGTAACGTCATATGCAAGGTCGGCGTTGGCAAGCTTGAGCCTGCTCGCAAGATCCTCCTGCGAAAGATCGCTCGTGCCAAGGTTCACATACTCATAGTAGTAGTACTGCTTATTGGACTCGGGATCGAACTTGGTATCGTCGACAGACAGGACGCTTCGCCCGCAAAAGACTTATCGACGTGAACCTTACCGTAGCTACCGACATCGGACGCATCGACACCCTTCGCCTTGGCCGTAGTGACCTTCGTGTTGCCAGCGAGCGCCACAGAGCCGAGAGCGTATACAGCGCTACGCAGCGAGTCCTGAGCGTCGAGTTTATGACCATAATCATCATAGAAGGGAGACACATACAGGTCGTCGATAGTCGAACTCTCGATAGTGCAAGAGGCATCTGCCGCCACCGCAATACCGCTCGTCATATGCATCTTATAGTCTTTAGTCATGTATTCGCAGGGGCCATCCCACGAAGTCGAGCCCGTATCTGGCGTAGAACGAATGCTGCAGTTCTTCACCGACAGGTCAGCGTTCCCGACAACAATATTGCCCGAGTGCAGATGATTGCCCTCGACCTTCAAGTAGTCGCATGCAATCATCGACTGGGTATTGTTTTCGAACTTGCAACCGTTCAGCGTTACATGGGGCCTGGCGTTTCTTCCGACTACGCTCAGGGCGCCAACACAGTCGTCGGCGTTGTTGCTAAAGGTGCAATTGGTAAAGGTCGCATTAACCGCAACCTGAGAACCGCGAATAGTAACCGGAGCAGGAGATGCAGTGTAGGTGTTCTTGTCGTTGCAATAGCTGCTCCGGCCGTTCTCTACACAGTTCCAACCGCTGACATTCACGTTCGTGAAGCTGGCCGTCTCCCCCGCACCCATGGTTCCATAGAGCGTGATCGCCCGATCGGTATCTTTGTTACCAGTCTTTGAAACAAGCTTGAGGTTTTTCACGGTAAGGTTGAGGCTTTTGCCCGTGCTCGGCTTATCGATGCCGCCGTGTGCCCTGTAATCGTTACTGTCGCTCAAAAACGTTTTCCATCGCAGCGAACCACAGTCGAGCTGCCTGAATCGCCGATGAACTCGACATGGCCGCCCTTGAGCACAAAGAGCGGGTGCTGTGAATACGTAAGGTCGCGCTTGACGGTCAGCGGACCGCCCAGAGACGAGCTGTCGGTGAAATATAGGCGGGTCGGATTCTCCTTGGTGCCGCCCTCGACTCATAGTGGTCGATATCAACCGTGCCGGCAAGGACATAGTCCTCGCCGGCCTTAAGCACTACAGGCTTATCTTTCTCGTAGTATGACAGGTCATCCTTCGACCTTATTGGAAACGTCGCGCCCTGCGGATACGCCTCCGCTACCGTAGGCGTGGCGAGCGTCGTCGCCGCACCCCCAAGCGCCAGCGCTGCAACCAGCACGCAAGCAGCAAGTCTGCGCATCCCCATCTTCTTCTCCCTCATCATAGCTCCCCTTACCCCTATGCTTTCGCAATGTTCGTTATCGCCCGGCGCCGGCGGCCGGCATGATTCCCCGTCCGACCGCCGGCATCGATTGACGTGTGTATCCATGGAGTATTGTGCGGTCGTCAAAACTGACGCCCTGCCGCTTGGCGCGAGTTGCACGCCTTGGGGCGCAAATGGGACACGCCTCCGCGGGCGGCGCGCACCCAATGTGGCAAAATCGAACTACTAAGGGGGCTCGAATGCTCAAGATTATCGCCTGCGACGACGACGTCGCTTTTCTAGATAGACTGCACCGGATGATCGACCGCTGGTCGACCGAGACGGGCACGGCAGTCGACGTTGCGCTCGTCACGCGCGGCGAGGACCTGCTGGCCCGCCATGCCGCATCGCGTGCCGACATCATTCTGCTCGACATGATCATGCCGCTCGTCAACGGCATGGATACCGCGCGGGAGCTGCGCCAATCCGACACCGCCGTGCGCCTGGTGTTTCTCACCTCGTCGCCCGAGTTCGCGCTGGAGTCCTATGAGGTCCGCGCCTTCGACTACCTGCTCAAGCCCGTAACGTACGAACGCCTGGCGCAACTGCTCGACGAGCTTTCGAGCATGCGACCCGCCGTGACCGACGAGCTCGTAACCAAAACGTCCTTTGGCTACCATGCCCTGCGCCTGTCCGATATCGAATATGCCGAGGCCCGCAACAAGCACGTGGTATTCCACCTACGCGACGGGCGCGACATCGAGCGCTCGAGCCGTTCCGCAACATCGAGGACCAGCTAGCCAAAAACGCGAGCTTCTTTAAATGCCACCGCAGCTACCAGGTCAACCTGCGCAATATCGACCACTTCAACCGCACGGATATCGTCATGCGCTCGGGCGCTTGCATCCCGCTGGCGCGCAGCTGCAAGCAGGTTTCCAGGATGCTTACTTTGCGGCACGGTTCGAGGGCGGGAGGCGCTAATGCTCCCCACGGTCGAGATGATGCTTTGGGCAATTCACCACGCAACGACCCTGCTTTTTGGCGTTTTTGCTCGGCGGCGCTCTGCGGTATCGAGATCAACCGGCGTCATGCGCTTGAGCTGGTGATGGTCGGCGCCGTAACCGGATGCGCATTCGGCCTCGCCAATGCCGTCGGCGGCGAGCTTTTCGCCCGTCAGGTATATCCACTCGTCGTGCATCTGCCGCTCGTCATCTATCTGTGCGCGCGCTATCGCCTGAGCCTGCTGCTCGTTATGCTGGGCGTCACCAGTGCTTATCTGAGCTGCCAGTTCAGCAACTGGATGGCATCGCCGCGCTCGCCGCCACCGACTCGCAAATCGCGTACTACGTGGCACGCATTATCACCACGGCCGTCGTCTTTGCAATCCTGCTGCATTGGGCCAGCGACATCGGCCCGCGCCTGGCGGTTAAAAGCCCCACCGAGCTCGAGATTCTGCTCATCCTGCCGCTCGTCTATTACATCTTTGACTACGCCACTAACGTCTACACCACGCTCTTCCACTCGGGCTCCGTGGTGACGGTTGAGTTTTTGGCGTTTGCGCTTTGCGCGTTCTACCTTATGTTTCTTGCTGTGTATCTGCGCGAATACGAGGCGAAGGAAATTGCCGAGCGCGAGCGCTGGATGCTTGCGACCCGCGACAGCGCGGCCATCAAGGAACTCGAGGCCTGGCGCCAATCTGGACGTGAGCTTTCGGTCCTCCGCCATGACATGCGGCACTTCCTGCGCGGCCTTGCGGCTTTGATCGAGGAGGGCCGCATCGACGAGGCACTCGAGCGCATCGACGAGCTCTGCGAGACGAACGACCGCACCGCCGTGCGCCGCTACTGCGCCAACGACACGGTCAATATCGTGCTTTCGTCATTTAGCTCCGATATCAACCGAAACGGCATCACCGCCGATTTGCGCGCTGCCGTGCCCGAGAGCGTCCATGTAGCCGACGTCGATCTGTTTAGCGTGCTCTCAAACGCCCTGGACAACGCCATCGTCGCCGCAAGCGCCGCTCCCCAGGGCAAGCGATTTGTCGATCTGGACCTGCGTTGCGAGGACGGGCAACTGCTCCTTTTGGTCTCCAACACGTTTGGGCGCCCGCCGCGCATGGTCGACGGCATGCCCGTAGCCGGGCACACCGGACACGGCTTTGGAACCAAGAGCATTAAGCTTGCCGTCGAACGCATGAACGGCAACTGCCAGTTTCGCATCAACGGCGACCGGTTTGAGCTGCGCGCCGTGATGTAAGGGCGCGACAAGTCGGCGCCGCGCTCGACCGTCAGGGCCGCCTTACCGGCTCCGGTCCGCTACAGCGGCGCGGCTGCCGGGGTCAGCTGCTTGATGTATGCCCACATGCGCTGCTTGGCGGCTTTGTCAGTGAGCGCCGCCTCAAAACCGTCGAGCGCGAGCACGCGACGACCCTGCACATGGGCGACCAAGCCGGGCTTGAGCATGGCGGTATCGAAGTCGTCGATTGCCACGAGCATGTCGGCATAGGTCTCGCGCATGGTATCGGCCGCGCGATCGTCCAACAGCAGGACCGCCTCGGGGTCCAAGGCCTCGAGCGCTTCGCGGAACAGCTCGCACGGCAGGCCCTCGCCTATCGCAACCGCTCCGTCGCCCGCGCCGGCAACACTTGCCAGCACGCAGAAATCCTCGGGCGCGTAGCCGATGGC
>ENA-OQBT01000776-OQBT01000776.1-human-gut-metagenome-genome-assembly--contig:-NODE-776-length-16893-cov-5.645771_pt1 | contig 16893 bp, 20 predicted proteins | sample MGYA00242749_ERZ504557 | MGnify/ENA primary metagenome ERZ504557 (study PRJEB26092, sample SAMD00036243) | human gut metagenome | host: Homo sapiens | study: EMG produced TPA metagenomics assembly of... | reverse complement strand
ATTATTAAAGAGTGTAACTCCTTCGGTCAGGTGTCGGCGGCCAGGGTACGATATTAGCCAGCAAAATCCTCACCATAGGCTCATCGGACATGGCTACGATGTCAAGATGTCCGAAGTCCACGGCATGAGCCAGCGCGGCGGCAGCGTCAGCACGCAGGTCCGTTTCGGCTCCCAAGTCTATTCGCCCATCATCGGCGAAGGATCGGCAGATGTCCTCGTCGCCTTTGAAGAAATGGAAGCCGCCCGCTATGCCCGGTTCCTGAAGAAAGACGGCAAGATGGTCGTCAATACGGCGCAGATCCCGTCGCTGCCCGTCCTTTCCGGAGACTGCCCGTATCCCCAGGGGATCGTGGAAGAACTGAAGAAACACGTGCCCGTCTGGGCTTTCGATGCGACGAAGGTCGCAACGGACCTGGGCAATCCCAAGAGTGCCAACGTCGTTCTCCTGGGCGCCCTTATCGAGCCTGGGCCTCCACGATATCGACTGGAGGGGCATCATTGCCAAGACGGTTAAGTCCGCCTTTGTCGACATCAACTTAAAAGCCTTTGATGCCGGTGTGGCCGCGGCCAGACAGTGAGGTGGCGGATCATGGACATCTATCAGGAATATGAAGGGAAATGCTGTACGCCTGACCAGGCTGTGCAGGTCGTCAAAGATGGTGACTGGGTCGATTACGGTATGAGCTGTGCTTATCCGATGGCCCTCGACAAGGCCTTGGCCCGGCGCCATGGTGACTTGAAGGATATTAAGGTCCGCAATGCTATTTCCTGCCATACCGTCGCTATTTTGGAAGCCGACCCGGATAATGAAACCTTTACGTATCTCCGGCCATAGAGCGGGCTGTCATAGCGCAAGGTCTGTGACATCATCATGGATACTAAGGAGCCGCATAAGATGACCATGATATTGGACTGACTGAGCAAGGTGTCCCAGATACGCTGGAATACAGAGAGAAAAGCCGGATTATTCTTGCCGATATATTGAAATTCGTCTATGACCAGGACGATTCGCTGATGAGCCGCTTCTTGGGCTAAGGCTTTGAAGATAGGTTTCCAGCGGAGGATGGCAGCTGATTGCAACAGCTCGTCATCTAAAAAATCGGCGGCTATTTGTTGAAAGGCCTGGCGGTTCATGGTTTCAAATATAACTTAATTCTTCTGTCGGAAAGAGATGTGCGGCAAGGGAATCTGCGCTAAGATGACGGCGGCGAAGACGAGGACGCAGCCGGTCAATTCTTTGGCTGTCATGACTTCTCCCAGGATAAGCCAGCCTGCTAAGGCGGCAAAGACCGATTCCAGACTCATGATGAGGGTCGCCGTCGTCGGTTCGGTATATTTCTGGCCGACGATCTGCAAGGTGTAGGCGACGCCGCTGGATAGCCGCCAGCGTAGAGTAGGGGCCATTTGGCAGCCCACAGGGCAGACCAGTCGGGCTGCTCGAAGAGGACTGTCAGCGTACCGGAAAAGAGAAAGGCCGTGGCGAACTGGACCCAGGACAACTTGATGCTGTTGGCTTTTTTCAAGAGAAAATGGTCGATGACCAGGATGTGCAGAGCGAAGAAGACGGCACAGCAGAGGACCAGGAAGTCGCCGAAAGAAACTTGGAAATCGCCGTTGATGCATAAGAGGTAAAAGCCGGCAATGGCCAGGGCGACGCAGATTACGATGATCCGCGAGACCTTGCGGCCCATGAAGCGGCCCAGGAGGGGGACGAGAATGATATACAGGGCCGTGATGAAACCGGCTTTCCCGGCCGTCGTCATGGAGATGCCAACCTGCTGCAGTGTATCGGCAGCGCCCAGGACCAGGCCGCACCAGGCCCCGCCTATGAGGGTGATGCGGTCGGGCTTCAGCTGCTGGAGAATAGGCGGATACGTTCCATCTGCTTTATCGGTAAAGAGCAGGATGACCGGGATGAGGACGATGATGGCGATGACATCGCGGGCGGCGCTGAAAGTAAAAGGGCCGATATAGTCCATGCCGACGCTCTGAGCGACAAAAGCCGCTCCCCAGATGAGGGCCGTAATGAGCAGTAGTATCGTGCCCTTTGCTTGTGACTGATACATAAAATGAATCCTTTCTCGAAACGAAAAATAACCAGAATATTTTTATTTTATACTGCCTTTTGAAAAATGTAAATGAAAATCGCTTGACTGAGAGTTCACTCCCGGTTGTATAGTGAACTAAAAGTAGAAATTTTTATAGATATAGGCTTTAAGCATTTCTAGAGAAAAGATATAGGCATTAGCTATTTTTAGATGGACCAGTATAATAGAAACAGTCAAGATTATGAATTTTACGAGGAGGAAGGATTGATGGAGATGATTAGCAGGAAACACGCAGGATTGGCTGCAATCGGTCTGATAACTGCCGTTTTTTTATTCTTTTTGACGGGTTCTGTCCCTTGTAAGCAAGCTGGCAGCCAGCCGACAGTTGGGCACAATGCTTTCATTTTTGGTGATGCTCATTCGTATGTTGTCGAATCGCGCCTTTCCTTTGAAGGCGGCCATGCCATATTGGCTTATATGATACGCCGGCAGCTCTGGAATTTTCGGAACGTCAGCCCTTGGTCATACCCCTTCAGCGCCAGGGGAACCGGATCGTCATGACCGGATTGCCACAGGTCGTCGTACCCAACCAGAATATGATTGGCATGAAGCCGGATATTGGCGATATTGCCTTTGATGTCAATACGCAGTCTCTGGTCATCTTCTGTCAGAAAGAAGAGCCAGCACCGAACTTGATTCCCGTCGGTCATGTGACGGGCGGTATGAATTACTTGTTGCAGACTCAGGGGGATTTTGAAGCTATCTTACGAAGAAATAAGGCCATCGTTTATAAGGAGGACTATATCATGTTTGGATTAGGCGCACCGGAATTACTGCTCATCTTAGTCATCGCCCTCGTCGTCTTCGGACCGGGAAAACTGCCAACTATCGGCAGGGCCCTGGGAAAGAGCCTGCGGGAATTTAAGGAAGCCGTCAATACGACGGATGTCAAGACCGACGAAAAGAATAGCGATGAAAAATAAACGCAGGCCGCAGGTGGCTGATGGTCGGTCGCAAATAGTACACGGCCTGTAGTCTTGTGTGTAGGGGCCGTCCTAAAAGGCGGCCCGCTAGGGAGGTTTCATCACAACCTGTTCTGCTATGATGGCAGGCTTCGATAATTTTTTGAAGGGAAAATTAGAAAAATTGTTTGTTGCCTAGATTTTGTAATATTTTTCACAAAATATGATTGCAGTCGCCGCAGGAAAGTTTTATACTATATGTAAGGTTATCTCATACTACTATTGCAAAGTCATGAAGGAGGAGACTTTAGAATGTACAAACTTTCACAAATTCCGGAAGAGTATAAGAAAAAATTGATTACGGCCGAACAGGCTGCAGCCCTCGTCAAAGATGGCGACCGCGTTTCTTATGGCCTCGGCTGCGCTGCTCCGTATGATATCGATATCGAAATCGGTAAACGGGCCAAAGACCTGCACGGTGTTGAAATCGTCGCTACGACCGTCGTCAAAGACGAACCGTATGCAGCATATCTGAATAGTGACTCGAACGAACAGATCCGTTTCGCAACGGCTCATATGAACGGGTTTGAACGCAAGATGTCCAAAGATGGCCGCTGCTGGTTCATTCCTATTCTCTTCAACGAATTGCCGAAGTATTGGGAAAACATCGATAAACTCATCATCCAGGTTCATCCTATGGACCAGTGGGGCAACTTTAACCTCGGACCTCAGGCTTCTGACCTTCGCGGCTTGATCCGTGCTGCTAAGACGATTATCCTCGAAGTCAACCAGAATATGCCGAAAGCTCTGGGCTATGAAACGGAATTGAACCTCTGCGACGTCGACTATGTCGTCGAAGGCTCGAACCATCCCATGCCGCAGATTCCTAACCGCGCAGGTACGCCGGTCGACGACAAGATCGCCGATTACATCATCCCCATGATCGAAGACGGCAGTACGCTCCAGCTCGGCATCGGCGGTATCCCGTCGGCTGTCGGCCGCAAACTGGCTGAATCGGATGTCAAAGATTTGAGCGGTCATACGGAAATGCTCGTCGATTCCTATGTCGACCTCTATGAAGCCGGCAAAATCACGGGCCAGAAGAACCGCGATAAAGGCAAGATCATCTATGCTTTTGCCGGCGGTACACAGCGCCTCTATGATTTCATCAACGACAACCAGATTGTCTTCAACGCTCCGGTAAGCTACGTCAACAATGTCGGCGTCGTCGCCAGCATCGATAAATTCATCTCCATCAACGGCTGCATCGACCTCGACCTCTATGGTCAGGTCAACGCTGAAACGGCTGGCTATCAGCAGATCAGCGGTACCGGCGGCCAGCTCGACTTCGCCCAGGGCGCTTTCGCATCCAACGGCGGCAAGAGCTTCATCTGCGTCCATTCGACGCGTAAATTCAAGGACGGCCATGTCGAATCCCTGATCAAACCGACCCTCCCGGCTGGTACGGTCATCACGACGCCGCGTTCGGCTGTCCACTACATCGTCACCGAATACGGTACAGCCCTGCTGAAAGGAAAATCGACGTGGGAACGCGCCGAAGCCTTGATCAACATCGCTCATCCGGACTTCCGTGAAGAACTCATCAAAGATGCAGAAAAGATGGGTATCTGGACCAAGACCAGCAAGATTTCCATGTAAATAATAGGTTGTAGTCCGTAGGGGCTTGCACGTGGCAAGTCCGCCCTACAACGCAAAAAGAGGCTGTCTTCATGCGACAGCCTCTTTTTCTATGCCCCAGCCAAACTGGTAATTTTTTTTAGCATATTTTGGTAAATCTTAATTTTGCTTTCTCAATGGTTTATGGTATCTCCATATTCCCGTAGCCCAAGCTGTCGAAGATTTTCAGAAAGAAAACGTCCGCTGCCAGCTCCAGTCTAAAGGTACAAAATCAGCAAAGCGTAGACTCAAAGCCATTTCTGGACGAGAGAACCGTTGGATGTCTGATGTAAACCATCAGATTTCTAAGACACTCGTTGAAAAATACGGCAAAGATACGCTGTTTGTGCTTGAAGATCTGACCGGTGTTAGCTTCGAAGCGTCCCATCTTTTAAAAACTGCTAAACAAAATTACGACCTGCGCAGCTGGGCGTTCTATCAGTTGGAACAATTCTTGACTTATAAAGCTCATGAAAATCGTTCCGAAGTTCTGACGGTATCTGCTAAATATACCTCTCAACGTTGTCCCAAATGCGGTACTATCCACAAGGAAAACCGTGACCATCACAAACACTTATATCGTTGCCAGTGTGGTTACAGATCTAACGATGACCGTATCGGAGCTATGAATATCCAACTCCTCGGAACTATGTGGATTTCCGGGGATAATAATCCTCGTTATGAAAGAATCAAGACTACCTCGGAGTAAATCTCCTTGGTAAAGCGGGTGTTGTCAGCCACCCGATGATGTAGGCGGATTTAGGAAGACATCTTTTAGATGTCGTTAGTACCTATGTAGTTCCGACTTACAAGCTCCCACCTCAAACGCCGAAAGCGTTAGGTGGGGGTAGTTGACCTATGCACCCTATAAAGAACGCCTCAAGAACTGCGTCGAACGGCTCAAGATGGACGAACGGACGGCTAAGGAAATGATACGCAACGTCGACCGGGCCCGCGACGCCTATCAGGTGCGCTACGCCGGCTATCTGCCAGGCGATTTCCACCATACGGACCTGCTCATCAACAGCAGCTGCCTCGGTGTCGAAGCGACGGCCCAGTATTTGACCGAACTCGTACTCAAAAAATACAGCTCCCATCACATTGGAGAAGACTAACAGTGCTTCCGCCAGGGACATCGTCCTCATTATTGACAAATGAGAAGGCCTATTGCATGATAGTAGTAACAATAGGCTGAATCAGTTAAAGGAGATGTCTTATGGACGGGAGCAAAATTTGTTATATCTATTTCATACTAAGTCAGGCCATATGGGGCGTCTTGCCGGCGTTCTGGCTGCTGTTGCGGCAGCTGCCGCCGTTGTACACGCTGGCCTCGCGCATTGTCTGGGCGTCGGTCTTCTGCTTTTTCCTCATCATACAGAAAAAGCTCCTGCCCGACCTGAAAGGGGTCCGGCAGGAGCGCTGGCAATGGACGTATATTGCCGGGGCCTGCATCTTCATTACCTTGAATTGGGGGTCCTATATCTACGCGACGACGCAGGGCTTCATTCTCCAGGCCAGCCTGGCTTACTTTATCAATCCCATCGTCCTCGTCTTCTTTGGCGGGCTCCTCTTCCATGAACGGCTGCGGCCCATCCAGAAATTGTCCGTCGTCGTTGCCGGATCCGGCCTGGTCCTGGCTTTCTGCTGTATGGCGTCGTTCCCTGGCTATCGTTCCTCATCTGCCTGACCTGGGCGACGTACAGCATGTTGAAAAAGAAAGTCCGCCTGGACAGCCAGGTTTCAGTCTTCATCGAATCCTTTTCCATGGTACCCTTGTCCCTGCTGTTCATCGCCTTCAGCGAGTGGCATGGCCTGGGCGCTATCGGGACCTTCCAGGGTTGGCAATGGCTGCTCCTGCCGGCGACGGGCGTCGTCACGGCCGTCCCGATGATGCTCTTTTCGGCCGGCGTCAAAGGCGTCCCCATAACGACGGGCGGCATGCTCATGTACCTCTCGCCGAGCATCACCCTGGTCATCGGCCTCTTGAGCGGCGAAACCATCACGCCGCCCCTGCGCCTGACCTTCTGCTTCGCCTGGGTAGCCGTCACCCTCTACATGTACGGCCTTTACCAGACAATCGAGGGGCTTCGTGAAAGTGAATGCCATTAAGCACACCCCTGTTCCAGAATTACACTGTAGGGACTCGCACGTGGCGAGCTCGTTCCGGGATATGTGTGATTTCCAGACCAGTTTACAGTACAGCCTTTGTAGTTTACAGAGAAAACCTTTAAATTTAAAGCCATTCACTAGCCACTAAACCCTAATCACTAAAAAAGGCGCTGTCTTCCTGCGACAGCGCCTTTTTCTCACTTACTTTCAAAAAATGCTTTATAGGCCAGGTAGCCGCTGTAGGCATCGGCTTTGGCGACGATTTCTAAGGGAGCGTGCATGCTGTGCATGGCTACGCCGCAGTCGACGACGTCGCAGCCCCAGTCGGCCATGATGTAGGCGATGGTGCCACCGCCGCCTTGGTCGACTTTACCCAGTTCCCCGACCTGCCAGGGAACTTCTTTTTCGTTGAAGATGCGGCGGATTTTCGCCATAAATTCGGCGTTGGCGTCGTTGCTGCCTGCCTTGCCGCGGGCACCGGTGTATTTGCACAGGCAGATGCCGTAGCGAGTTTGGCCGAGTTCTGTTCTTCATAGGCATCGGCAAAGACCGGGTCGAAGGCGGCGCAGACGTCGGCCGACAGGACTTCGCTGTTGCGCAGGGTCCGGCGCAGCCAGATTTCTTGGTCATGACCCTGGAGGGACAAGAGTTCGGCAATGAAGTCCGGAAAATACGACGACTGGACGCCGGTGTTGCCGACGGAACCGATTTCTTCTTTATCGGCAAAGAGGGCGACTTGCGTCTTTTCGCCCGGTGCCGCATCGAGGATGGCAGCCAGGTTGGCATAAGAGCAGACGCGGTCGTCATGGCCGTGGGACATGATCATCGACCGGTCCAGGCCGACGTCGCGGCTCTTGACGGCGGGATGATTTCCAGTTCGGCACTGGTGAAATCTTCTTCTTCAATGCCGTATTTGTCCTTTAACAAGGTCAGAATAGCCGGTTTCGTCTTTTCTCCTTCGCCGTTCGTGCCGGCCAGGGGCATGAGCATTTCGCCGCTGATGGCTTCAGAGAGTTTCTTAGCAGCCTGGTCCTTGCTCAGGTGAGGCAGGAGGTCGTTGATGAACAGGACGGGATCGCCCGGGTCTTCGCCGATGGAAACATCGACGCGGCTGCCGTCGGCTTTATAGACGACGCCGACCAAAGACAAGGCAGGCAGACCCACTGGTATTTCAGCAAGCCGCCGTAATAATGGGTCTTGAAGTAGACGATTTTGTTCTTTTCGACAACGGGCATGGCCTTGACGTCCAGCCGCGGGCAGTCGATATGGGAGCCGACGATTTTCAGCCCCTTTTCGATGGGGTCAGAGCCGATGACGGCTAAGATGACCGATTTCCCTTTCTGGTCCCAGTAGACCTTGTCGCCGGCTTTCAGGCTGGTGAAGTCAGCCAAGGGCCGGAATCCGGCGTTTTCAGCCTGGCGGATGATTTCCTTATTGGCCAGCCGTTCTGTCCGGGCTGTGTCCAGGAACTGGCGGTAGTGGACGCTGTAAGTTTCCATCTGGCCGCGCTGTTCCGGTGAGAAGCGGGCCCAGACGCTGTTTTCTGTATCAAATGCTTTCATGCATAAGCCTCCCTTTTAAAATGGATGAATTATGAACTTGCATCCTTATTATAACGCACTTATCAGGGCTGTACCAGCTCTTGTAAAAGACTGGTGAAGCAGTTGTATTTTCTCATGTTATGTGGTATTATTAGCCATATTTTATAAATAATAATTCATACATGGAGGGTTTGCCATGATCGATAAAATGATTATCAAAGACTTAGTGAAACAGGCTGTGCCTGATATTTGTGCCATGCGCCGTCACATTCATGAAAATCCGGAATTGTCCGGTGAAGAAGTGGAAACGGCGGCCTTTATGGCAGCCAAATTGCGGTCTTTCGGCATTGATGTACAAGAGCATGTCGCCGGTACGACGGCTGTCCTGGGGACGCTCAAAGGCGGAAAGCCGGGACCGGTCATCGCCTTGCGGGCCGATATGGACGCCCTGCCTATGACGGAAGAAACGGGCCTGCCCTTTGCGTCCAATTTCCCCGGCAAGATGCACGCCTGCGGCCATGACGGCCACATGAGCATCCTCCTCGGTGCCGCTAAGGTTCTGAGCCAGGTGAAAGACGATATTCCCGGTACGGTCGTCTTCATCTGCCAGCCAGCCGAAGAAAAATCGCCTGTCGGCGGCGCCAAGGGGCTGGTTGCGTCCGGCGTCCTCGACGGCGTCGATGCCGTTTACGGCCTCCACGTCTGGCCGGCCCTGCCCAGCGGCAAGATCGGCGTCCTGCCCGGCCCGATGATGGCCGCTTCGGATCATATCCGCATCGTCCTCAATGGTAAGGCCAGCCATGCCGCCATGCCGCATAAAGGCGTCGACACCATCGTCGCTGCGGCCCAGTTCCTGACAGCGGCCCAGACTATCATCAGCCGCCGCGTCAATCCCCTCTATCCGGCTGTCCTGACCTTTGGCAGGATTACTGGCGGCACGCGCTACAATGTCGTCGCCGATACCGTCGAAATCGAAGGGACCTGCCGGACGTACCACGCCGAAGCCCAGGATGCTGTCGAAGCCCATCTGCAGGATACGCTGAAGGGAATCGATGCCATGTACGGGACGGTCAGCCGCCTCGATTATGAACGGGGTTATGCTGCTGTCCGCAACACGCCCCAGCAGGCCGCTTTTGTCGCCGGTGTGGCCAAGGACTGCTTTGGCCCCGACGTTTTGGCTGAGATCGACGAACCGGCCATGACGGCCGAAGACTTTTCCGGATACCTGCAGAAGTTCGATGGCGGCTTCTTCTGGCTCGGCGCGACCAAGCCCGGCCATACGGTCTATCCCCTGCACAATACCCACTTTGCCGTCGATGAAGCCTGCCTGCCTGTCGGCGTCGAGCTGATGGTTTCCCTGGCCCTGGCCAAAATGACAGAAAAAGCATAATTATTTTTGAAAAAATGCAACTTAAAAAAGGAATCTGCCCCCTTCATCTCGAATATATAATATTAACTGAGATTCCATAGGAGGCGATTGTTTTATGAAAGAATACACAAGTGATAAAATTCGCAACGTTGCTGTACTTTCGCATGATGGCGCCGGCAAAACGGCTGTTGTTGAATCGTTACTGCTTGCCTGCGGCGCTGTCGATGCCGTTGGCGTCGGTAAAGACAACAAGCATATTATGGACTATGAACCGGAAGAAATTAAGAGAAACGTCACCATCCAGCTCGGCATTGCGCCTTGCGAATGGGAAGGCTATAAGCTGAATTTCCTCGATACGCCGGGGTATTCCGAATTCTGCGGCGAAGTCCGCGCCGCCCTGCGTGCCAGCGACGGCATCCTGCTCGTCGTTTCGGCCGAATCCGGGGTTGAAATGGATACGGAACGGGCCTGGGACTACGGTGTCGAATTGAAATTGCCGCGCATGGTTTATGTCAACAAGATGGATGCCGAACATGCTGACTTCTTCGGCTGCCTGGAAAAATTGCGCGCCGTCTTCGGCAAATCCATCATGCCGCTCCAGATCCCTATCGGCGAAGGCAAGGATTTCCGCGGCATCATCGACGTCTGCAAGATGGTAGCCTGGGAATGGAACAATGGCGAATGCACGGAAATCAAGGTGCCGCCAGAATACATGGCCAAAGCCCGCGAAGTCCGCGAAATGTGCATGGAAGCAGCTGCCGAAGGCGATGATGAATTGCTGGAAAAATACCTCAACGGCGATGAACTGACCATTGAAGAACTGCGCAAAGGCCTGCGCCAAGGTATGCTCACTGGCCGCGTCTGCCCGCTCATGTGCGGCAGCGCTATCAACCATATCGGCACAGCTGAACTCCTGCGCCGTATCATCACCTACATGCCTGATGCTTCGCAGAAAGTCATGATGGGCACGGATAAGAAGACGGACGAACCGGTCCTGGTCTATCCCAACAAGCCGTTCACGGCTTTCGTCTTCAAGACCCTCATCGACCCCTTTGCCGGCAATTGAGCTATGTCCGCATTTTCTCGGGCGAACTCAAAGAAGGGGACAAGTTATATAATATGTCCCAGGCCAAAGAAGAAAAGATGGGCAAAGTCTTGACCCTGGTCGGCAAGGAACAGATTCCCGTTCCGGCTGCTATTGCCGGGGACATCGTCGTCCTGCCAAAGTTACCGAATGCCCGGACAGGCGATACCTTTGCGGCTCCTGATTTCCCCGTCGTCTATGACCCTATCCGCTTCCCGAATCCGCTGCATACGGTAGCCCTGGTCCCGGAAAAGAAGGGTGAAGAAGAAAAATTGATGAACGCTCTCCTGAAGGTCAGCGAAGAAGATCCGACGTGCCAAGTAGAAAAGAGTACGGAAGGCAAACAGCTCCTCGTCCGCTGCATGGGCGACGTCCACCTCGATCATATCCTGACTAAGATTGAACGGAAATACGGTGTCAAAGCGAAACAGGAAGACGTCTACATCCCCTATCGTGAAACCATCAAGAGCAAGGCGACAGCTGAAGGTAAGCATAAGAAACAAAGCGGCGGTCACGGTCAGTTCGGCCATGTCTTCTTGGATATCGAACCGCTGACGACGGGCGAACCCTTTGAATTCGTCGATAAGATTTTTGGCGGTGCCGTGCCGAAACAGTACATCCCGGCTGTTGAAAAAGGCGTCCGCGAAACCTTGGAAAAAGGCCTCATCGCCGGCTTCCCCATGATCAACGTCAAAGTCACGTTGACCGATGGCTCTTATCACCCCGTCGACTCGTCGGAAATGGCCTTCAAAGTCGCTGCCGCCCAGGCCCTCAAGAAAGCCGTACCGGAAGCTAAACCGATCCTCTTGGAACCGATTTACAACGTCGACGTCGTCATCCCGGAAGATTACATGGGTGATGTCATGGGCGACTTCAGCAGCCGCCGTGGCCGCATCCTCGGTATGGAACATCATCGCAACCGCAAAGGCATCATCGTCGTCAAAGCCAGGTCCCTCTGGCAGAAATGAAAGATTACGTCACCGTCCTGCGCTCCATGACCCAGGGCAAAGGCACGTTCAACATGGAATTTTTCGACTATGAAGAAGTACCGAAGAAAATCATGGATGAAATCATCGAAAAAAGACAAAGTGAATAAGACTAGTGGCTAGCAGTTCGTGGCTCGTGGCTAGTTAAGGGCCGTCCCTTCGGACGGCTCTTTTTTCTAGCCACGAACCACGAACCACGAGACCCTACAGACATATGCTCAAACGGCATACACGTGTTTACCCAAACGCTTGCCAGGGTGCTTCCGGCGTCGTATAATAAGGATATAAGTAAACGTAAAACGTCGTACTGAAAACAAATCAGACGAAAGGGTGATTTTTATGTCCCAATGGACAGATATGTACAAACAGAAACTGATGACGCCGGAAGAAGCAGTGAAAGTCGTTAAATCCGGGGATTGGGTCGATTACGGTATGGGCACGACTCAGCGATCCTCCTCGACCAGGCCCTGGCAGCCGACGGGATGAACTGCAAGATGTCAAGGTCCGCATGTGTCTTTCCGTAGCGCCGCGGCAAATCATCGAACAGGACCCGGAACGCAAGCCTTTACGGCTATGAACTGGCATATGAGCGGCTATGACCGGAAAAATGCGCCCTCGGCCAGATGAATTTCATCCCCATGTGCTACCGCAACAAGCCGTCCATGTACCGCGACCTCCTCGACGTCGACGTGGCCTTGATTACCGTCGGCCCCATGGATAAACACGGCTTCTTCAATTTCGGCCTGGCCGTCTCGGCAACGGAAGCCATCACCAAGAAGGCCAAGAAGGTCATCGTCGAAGTCAATGAAGCCATGCCCCGCGTTCTCGGCGGCCGCGGCGAATGTATCCATATCAGCGATATCGACGGAATCGTCGAATACGGCAACCATACCTTGCGACGATTCCCTTTACGACAGGTGATGACATCGACGCCAAGATTGCCAAGACCATTGTTCAGCAGATTCCCGACGGGGCGACACTGCAGCTCGGCATCGGCAGCCTGCCCAACACGATTGGTGCCCTCTTGGCCGAATCGGACCTGAAAGACCTGGGCGTCCATACGGAAATGCTCGTTGATGCCTTTTACCTCATGTATCAGCACGGCCAGCTCACGAACCGTCGCAAGGCCTTTTGCCGTGATAAGGTAAGCTGGGCCTTTGCCCTGGGGACGCAGGACCTCTATGACTGGATGGACGACAATCCTTTCCTGGCAGCCTATCCGGTAGACGTCATCAATGATCCTTTCGTCATTTCCCAGATGGATAATTTCATTTCTATCAATAACTGCATCGACATCGACCTCTTTGGCCAGGTATCGTCTGAATCGGCCGGGACCCATCAAATCAGCGGCAGTGGCGGCCAGCTCGACTTCACCGACGGTGCTTATCGGTCCCGCGGCGGCAAGAGCATCATCGCCTTGCGGTCGACGTTCCACAACAAGAAGACTGGCCGCGATGAATCGCGCATCATCCCGACGCTGGCAGCGGGCACGACGGTTACGGACCCGCGCTCCCAGGTCAACTGGTCGCTACGGAATATGGCATCGTCAACCTCATGGGTGCCTCGACCTGGGAACGGCTGAACGCTCATCAGCATCGCCCATCCGGATTTCCGGGAAGACCTGATCAAAGAAGCCGAAAAAATGAAAATCTGGAGATATAGCAATAAACGGTAGGGGATACGCCATTATTCTGGCAAGTGTCTCTCCAGGATACTTGTTCGTCGTAGGTCGTTCATCGTAGGTCGAAATTTCAAAAGCCATTACGATGAACGACGAACGATGAACTGCAAACTACAAACTACAAACTCTGAACTCTAAACCATGAACTAATTTTTACCCTCTAGAGAAAACTGGAAATATTTGTTATAATATAATCGTATGCGCCCATTTGTTCATTTTACGGGCTGCCATATGACGATAACGATTCGGACTGCGGGTCCTTTGCTGGCCGGCAGTTATTTTCAGTTTGTATATGAGGTGAAATTTGTGGACGAACAACAAGTAGATAAAATTGTGCCGGTTTGTCTGGAAAGTGAAATGCAGACGTCGTACATCGACTATGCCATGAGTGTCATCATCACTCGTGCCCTGCCAGATGTACGCGATGGGCTGAAGCCGGTTCACCGGCGTATTCTCTATGCTATGCACGAAGCAGGCATGACGCCGAACAAGCCCTATAAAAAATCGGCTCGTATTGTCGGCGAAGTTTTAGGTAAGTATCACCCCATGGTGACAGCTCCGTCTATGATGCGACCGTCCGCCTGGCTCAGGATTTCTCGACGCGCTATCCCTTGGTCGATGGCCACGGCAACTTTGGTTCTGTTGACGGCGACTCGGCCGCTGCCATGCGTTATACCGAAGTCCGTATGGCTAAGATTACCGGCGAAATGCTGGAAGATATCGACAAGGAAACGGTCGATTTCATGCCCAACTACGATGGCTCCCTGCAGGAACCGACGGTCCTGCCGTCGAAGATCCCGAACCTCCTGGTCAACGGTTCGGCTGGGATTGCCGTCGGCATGGCCACAAACATTCCGCCTCATAATTTAGGCGAAGTCATCGACGGCTGCGTCCTGCTCATCGACAACCCCGAAGCCAGCCTGGAAGAAATCATGACTAAAATCAAAGGGCCTGATTTCCCGACGGGCGCTAAGATCATGGGCCGCGACGGCATCATCAAAGCCTATTCGACCGGCCGGGGCAGCATCAAGATGCGGTCCTGTGCGACTATCGAACCGATGAACAAGGGGAAACACCGCATTGTCGTGACGGAAATCCCGTATCAGGTCAATAAAGCGCGCGTCATCGAGTCCATTGCCGACTTGTCCCGCAATAAGGAAATCGACGGCATTACGGCCCTGCGCGATGAATCGGACCGCAAGGGCATGCGCATCGTCGTCGAACTGCGGGCCGATGTCAACCCGGATATCGTCCTGAACAAGCTGTACAAGCACACGCAGTTCCAGGAAACGTTCGGCGTCATCATGCTGGCCCTCGTCGACGGCCATCCGCGCGTCTTGACGCTCAAACAGATTCTGAACTACTATCTTGACCATCAGAAAGACGTCATCACCCGCCGTAGCAAGTTCGAGCTCGATAAAGCCTGGCACGGGCTCATATCTTGGAAGGCCTGCTCATTGCCCTGGACCACATCGACGAAGTCATCAAGACAATCCGCGAATCGGCTACGGACGATGCGGCAAAACAGTCTTTGATGAGCAAGTTCAATCTCAGCGAAAAACAGGCCCTGGCTATCCTCGACATGCGTCTGCGCCGTCTGACCGGCTTAGAACGCGAAAAGATCGAAGAAGAATATGCGGAACTGGAAAAACGTATTGCCTACTTGCGCAGCGTCCTGGCTGATGAACACAAAGTCATGGAAATCGTAAAGACGGAACTCCTCGATGCCAAGAAGAAATTCGGTGATGAACGGCGTACACAGATCGTAGCCGATTCGTCGGATTTCTCCATCGAAGATATGATCCCCAATGAACGCATGGTCCTCACGCTGACCCGTCGGGGTTACATGAAGCGCATCAACGCCAATGTATACCATACACAGAACAAAGGCGGCCGCGGCATCAAGGGTATGGGTACGAAAGATGAAGATGCTGTAAACCATCTGCTCTATACATCGGCATGGAATACGGTCCTGTTCTTCACCAACTTCGGGCGCGTCTATCGCTTGAAGGCCTATGAAATCCCGGAAGCCAACAGCCGTAATTCCAAGGGTATTGCCGCCATCAACATCCTGCCCTTGTCCAATGGCGAAAAAGTCAACGCCTCATCGACCTCGATCAGGTCGACCCGTCGATGAACCTGTTTATGGTTACAGAAAAAGGCCTGGTCAAGAAGACGCTCCTCCAGGAATTTAAGAACGTCCGCCGCAATGGCCTCATCGCCATTTCCCTCATGGAAGGGGACCACTTGGCCAAAGTACGCCTGACCAACGGCGACCAGACGATTATCTTGGCGACTAAATTGGGCATGGCTATCTGCTTCAATGAAAATGACGTCCGCCCCATGGGCCGGAATACCCGCGGCGTCCGAGGCATTACCCTGGCCGAAGGCGATATGGTCATCGGTGCTGACGTCCTTGAACCGGACTGCCAGGTCCTGACCGTCAGTGAAGAAGGCTTCGGCAAGCGCAACAATATCGATGCCTATAAAGTCCAGCTCCGCGGCGGCAAAGGCATCAAGAACTTCAAGATTACGCCGAAGACCGGCGACATCGTCGGCGTCGAAGTTGTCCATGAAGGACAGGAACTGATGCTCATCACATCGAATGGTATCGTCATCCGCACGGACATCGAGAGCATCGGCATCAAGAAAGGCCGCAATACATCAGGCGTCAAGATCCAGAAACTGGAAGGCGACGATAAAGTAGCGGCACTCGATACCATTGCTATCGAAGGCAACGATGAAGACGAAAAAGAACAGACGAAATTGTTTAAATAAAAAAAGAGGCCTGCGGGCCTCTTTTTTTGCGCTAGTCGCAGTTTGCCGGCCGCAGGCCGCCTCGGACTCAGATGCGGCGTTCCGCCGCGGCAGACTCAAACTGACAACGACGCTTCGGGATGCCCTCGGCGCGTAGCGGGCCGCCTTTACAGGACGGCCCCTACGGAATCGCAGCCAGCGATGTTACGGATTGACGATGAACGACGAACACATCGCCGCAGGCGATGATTCGCGGCCGGCGTCAAGGATTTGAAAAAAATCCTTGACATATTCTTTACATAGTAGTATACTAAATAAGCTGTCGGGGCAAGGCCCTGACGCCGCAGGAACTTTATCCTGCAAAGGTCTGTTTTATGCAGACCGGGGTGATTTGAGTTTTGAAAAAAGTTCAAATTAATCCTTGACAAGCTCTTCTGAGTTTGTTAAAATAAACGAGTCGTCGCCACCCGGTGATGACAACGATGACCTTTGAAAACTGAACAATGAACTGAATGAACGCCAGAGTGCGAGGTTCTATTTCAATAGAACGTTAAACAATGAGTAATACCAATCAATAAACAAGAGCCAAACAGCTCTTCCATATATCATGGAGAGTTTGATCCTGGCTCAGGACGAACGCTGGCGGCGTGCTTAACACATGCAAGTCGAACGAGAAGAG
>ENA-OQBT01000775-OQBT01000775.1-human-gut-metagenome-genome-assembly--contig:-NODE-775-length-16923-cov-2.028400_pt1 | contig 16923 bp, 28 predicted proteins | sample MGYA00242749_ERZ504557 | MGnify/ENA primary metagenome ERZ504557 (study PRJEB26092, sample SAMD00036243) | human gut metagenome | host: Homo sapiens | study: EMG produced TPA metagenomics assembly of... | reverse complement strand
CACCATCGTCGCCAAGTCCATTTCCCGTGGTGGTGGCCGCTCCGCCTACCGCGGTCTGGTCAAAATCGTCAAGGGCGCGTACGGTTCGTCCAACTCGACCGTGTGCGATGCCTGCTGGTCGACGACTTCTCCCGCTCCGATACCTACCCGCATGTCGACGTTCGCGAAGACGACGTTTCGATGGCCCACGAAGCCACCGTTTCCAAGATTTCCGAAGACCAGCTCTTCTACCTGATGAGCCGAGGTCTCACGGAGGAAGAGGCGCGAGGCATGATCGTGCGCGGCTTCGTCGAACCGATCAGCCGTGAGCTGCCGATGGAATACGCGCTTGAACTCAACAGACTTGTGGAACTTCAGATGGAAGGATCGGTGGGCTGATTCCGATGACCGACAACACAACACCCGTCAAGGAAATCAAGATTCCGGTCGCCGACCCCAACGACCCGTACGCGATTCCGGCCGCTATGCCGTCCTCCGTGGACCATGCCGTGCGCTCGTTCAACGCAGGCGACTACCCGGAGCCCAGCCGCAAGCAGGACGAATGGCGCTACACGCCTATCGAGCGCATCAACGAGTTCTTCACCGTGTTCAAGCCTTCCGGCGAAACGCAGATCGAAGTCTCCATGATTGACGCTCGCCGTTGGCCGAAGGCCGTAGGAAGCTACCAGCCAGATCAAGCTCGGTGAGGGCCTGTCCGGCACTGTGTCCAAGCCCAACGACCGCGTCTCCGCAGTCGAATGGGAATCCGGCTGCACCGCAACCATTCTGGAACTGTCCGGTGAGATCGCCCAGCCCGTGCTCGTCAAGGTGCACGGCGCGGGGGAGGACCTCGACGCTTTCCATCTGGTGATCGCCGCCGCCGACAAGGCTCATGCGGACGTCGTCGTGGAACACGACGGTGACGCACGACTGGCCGAAGGCGTGGAAATCACCACCGGCAAGGACTCGCACGTCTCCACCACGTTCGTTCAGGAATGGGCCAAAACCGCCAAGCATGTGGCCAACCACCGCATCCACGTCGGCGAAGGCGCATCCCTGCGCCACTCCGTCGTGACCTTGGGCGGCGACATCGTCCGCATCCGCATGGATCAGGACTTCGGCGGCGAACAGGGCGACCTCAACATGCTCGGCATCTACTTCGTGGACCCCGGCGAGCACATCGAACACCGCACGATGGTGGTACACAACCACCCCGACTGCAAGTCCCGCGTGGTCTACAAGGGCGCGCTTGACGGCAAGGGCGCGCACTCCACTTGGGTGGGCAACGCGCTCATCCAGCCCACCGCCCCCGGCACCGACTCCTACGAGCTCAACCGCAACCTGGTCCTGACCCCGGGCGCCATCGCCGATTCCGAGCCGAACCTCGAAATCGAAAACGGCAACATCATCGGTGCCGGTCACGCCTCTTCGGTGGGCCGCTTCGACGACGAGGAACTGTTCTACCTCGAATCCCGCGGCATCCCCGAAACCGACGCCCGCAAGCTCGTGGTGCGCGGCTTCTTCGGCGAACTCGTCGAGGAGATCGGCATTCCCGCCATCTCCGAACATCTGATGACCGTGATTGACCGCCGACTGGCCCGTGGTGAAAACGACGCCATGGCACAGGTCCTCGAAGACAAGTAAGAACAGCATTTTTAGGAGCACAACAATGTCAACACTCGAAATCAAGGACCTGCACGTCCACGTCGAAACCAAGGAAGGCATCAAGCCGATCCTGAAGGGTGCCACCCTGACCGTCCACTCCGGCGAAACCCACGCATCATGGGCCCCAACGGTTCCGGCAAGTCCACTCTCGCCTACACGTTGGCCGGCCACCCCAAGTACGTGGTCGACTCCGGCGAGGCCCTCCTCGACGGCAAGGACATCCTCAAGATGACTCCGGACGAGCGCGCCAAGCCGGCCTGTTCCTGGCCATGCAGTACCCGGTCGAAATACCGGGCGTGTCCATGACCAACTTCTTGCGCACCGCCAAGACCGAAATCGACGGCGAGGCTCCCGGTATTCGCCAGTGGGCCAAGGACCTGTCCGCAGCCATGAAGCGCCTCAAGATGGACCCGAAGTTCGCCTCCCGTTCCGTGAACGAAGGCTTCTCCGGCGGTGAAAAGAAGCGCGCCGAAGTGCTGCAGCTCGAACTGCTGAAACCGAAGTTCGCCATCCTTGACGAAACCGACTCCGGCTTGGACGTGGACGCCCTGCGCATCGTGTCCGAAGGCGTGAACCGCGCCAAGGAAGCCAACCAGTTCGGCATCCTCATGGTCACGCACTACACCCGTATCTTGAAGTACATCAAGCCGGACATCGTGCACGTGTTCGCCGACGGCCACTTCGTCAAGACCGGCGGCCCTGAGCTGGCCGACGAACTCGAAGAGAACGGCTACGACCAGTACCTGCCCGAAGGCGCCGACTCCGAGTCCGCACTGGCCTGAGTCCGTGACCGTGGGAGTCTGACATGCCCTATTCTCGACACGCTCCGGGCCGCTTAGGCAGGTCTTTACGGTCGCGAACAGGCCATGTCAGACTCCCACTCGTTTCGTACAATTGTTACGTAAGTAGGGGGAACATAATGGTTGATTTTAAGGCGATTCGGGCGCAGTTCCCGATTCTGGATCAGGAGATTCACGGGCACCCGCTCGTGTACCTGGATTCTGCGGCCACCTCGCAGAAGCCGAATGCGGTGATCGACGCCGAGGCGAACTTCTACCGTACAATTAACGCCGGCGTGCACCGTGGTGCGCACGAGCTGGCCGCCCGTAGCACCATGGCCTTTGAGGAGGCCCGAGCCAAGGTGGCCAAGCTGGTCGGCGCGAATGCGGCCGAAGGTGAAGAGGAGGTCGTCGTCACCGGTGGTGCCACGGCCGGACTGAACCTGCTCGCCACCGCATTCGGCAATGCATCGCTGGGGCGTGGGGAGAAGCCGCCAAGCGTTTTGCCTGAAGCCGGGCGATGAGATCGTCGTCTCGCGTGCGGAACATCATTCGGTGCTGCTGCCGTTCCAGGAGCTGTCCTACCGTACCGGCGCCACCTTCAAGTGGATCGACCTGACCGAGGACGGCCGTGTGCGTACGGACAACCTCGACGAAGTCATCACCGAGCGTACCAAGGTCGTGGCCGTCACCCACGTGGCAACGCCACGGGTGCCATCACCAACATCGCCCCGATCATCAAGCGTGCGCATGAAGTAGGTTCGATCTTCATCTTGGACGCTTGCCAGTCCGTACCGCACCTCAAGGTCGATTTCCACGCGCTTGATGTGGACTTCGCCGCCTGGAGCGCGCACAAGATGTACGGTCCTACCGGCGTCGGTTTCCTGTACGGTAAGCGCGACCTGCTCGAAGCCCTGCCGCCGGCCAACTTCGGCGGCTCCATGGTCGAGCTCGCTACATGGACCACGAGGCCCAATACATGGCCCCTCCGGCCCGCTTCGAGGCCGGCACCCAGCCCGGTCGCCCAAGTGGTGGCCGCAGGCGTCGCCGCCGAATGGATGATGAACATCGGGCTCGAGAACATCGAAGCCCATGAGAAGACCATCGCCGCCGAACTGCTCAAGCTCGGCGACGTCGATGGCATTCGCATCCTTGGGCCGCGCGAAAACGTGGACCGCATCGGCACCGTGGCGTTCGACGTGGCCGGCGTGCATCCGCACGATGTGGGCCAGTTCATCGACGCCAGGGCATCGCGATTCGCGTGGGACACCACTGCGCCCAGCCGGTACACCGCCACTTCGGCCTATACGCATCCAACCGTGCCTCCTCCGGTGTCTACAATTCGGTCGAAGATGCCCAAGCGTTGGTCGAAGCGGCCAAGGGCATCCGTAAGTTCTTTGGAGTGGAGTAAAACAGAACACCATGAACGAATTCGGTATGAGCGGGGATGACCTCGAACAGATGTACCAAGAGGTCATCCTCGAGGCGTCGAAACATCCGCATGGCAAGGAATCCTTTGCGCCCAACGCAGCGGTCGAACAGTCCGCGGACGCAGCGGCCAATGTCACCGTACAAGCCAGCCACGAATACTGCACGCCCGGTGAATCGCACCAGTTCAACCCGACCTGCGGCGACGAGGCGACCATCCATGTCGAAGTCTCCGATGACGAACCGCACACCATCAAGCGATTGGTGTGGGACGGCCACGGCTGCTCCATTTCGCAGGCCAGCCTGTCGGTGATGGTCGATCTGGTGGACGGCAAAACCGTTGACGAGGCCATGGATCTGGAACAGACATTCCACAAGCTGATGGAATCGCGCGGTGCCGGTCTGGACGACGAGAACCTGGAAGAAAAGCTCGGCGACGCCGTGGTATTCCAAGGCGTGTCGAAATACCCTATGCGCATCAAATGCGCTCTGCTAGGCTGGGAAGGGCTGAAGGACTCCATCGCCAAAGCCCTCGCTGCAAAGAACTGAGGAAATATGTCCAACGATAATTTGGTTCCCGAACCACAGCCGTCCGTTTTCGATGCTGTCAACGGCGTCCTGCAGGACGAGGAGGCCGCTCGCCGCGTGATGGCCAACCCGGCCTTGGCCAAGGCTTCCCGAACGGACGCCCGATCGAGCACTCTGCTGCGTCCGGCGATGACACCTGTGCGTGTGGCGGTCACCACGGCAAATGCGGTTGCCAGGATGACGAACAGTCCGATGGCAGCGAGATTCCGATCAAGGCGATTGACGATATCGGCCGCGCCACTGCCGAAGACGTGCGCGAGGCACTGCATCAGGTGATTGATCCGGAGCTTGGCATCGACGTGATCGATTTGGGTCTGGTCTACGGCATTGAGATCGATGAGCTAGGCCGCGCCATTATTACGATGACGCTGACCACGCCGGCCTGCCCGCTGACCGACCTTATCGAGGACGAATGCGCATCCACGCTGGCCGGTCTGGTCGAGGAGTTCCGCATCGACTGGACGTGGGATCCGCGCTGGACCATGGAGCGCATCACGCCCGAAGCCGCGACCAGCTCGCCGCCCTAGGCTTCAGCTTCGACAATATGCCAAAGTACTGATAGCGCTTAGTAAGTTCCTCATCAGAGGGAGCTCTATACGAGAAAAGCCCCCGCATGATGCGGGGCTTTTCCATGTCTGGACTGGTCAATCAGTCATCGACGATGGTGTTCTTCGGGACAACCGTGATGCCATCCGGCGTGACGGTGAAGCCACGGGCCAGATCGTGCTCGGTATCGATGCCGACAGTGGAGTTCTCGGTGAGCACCACGTTCTTGTCAAGAATCGCCTTGTACACGCGGGCGCGGCGGTTGATGACTACACCGTCGAACAGCACGGAATCGACAATCTGTGCCCACGAGTGGATACGCACATTGGGGGAGAGCACGGAGTGGTGCACTTCACCGCCGGAGACGATCACACCGGGGGAGACGATCGAATCGGTGGCGCGGCCCAGACGGTCGCGGCCGGCGTGCACGAACTTGGCCGGCGGCAGGTTGCCGGACATCGTGTAAATCGGCCAATCCTGGTTGTACAGGTTGAACTCGCACATAGGCGATCAGATCCATGTGCGCATCGTAGAACTGCTTAATCGTACCGACGTCGCGCCAGTAAGCGTGATCAGTGGCCGTGGAGCCCGGAATCTCGTTCGAGTTGAAGTCGTAGACGCCGGCTTCGTTGCGGGAAGCGAAGTACGGGGCGATGTCGCCGCCCATGTCGTGCTTGGTGTCGGCAGCCTTCTCATCGAGAGCCAGAGCCTCGAACAGGGCCTTGGTGTTGGCGACGTAGTTACCCATGGAGGCCAGAATCTGGTTCGGATTGTCCGGCAGACCGGTGGTGGTGGGCGGCTTCTCCTGGAAGTTCTTGATCATGTTCGGGTGATCGGGATCGACCTCAATCACACCGAACTGGTTCGATTCCTCGATGGGCTGGCGGATACCGGCCACGGTGAACTCGGCGCCGGACTCGATGTGCTGCTGTACCATCTGTTCGAAGTCCATGCGGTAGACGTGATCGGCACCCACGATCACCACGATGTCCGGCTGGACATCCTCGATGATGTTGATGGTCTGGTAGATGGCGTCGGCGGAGCCGAGATACCAGTGCTTGCCGAGACGCTGCTGCGCGGGCACAGGGGAGACGTACGAGCCAAGCAGCGGGGAGAAACGCCAGACCTGGGAGATGTGGCGGTCAAGCGAGTGAGACTTGTACTGGGTGAGCACCACGACCTGACGGTACCCGGAGTTCACCAGGTTGCTCAACGGGAAATCAATCAGACGATACACACCACCGAAGGGAACGGCGGGCTTCGCGCGATCACGGGTTAACGGCATCAGGCGGGTCCCCTCACCACCTGCAAGCACAATCGACAGAATCTTGGGATTCTTGGTCATCGTAACTGTCCTCTCTGTTACTGAGCGTCTTTCGACACCGCACTGCCGGGCCGGATGCTTCCTTGCATTCGGTTTACATAGTTAATAATTGCAGAAAAAAACGAACATGCAAGGCTTTCGCCCCCGCGTGCCGTGAACTTGCGATGAACAGTTTCGTAGATTTGTTAAGGATCCGGCCTTTTCGGAGCGCGTGCGATTCCTTAGCGTGTCGCGTAGAACGCCACTGCGCTGGATGCCGCCACGTTCAGGCTATCCACGCCGTGGCTCATCGGAATCTTCACGGTCAAATCGGCGCGGGCAATCGTATGGTGGGACAGGCCGTCGCCCTCGGTACCGAAGATCAGCGCGAGCTTGTCGATATGCGTCGGATCTTCGGCAGGCGCGTGCAGACGGCGTGTCAGTTCGTCCAACGAAATCGAACGATCCTCCAATGCCATGGCCACGGTGGTGAAGCCCAGCGACTTCAACTCGTCGATGCCCTGGAACGGCCAGTAATGCTTGTTTTCGGTGCCGTCGTCGTTGAACCCGGTGATACGGGTCCACGGAATCTGGAATACGGTGCCCATCGACACGCGGGCGGCGCGTCGGTACAGCGGATCACCGCAGGAGGGTGTGACCAGCACGGCATCCACATCGAGCGCGGCCGCCGAACGCATCAGTGCGCCCACATTGGTGTGGTCCACGATGTTTTCCATTACTGCCACGCGGCGGGCGCTCCTGCAGACCTCGGCTACGGAGGGCAACGGCCAGCGTCGCATCGCGCATAGGGCGCCGCGATGCAAACGGTAGCCGGTCAGACGCTTGAGCTGCTCAGGTGAGGCCACGTAGACGGGAATATCCGCGCCCCAGCGCCCGTCGATGAAGTCGAAGGTGTCTTTCATGCCCTCCAGCCAAGGTTCCTCGACCAGCAGTGACAGCGGTTCGCGGTCAGCGGCCAGCGCGCGGTCGATAACCTTGGGGGACTCGGCGATGAACACGCCCTTGGCTGGTTCCAAGCGATTACGCAACTGCATTTCGGTGAGGCTCACATACGCTTCGACGCGCGGGTCGTCGACGGTGTCCAGCGTGATGAACTGCATTGGTGGCCTTTCGTGTGTGCAGATAACGAAAAACCCCTTGCAATGCAAGGGGTTTATCTGTGCCCGAGACGGGACTTGAACCCGTACGCCCGTATAAAATAGGCACTAGCACCTCAAGCTAGCGCGTCTACCATTCCGCCACCCGGGCAGGTGTCGTTTGGACAACGAGTAGATAGCTAGCATGAAATTACAGGGATGCAATTCGCGCGTGTGCCCGGCGTGTCGCGTGTAGCCTTGAAGTCATGACTGATGCCCTTTTTCTTTTCGACCCGCAGGTCGACGACGTCCCGGTGAACAGCGACGAACTCCACGCCGGCTGGAAGCTAACCCTGCCCGCTCACATCAAGCGCCATGCCGTGCAGGCCATGCGACTCAAGGCAGGGGACAGCCTGCAACTTCCGACGGCAACGGCTTGAGAATCCAGGCAGTGATGGCCGATCCTGAAGCCGGACTGGCTGAAGTCGTGGAAGTGGGGCGCGAACCCGAGCCGCTCACCCGTTTGGCGCTGATTCAGGCATTGGCAAAAACCGGCCATGATGAGCAGGCCATCGATATGGCTACTCAAATCGGCGTCGACCAAGTGGTGCCATGGCAGGCGGACCGATCCATTGCCAAGTGGAAGGTCGGCCGTACAGACAAGAAGTGGAATTCGGTACTGGATGCCGCCACCGAGCAGTCGCGGCGCGCCTTTAAGCCGCAACTGGAGCGTGCGCGTCCAGCAAGGAGGTCGTGGCCATCTGCCGCAGGGCCTGCGTGCATGGCGATGTGGTGATTGTGCTGCATCAGGATGCTACCGATACGTGGTCCGGCGTGGAGGAGAAGGTTGCGCAGTTGGTGGAACGCACGCTCCAGGACGGCCGGCCGCGGACTGTCAGTGTGGTGGTCGGGCCTGAGGGCGGCATCAGTGAGCAGGAGGTAGCTGATTTCGTCAAGGCCGGAGCGGTGAGCTGCGTACTGGGGCGCAATATTCTGAGAGCCGCGACGGCCGGTCCTGTAGCGTTGTCGCTGTTGTCTCGGGTGTTGGGACGTTACGAGTAACGCCCACGCGCTAAGCTGGTGCGTAGCAACATCAAACCAAGGAGCATGATGAGCGAATCCGACGATTGCCTGTTCTGCAAGATCATCGCAGGGCAGATTCCCAGCAGCAAGGTCTACGAGGACGAGACGACCTACGCATTCAACGACATCAATCCCAAGGCCAAGGTCCACGTGCTCGTGGTGCCCAAGAAGCACTACGCCAACGTCGCCGAACTTGCCGCCGACGACCCGACCGAGCTGGCCCACATCGTCTCCATTGCGCAGAACATCGCCGACAAGGAATTTCACGGCGCCTATCGACTGGTGTTCAACACCGGTCTCGACGCCGGCCAGACCGTCTTCCACATGCACGCGCACGTGATGACCGGCGAAAAGCTCGACGAGTAGTAGGGGAATATCCGCTTCGTGGCAACGACTACACGTACCATCACCATCCCGCCCCAACTTGACCCCGTCGCCGTGCTCGGCCCGGTTGACGAGGTCATTCGCGAGGTAGAGCGCGCCTTTCCGGACCTGACGATTATCGTGCGCGGCAACCGCGTGGCGATCGTCTCCCGCTCCAAGCAGACCGAAGCCCAGGCCGCACAGGCCGAGGATTTGGTCAATACCATCATCCAAGCCGCCTACACCGCGCCTATGGACGCCGACACCGTGCGTCGCATGCTCGACCAGAACGTGCTCAAGAACCACGTGCGCCTCGAACATCCCGGTCACGGCCCGGTGCGTGACAAACTGGCGCAATCGACCTCAAACGAACGCGCCCATGCACGTTCTGCCGGCTCCCACGACCCGACGTACCGCAAGCCCACGGTTCCCGCGTCATCACCTTTGCTGCCGGCGTGCCGGTCCGTGCGAAAACCGCCGGACAAGTGGCCTACGTGAACGCCATCGAATCGCACACCATCACCTTCGGCATTGGCCCCGCAGGCACCGGCAAGACGTATCTGGCCGTGGCCAAGGCTGTGCGTGCCTTCCAGGACAAGCAGATTCGCCGCATCATCCTCACGCGCCCGGCCGTGGAGGCCGGCGAAAGCCTCGGCTTTCTGCCCGGCACGCTGAATGACAAGGTTGACCCGTATCTGCGCCCGCTGTACGACGCGCTTGGCGACATGCTCGGCGCCGACCAGCTCAAGCGGTACATGGACGACGGCTCCATCGAAGTGGCGCCGCTCGCCTACATGCGCGGCCGTACGCTGAACGACGCGTTCGTGATCCTCGACGAGGCTCAGAACACCACCGAACAGCAGATGAAGATGTTCCTGACCGTCTGGGCTTCAACACCACGATGGTCATCACCGGCGATATCTCGCAGGTGGACCTGACCGTGCCTCGCTCGGGACTGGCCACCATCGAACGCATCCTGGGCGGCATCAACGACATCGCATTCGTGCATCTCAAAACCGAGGACGTGGTACGTCACCAGCTGGTCGGACAGATCGTGGCCGCCTACGACCGTCACTCCGCCATCGCCGGCGACCACCGCGACATCGAACGCAAGGGCCGCCGCAACCATACCGACTTCGATGCCCGCCAGCAAGCGGATTCAACCAACCAAAGCGAGACAGACGATGAGCGTTGACGTCACCAATGAAACCCAGTGGGTCATCGACCCCAAGGTCTTCTCCGATTTGGGTATTTGGGTACTCGACCAGATGCGCGTGAGCACCCAGTCCGACCTGACCATCATGTTCGTGGATCCCGATCCCATCGCCGAACTGCACATGCGTTGGATGAACCTCGAAGGCCCGACCGACGTGATGAGCTTCCCGATGGACGAGCTGCGCCCCGGCGACGGCAAAACCGTGATGGAAGGAGTGCTCGGCGACATCGTCATCTGCCCGTGGGTCGCTGCCCAACAGGCTGCCGCAGCCGGGCACAGCACCATGCAGGAGATGCTATTGCTCACCATCCACGGCATCCTGCACCTGCTCGGCTACGACCACGTGACCCCCGAGCAGGAGCGCCAGATGTTCGGCCTGCAGCGACAGCTGCTGCTCACCTTCTTCGCCCTACGCCACGATGCCAACGTGCAGGCCACGCTGCCCGCCGGCACACCCGACGCGCTGGCCCTGTACGACGCCGCGCACGGTGCTGGCCGCGACCTCGATTCCAAATAAGCTCCCAAATCAATCACACCAAATCCGGATTATTCGATACCGTTCAAGGACATTCAAGGACACCGAAAAATCATTATGGAGTATTCCAGTACCACGCCGATCCGCCATCACCGTCATTCTTGTACTCGTGGCGGCCCTGTTCGTCTGGCTCTCGCTGACCATGGCCGCCGCTGAAGGCGCCGTGGCCCGCGTAACGCGAGCCAGCCTTAACAATCTCATCCTCGAGGTGCAGACCGACTCCGAAGCAAGCCAGTTCCTCAAGATGAAGAAGATCGACAAGATTCATCGCGTGCAACGGCTCATCGCCGACCGTTACGCCACCGCCGGCAGCTGTGCGTTCTTCCGCATCGCCTGCAATGTGCTCGACGGCGTACTGGTGTCTTCCATCGCATCCCTGTGGGGTGCGGAACTGTGGATTGAACTGCTCTCCGGATTCCTGTTCGCGATTATCGTAGCCGTGGTCTCCGTACTGGTCCGCCCGCGCACCGCCGGCATGGCCAAGCCGGTCGGCATCATGATTTCCAACTCGCGCATCGTGTCGTTGGCCACCAAGCTCACGCCGTTCGCACGCATCGGTGGCGACAAGTCCGGTTCCAAGGGGCCGGGCCGCCGCTCCAAGGACTCCGATCTGTCCGACGACGAGGAGCTTGAGAAGATTCAGCTCGAGCAGGGCAAGGCCGCCATCGACCGACTGGTGGAGTCCAACGACTTCGATCCGGAAGTCTCCGAAATGTTGCGCAACGTGCTCACCCTGTCTGATACGTTGACTCGCGAGATCATGGTGCCGCGCACCGATATGATCTGCATGGAGCGCGACTCCACACTGTCTTCCGCGCTGAAACTGTTCTCCCGCTCCGGTTTCTCCCGCGTGCCGGTGATCGGTGAGGATGTGGATGACCTGATCGGCGTGGCCTATTTGAAGGACGCCGTGCGTGCCACCGCCTTCAACCGGCGGCCATGGAGCGCGCGGTCGAATCCATCGTCCGGCAGCCGCTGCTTGTTCCCGAATCCAAGCCGGTGGACGACCTGTTCCATGAGATGCAGCGTTCCCGCCAGCATGTGGCCGTGGTGGTCGATGAGTACGGCGGCATCGCCGGCATGGTGACTATCGAGGATGCCATCGAACAGATCGTCGGCGAGCTGGAAGACGAGCACGACCGCACCCAGCGTACTGAGCCGGAGAAAATCGGAGACAACAAGTGGAAGATGCCCGCCCGTACGCCGATTGCCGATCTGGAGGAGATCTTCGAGATCGACATTGATGAGGACGATGTCGATACCGTGTACGGCCTGCTGACCAAGATTCTGGCCGCGTGCCGATTGTCGGTGCCTCGGCCGTGACGCGCGGTCTGCGACTGACCGCCGTGGACTCCGCCGGACGCCGCAAGAAGGTGTCCACCATCGTCGTAGAACCGGCGCACGTCGAGGGCGGCGAGGAAAATAACAAGACCCATGAGGAAACTGACGGCGAGCCCGTCGAAGGCGATGATACCGCCAGCAAGGAGTGATATGACCGACCAGAACAACAGCACGAACGACGTCGATGACATTGACGTTACCGATGCTTCCGATGTTGCCGGCGTTGCCGAAGTCGACGCGACCGGTGAGACGGAGAACGTGACCAAGCAGGACGTGCCGTATCGCTCCGGATTCGTGGCCGTGGTGGGCCGCCCGAACGTCGGCAAATCCACGTTGATCAACGCGTTGATCGGCAAGCAGATTGCCATCGCATCCTCTCGCCCGGAAACCACCCGTAAGGCGATTCGCGGCATCCTGACCGCCGACCACGCGCAGCTCGTGCTCGTGGACACGCCCGGTATTCACCGTCCGCGTACGTTGCTCGGCCAGCGTCTGAACGACGTGGTCGACGAATCTCTGGCCGATGTGGACGTGGTGGCCTTCCTGCTGCCCGCCGACCAGGAAATCGGCCCCGGCGACAAGCGTATTCTCTCCCGACTGCGTACCGACTTCGCCACCAAGCGTGAGGACGGTACGTTCAAGTGGCGCATCCCGCTGATTGCCATCGTCACCAAGATCGACGAGCTTGGCCGTCAGCAACTCATCAACAAGCTCATCGAAATCAACGATTTCGCCGATTTCTCGGACATCGTGCCGGTGAGCGCCCTGAAGCACGACAATCTGGCTGAAGTGAAGAACGTGCTCATTGAGCACACGCCCGAGGTCCGCAGATGTACCCGGACGATCAGATCAGCGAGGAGCGTCCGGAAGACACCATCGCCGAACTCGTGCGCGGTGCGTTCCTTGAGACCCTGGACGACGAGCTGCCGCATTCGCTGGCCGTGGTGTTGATTCCATCGACTATCCGGAAGACAACGAGACCGGTCAGGGCTATGACGGCAAGGCGCAGGTCAACGTGTCCATTTACGTGGAGCGTGACTCCCAGAAGCCGATCATCATCGGCAAGGGCGCCTCGAACCTCACCTACGTCAAGAAGAAGCTGCGCACCCCGGTCAACCGCATCGTCGGCCAAAAAGCCAAGCTCGACCTCCACGTCAAGGTAGCCAAAGGCTGGCAGTCCGACCCCAAGCAACTAGAACGCCTCGGCTTCTAGGGCGTATAGACGAAAAAAGCTCCCTCGTCAGAGGGAGCTTTTGCTATACGGTTTACTTCCGCTTGGTGTACATCTGGGTGTTGAGGAGGGTGGAGTAGCGCTTGATGACCTTGGGGCGAATCACCTTCATGGAGGCGGTCATGAGGCCGTTCTCCTGGGTGAACTCCTCGGGCAGGATGATGAACTTGCGCACGGACTCGGCGCGGGAGACGCCTCGTTGGCTGATTGACCCACTGCTGCACTTCGGCGCGCACGGCGGCGTTCCTTGCCGCGTCCTCGAGGGACATGTTCTCGTCAAGCCCTTGGCGGCGAGCCACGGGCGCAACGACTTCTCGTCCAACGTCACCAGGGCGGAGATGAACGGGCGTTTGTCACCCAGCACCAACGCCTGGGAGACGAACTCGCAACGCTGGATGACTTCCTCGATCGGGCCGGGGGAGACGTTCTTGCCGCCGGCAGTGATGATCAGATCCTTCTTGCGCCCGGTGATGTACAGGAAGCCATCGTTGTCGATACGGCCAAGTCGCCGGTGGCATACCAGCCATCTTCGGTGAACGACAGCTCAGTGGCCTCGTCGTTCTTGTGATAGCGCGGGAACACGGCACGACCCTTGACCTGAATTTCGCCGTCCTCGGCGATGCGCAGGGAGAATCCGGGGAATGCGATGCCCACGGAACCAGCGTGGAACGGCGTACCCAGCGGGTTGAACGCGCACGGCGCGGTGGTTTCGGTCAGACCATACCCCTCGTATACAGCACACCCGCGCCACGGAAGAAAGCCAGCAGTTCCGGGTCAAGCGGGGCACCGCCGGCCACAATCCACTTGGCGCGACCGCCGAGCACTTCGCGCAGCGAAGAGTAGACAATCGGATCGAAGGCAGCGCGGCGAGTGCGGGTCAGTGCACCCGCCTTGCCATTGGCGGAGACTTCCTTCATATAGTTCTGCGCGGCCACCACGGCGGAGGCAACACCACGCCCTTGGGGCCGTGGGCCGGCCTTCTGGGACGCGGCGTTGTACACCTTCTCCAGCACGCGCGGCACCACGATCATGAGAGTGGGCTTGGCCACCTGCAGATCGCTGATCAGCGTCTTGATGCCGGTGGCGATGTAGATGCGGACGTTCGAGGAGACGACGATGTAGTTGATGGCGCGGGCGAAGGAATGGGCCTGCGGCAGGAACAGCAGGATGGTGTTCCTCTTGTCGTGCAGCAGATCGGGCATGTAGGCCGGCAGATTCAGCGCGGTCTGGCAGTAGTGCTCGTGGGTCATCTCCACGCCTTTCGGCGCGGCCGTGGAACCGGAGGTGTACACGATGGAACACAGGTCGGTCTTCTTGACCGAATCGATGCGCTCGTCCAGCTCCTCGTCCGAGACCGTGGTGCCGTAGCCTTGATCTCGTCCAAGCCACCGGTCTCGATGGTGATGATGTGCTCCAGGGACGGGCACTCTTCGACGGCCCCATCCGCCTTCTTACGCATGTCCGTGTCCTGCACGATCAGCAGTCGGGCATCGGAGTTGTTGACGATATTGCGAATCTGCTCGGCGGAATCGGTGTCGTAGATGGTGGCGAGCACGCCGCCGCACGCCATGATCGCCGCGTCGGTCAGGTCCCAGTCGTAGGAAGTTCGGCACATGAATGCCACGGCATCGCCCTTCTTCAGGCCGTAATGAATCAGGCCCTTGGCCACGGCACGCACGTCAGCCAGGAACTCGTTGGCGGTGACGGTCACCCAATCGTTGCCGGACTTGTAGGTGTACAGCGGCTCATCGCCCATACGTTCGGCGCGGTCCGCATACAGGTCGTAGATGGACGTACCTTCGTCCAGCGGCGGATTGCCTTCGGTGGAGGTGGTGAGCAGGCCGGTGGCGGGGTCGATGTCGGTGACGGTCAGGTGGCCGTCGTCCCAATCGTCGCTGTGAGGCAAAGCGATATTGGTCTCGACCGGCACGTCGGCGTTGGACAGGTAATCGGGCTCGTCCGGGGTGTCGTCGTGGACCGGGTGGACGAAGTCGGATCCCAACCTGAGCGCCTTACGGGTGAGATTGATAGTGTGCTGCGTGAAGGAATTGATAACCGACAAGTCTTGCTCCTGTAAACCTTTCAGTGTCGTCCAGCCATGAGGCGAACGCTTCTCAAAGTTCAAATTGTAATCGCCCAAACCGAACTCGTCACCTTACGCAACCGTAGGATTCTGGCTGGTTAGGGGAGTGCGTGGCAAAATATTGCACAGGTCCCGATATTGTTGAGTAACCGTGAGCTGCGAAACGGTGATTGTCGATAATTATTGAGCGGTTGGTTGCTAATCGATGCCAGGTGATTGTTGGACGGCTTCCGAGCAATTCATCCGCAATGCACATGGACACATTCGTATTTCTCACTAATTTCGGGTTCGTTTCTGTTTCGATTGGCGGAATCTCAAGTCATGGTCTTTACCTTCCGGCTACACTTACTATGCGGATAACCATGTCCATTTTGAAGCAGAACAAGAAAGGGCTCTCATGGCGCAAAACCCAGAAGCACCGTGGTGTTCGGCGTTTTGAACGAAACGTCCGAAACGGAATCCCGCGTCGCGCTGACGCCGGATATCGTCACCCGCTGAAGAGGAGCGGTGTCTCCTCACTGATTGAAGCAGGTGCCGGCATTGCTGCCGACTACACCGATGAGGATTACGAAAAGGCCGGTGCGAAGGTGACCAGCCGTGACGAGGTGCTCGCCGAAGCGACGCGCTCGGTTTTGTGGACCGACCGTCCGCCGAGACCGTGGCCAAGCTCAAGGCCGGCCAGTGGGTCATTGGCATGCTCGGTTCCTTCACCGATGCCGATTACGTGGCCGCGCTCGAGAAGGCCGGTCTGGTGGGCATCGCCATCGAAAAGCTGCCCCGTAAGCTTTCCAGCGCCCAGTCCATGGATGAGATGACCCCTCAGAACTCCGTGATGGGCTACAAGGCCGCCATCGTGGCAGCCAACGCGTACGGTTCCTTCCTGCCGATGATGACCACCGCCGCTGGCACCATCCGCCCGGCAAAGGTGCTCATCCTAGGCGCTGGCATCGCCGGCCTGCAGCCATCGGCACCGCCAAGCGTCTCGGCGCCGTCGTTCACCGCGTACGACGTGCGTCCGGCATCCAAGGGCGAAGTCGAATCCTGGGCGCAAGTTCCTCGACCTTGGTCTTGACTTCTCCAAGGGCCAGGGCGAAGGCGGCTACGCACGCGCGCTGAGCGCCGAAGAGCAGGCCCAGCAACAGGCCGCGGTCGATCAGAAGGCCGCCGGCTTCGACATCGTCATCACCACCGCCAAAGTGCCGGGACGCAAGCCTCCGGTCCTTCTGACCAAGGCCGGTGTGGCCGGTCTGCATCGTGGCGCCGTCATCGTCGATTGCGCGGCAAGCGACCTTGGCGGCAACGTCGAAGGCTCCTCCGTCGGCACCCAGGTCACCGACAACGGCGTGACCATCATCGGCGCCCCGTATCTGGCCAGCGGCGTGTCCACCACCGCATCCAACCTGCTGAGCCGCAACGTGGCCGACGTGCTGGCGCATTTCGTGCGTGACGGCAAGCTCGCCATCGACCTGAACGAAGAGCTCGACAACGCCATGGTCGTGGCCGGCCGCGGCGAGGAAGCCAAGAAGGAAGAGGAGTAAAGCAATGGATATCGTCGTTGCGATCACACTGTTCGTCCTCGCGCTGCTCATCGGCGTCGAGGTCCATCGGCAAGGTCGCCCCGCCACCCTCGCACACCCCGCTGATGTCCGGGCCGCCAACTCCATCCACGGCCATCGTCACTCGCGG
>ENA-OQBT01000774-OQBT01000774.1-human-gut-metagenome-genome-assembly--contig:-NODE-774-length-16925-cov-1.837897_pt1 | contig 16925 bp, 24 predicted proteins | sample MGYA00242749_ERZ504557 | MGnify/ENA primary metagenome ERZ504557 (study PRJEB26092, sample SAMD00036243) | human gut metagenome | host: Homo sapiens | study: EMG produced TPA metagenomics assembly of... | reverse complement strand
GTTAAAGAAATCCTGATATGGAATGTGATGTTTAAATTTATACAACAATGGACGATCAAAACTTTTATTCCATTATAGAGCAACAATTAAACATTTCAAAAACGTCTGAGGTCAGCATTTTCCTAATCATGGAACAATGACCTCAGTTTTTTTATACCAGGAATCGGCATTCATGAATCAGCCGGTTCTTTTTATTTCTCCAGATACGTGTTTTTGTATTCTTCACGAATTGCTTCCGGCACAAGACTTCCGCCTGTTGCCCATGCAATATGTGTCGCATTTTTCATTTTCTCTTCAAGATGATTCTCCTGTAAATATTTACGTGCAGATTCATTCCTTTCAATCTGTATTGGTCCTTCAAAAGAAGCACAAGCACTTGGCTCAAGAAAAATGTTCTCTGTTCCGAGAAGGTCTCTCATGTAATCATATAATTTCCCATCGCGGATAGTAAATTCGCCGCCAAGCAGATTCTTCATTACTCTGCCTACAAATCCAGAAGGACGTCCCACGGCAAGCCATCTGCATGGGTAAGTCCGGTAAGCCCAATATCCTGTACGGAAATCTCCTGGTTCAGTCCGGTTGCCATTCCGACTAGCATACACGGTGCCTGTGTCGGTTCTATGAAAAAGCAGTGTACATAATCTCCGAACAGCAGCTTAAGTCCAAAGCATACACCACCCGGTGCTCCGCCTACTCCGCAGGGAATATATACAAAGAGTGGATGTTCCTCGTCTACTGCAACATTCTTTTCTTCCAACTGCTTTTGCAGACGTTTTGCCGCTACTGCATAACCAAGAAAAAGTGTTTTTGAATTTTCATCATCCACAAAGTAGCTGTTCGGATCTGCATCAGATAAAGCACGTCCGTTTTTCACCGCTTCACTGTAATCTGACTCATATTCCTTTACTGTTACCCCGTGGCTTCTGAGCAAGTCTTTTTTCCACTGTTTCGCATCTGCTGACATGTGTACGATCACCTGATAGCCAACTGCTGCACTCATGATTCCGATACTCAGTCCAAGGTTTCCGGTGAACCCACCTGAATGGTATACTTTTTGAAAAACTCTCTGCATTCTTCACTCGCCAGTTTCTCATAATTGTCTTCCAGACTCAAAAAACCATGCTCTAATGCAAGTTCTTCTGTGTGCTTCAAAATCTCATAAATACCGCCGCGTGCCTTGATCGAACCTGCGATTGCCAGATGGCTGTCCTGCTTTAATAATAAGTTTCCTTCCAGATTGCTGTCGTATTTCTCATTCAGCAAATCCTTCATCTTCGGAACCGGTGTCAGACAGATTCAATGATTCCGTTTTTCTCCTTTGTTTCCGGGAAACATTTCATAATGAACGGTGCAAAACGCTCCAGTCTGCGCTCCGCATCTTCTACATCTTCCATACCAAGTTCGATCTGTTCCATTGCTTCCCCACAAGCTGATTTGTCCGGATTTTTCCAGAACACCTCTTTTTCACTGCGGATTTCCTTCAGAATCGGTGTTTTTTCTTCCAGCACTTTCAAATCAACCATTGCTTTCATACCTCTCTTTCCAAATGACTTTATTCATACCTATATATTACCTTATTTCTTGTATTATGCCTACCACAAAAAAACTGTCAATCCTAAAAAATAGTGTTATAATTAAAATATGTTTAAAAGAAACGGGGTAATAAACATGGGAAAAGAAAGATATTCTATTTTATTCAGCAGCATGACAGGCAATACAAAGGAACTTGCCGACGCGATCCGCGAAATACTTCCGGAAGAAACTCTCGATTATTTTGGCCTATGTAAAGATGCAGATCCGCAGTCAGAAATACTCTATATCGGCTTCTGGACAGACAAAGGAACTGCTGACGAAGCGACAACCACACTGTTAAAAATCACTTAGAAATAAAAAAATCTTCTTATTCGGAACAGCCGGCTTTGGTGGAAGCGAAGAGTATTATCAGAAAGTACTTCACAACGTACGTGAAAATATTGATCCGAGCAATCAGATAGTAGGAGAGTATATGTGCCAGGGCAAGATGCCGATGGCTATGAGAGAACGGTATGTGAAAATGAAAGAAGATCCAAACCACAAACCAAATCTTGATATGTTGATTGAAAACTTTGACAGAGCTTTATCTCATCCGGATAAAGCTGATTTAGAGAAACTTCAAAAATCTGTTTTAAGATAAAAGAAAAACGATACCGCAGAAACTCTTATGAAAGAATTTCTGTAGTATCGTCTTTTTTTATTCTTCTACCTTCCACTCTCTGGTATCAAAGATGTGAAGATGCAGTGCTTCTGAAATATATCCCAACAATTCGCAGCCTGCGATACAGTTCCTTTTTTGTCAAGAGACGGTCCGTAGATCCCGATTCCCATTTTCTTTTTCGACACGCTGAGGAGACCTCCGCCGACTCCACTCTTAGTCGGAATTCCTGTTCTTAATGCAAATTCCCCCGATCCGTCATACATTCCGCAAGTAAGCATAATGGTCTGAACCATCCGCACAGTTTGAGATGAGATCAGACGTTTTCCGGTGGAAAGCTGCACTCCGTCATTTGCCAGCAGAAGACCGAACCTTGCCAGATCTCTTGCATTTACCGACATGGAACACATCTTGGTATAAAAGGTAACACTTTCTTCTACATCGGTATCAATGATGTCCTTACTCTTTAAAAGATAGGCAATCGCCTTATTTCTTGCGCAGGTCGCCATCTCAGACTGAAATACGGCTTCGTCTATCGCGATCTCCGGATCTTCGCATACTTCCTGCATATACTTCTGCATATCTTCGATGGAATAATGGTTCACTAGCAGACTTGCAACCGTAATTGCTCCGGAATTGATCATCGGATTAAAGGGCCGGTTGCTCCGGTTATCCAGTTCTACCAGTGAGTTAAAAGCCTCTCCCGACGCTCCACGCCCACATGATCAAACACAAACTCTGCTCCAAACGTTTCCAACGCCAGACACAGTGCCATTACTTTGGAAATGGACTGTATCGTAAATCTGTCCTCTGTATTTCCGGTCTCAAATTGATTGCCGTCTATTGTGTAAAGGCAGATCCCAAGTTTATTCTTATCTGCCTTGGCAAGCTCCGGAATATACGATGCGACACTTCCATACCGGATCACACCTTTTCCGATACGGATGGCATTTTCCAGTATTCTCGTAACTTCTTCTGATTTCATCATATTCTCCTTTTTCGCTCAGTCGTAATCCCCTACACCTTCTATTTCCTAAGTACTAACATACATCATTTTCCGGCTTCAATCAACCACCATTTTTGCTGAAACCCGACGGAATAAGATAGACAAAAAAGTGCCCTCATTGTATATTATTAGTAGTTTAAAACTGGGGAATATGCAAAGGGGAAAATGTATCATGAATCTAATTTCACAATACAAAGGTCTTAGAAAAGAAAACTATGTCTTATGCTTCGGACGCTTTGTGACGGCCATGGGGGCAATGGTCCGTCCGATGCTGACGATGATCTTAAGCCAGAAGCTTGGGATGAATGCCGTGCAGGTTGCCTGGATCACGGCACTGATGGGGATCCTGACGATCCCGGCAAATCTGATTGGTGGAAAGATGGCCGATCGTTTTAATAAGAAAATGAATATCGTTTACCTGGATATGATTTCCGTCATTTCTTATATCATCTGCGGACTGCTCCCGCTGACGACAAAATCCATTGTGCTGATGTTTATCGCATCGACCTGCCAGAACATGGAAAATCCGTCCTACAATTCGCTTACTGCGGACATCACCCTCAGCAAGGACAGGGAGAGAGGGTATTCCCTCCAGTATCTGACAGCAAATCTCGGCGGCGTGATGGCTTCTGCTGTAGCCGGATTTATGTTTCGCAATTACTTATGGCTTGCATTTTTGCTCAGTGGAATTTCCATCGGCACTTCTTCTTGTGCTGATCTATTTCTTTGTACAGAATATCACACCGGAAAAAGAAGAAAATGATAGCAACGCCATTTATCAGCCGAACGCCACGGGGAAAGCCTGCTGACGATTACTTAAAGAAAACCGGTTGTTCTGCTGTTCATTCTGATCACCAGCGGGTACACAGCACTTTACCAGATGTATAATTATCTCTTTCCTATGGATCTGATCCGTCTACACGGGGATACCGGTGCGGTGATATTCGGAACAGTTACAAGCATCAACTGCTTTATCGTTGTTCTCTTCACACCACTTATCACCCAGATCCTGAAGCGATCCTCCGAACCGAAAAAGACAATCTACGGATTTTTACTGACACTGGTCGGCTACGTGATGTTCATCCTCTTTTCCGGACACATCCCGTTCTATTATGCGGCAATGGTCGTACTGACATGGGGTGAGATTTCTTACATGCTGGCGGAAAGCCCGTACATGACCAGGCGTATCCCATCCAGCCACCGCGGAAGAATCCACGGGCTGATGGAGATCATCCGTATCGGATTTATGAGTCTGTACCAGCTTTTGATCGGATTTATTTACAAAAATCATACGCCGATCTTTACCTGGATCATCGTTCTTCTGACAGGAGTCGCATTCATGCTTCTGGCTGTTCTCTTAACGAAAGAGGACAAAAAAACGCTATAAAAATCTGTATCGCAGATTATAATAATGATGTGAACGGCAAAATTTACTTTTGACACTTACATCATTTTAAAAAGTTATAACCAAAATAATACAGGCAAGACCAAGATTGGATTTTCTCCTTTCTCCGGTCTTGTCTGTTATTTTGCTTTCCACTATAATAAGAGTATCAAATACAAAGGAGTTTCATTTACCAGATTATGACCATCAAAGAAATCGCACAGCTCGCCGGTGTCTCCAGCGCAGCTGTATCCAGATATCTGAACGGCGGCTACGTCAGTGAAGAGAAAAAAGAACAGATCCGTAAAGTCATCGAAGAAACCGGATACCAGCCATCCGCACAGGCGCGTATGCTTCGTACCAAAAAGGCAAGCCTGGTGGCGTGGTCGTCCCGAAGATCAATTCCGAATCCATCAGCCGGATCACTGCCGGAATGAAAGTGTTCTCGCCGAAAGAGGCTATCAGATGCTTCTTGCCGGAACGACAACACCCCTGCAAAGGAAGTAGAATACCTCCGGTTATTTGAAAATTATCCGGTGGACGGAATTATTCTTGTCGGTACGATGTTCACCGCCGGTCACCGGAAATTTTTAAAAGAGACAAAGGTTCCTGTTGTCGTGATCGGGCAGCGCACCTCACACGCAAACTGCATTTACCACGACGATTACGGTGCAGGAAAGGCAATGGGACAGGCCGTTGCCGGATTCAGTAAAAAAGGAGTTGCTTACATCGGCGTTACCCGCGATGACAAGGCGGCAGGTGCCGCAAGAGAGGACGGATTTATCGCAGGACTCAAAAATGCAGGTGTCACGCTTTTCGAGGAAAATAAGCGAACCTCAGCCTTCACGCTGGAATCTGGATATGAGTCTGCTCTGGATCTTTTGGAAAGCAAATGTGATATCGATGTCATATCATGTGCAACCGATACCATAGCAGCGGGAGCAATCGAAGCCATTCAGACCTACTTAAAAAAGCAGATTCCGACAAATGCAGCCGATGCAGGTGCAAGAATGCGCTATATCCTTGAAAATACGTCCATCCGAGTAACCGGATTCGGAGATAACCAGATGTTAAAAGCCGTCACCGGAGGAATCCCAACCATCCATTTCGGCTACAAAACCAGTGGAATCCGCGGCGCAGAGCTACTTCTTGACAGTATTGAAAGAGGAGAACAGATCCCGATCGAGATGAAGCTCGGCTTCCGTCTTGTTGGAGCAGACCCTTCAGACTCCGAAAATCTTACCTGATTTTCCTGATTTCCCGGAGTTTCTTAAGGAAACGAAAGTTTCTTTCAACACTTTTCACAAAAAACAATATGAATTATCAGTAAAAATGCCATATTTACAAATGGCATTTTTTTTCATATTATTTAAGCATAAGATATGAAATCGATTACACATTATATCTAAAGGAGGAGAGAATATGGATTACAGAAAAACCGCAAAGGAAATTCTGAATCATGTGGGTGGAAGTAAGAACATCGTATCTGCTGCCCATTGTGCTACCAGACTTCGCCTTGTCATTGCAGACAACACGAAAGCGGATAAGACAGCACTTGAGAATGTAGACGGGGTAAAGGGGGTATTTGAAGCATCCGGACAGCTCCAGATCATTCTCGGAACAGGAACCGTCAACAAAGTATTTGATGAATTTATTGCAATCGCAGGCATCACAGCCAGCACGAAAGCAGAAGCAAAAGAAGCTGCTGCCGAAAAGCAGAACTGGTTTATGAAAGCCATCAAGCTTCTGGGAGACATTTTCGTACCGATCATCCCGGCGATCGTAGCCAGCGGTTTCCTTATGGGAATCATGAACGCACTGGATTTCATGAACAGTAACGGGTTCTTACACATCAGCACAACCAGCTCGATCTATGTATTTGCAACCCTTTTCAGTAACATTGCTTACACATTCCTGCAGATCCTGATTGCATTCTCCGCTGCAAAAGCATTTGGCGCAAATCCTTACCTTGGCGCAGTTATCGGTATGATTATGATCCATCCGTCCCTGCAGAACGCCTACACAGTTGCAACAGAAGGTGTTCAGCAGACACAGAGCGTGTTCTTCGGACTGTATCACATTGACATGGTCGGCTATCAGGGACACGTTATTCCGGTTGTCATCGCTGTATGGATCTTATCCGTACTTGAAAAAAAGCTTCACAAGATCGTACCGGAAGTTTTAGACCTTTTTGTCACACCGCTTGTCAGCGTATTCGTAACCGGATACCTTACACTTTCCATCGTCGGACCAATCTTCGTATGGGCTGAAAATGCAATCCTCGGAGCAATCCAGTGGATGCTGACACTTCCACTCGGACTTGGAAGTCTGATCATGGGTAGTTTATATGCACCGACCGTTGTTACCGGTATCCATCAAATGTACACAGCCATCGATATCGGACAGCTTGCAAAATACGGTGTAACCTACTGGCTGCCACTCGCAAGTGCAGCAAACGTGGCACAGGGTGCGGCAGCACTTGCCGTTGCTGTAAAATCAAAAGATCAGAAGATCAAATCCCTTGCACTTCCATCATCACTCAGTGCATTTATGGGAATTACAGAACCTGCAATCTTTGGTGTAAACTTAAGATTCTTTAAACCATTTATCGCCGGATGCATCGGTGGAGGATGCGGAGCCCTTTATGCTTCCCTTGTTCACCTCGGTGCAAAAGGAACAGGTGTAACCGGTATCTTCGGAATCCTGCTCTGCCTGAACCAGCCACTTCAGTACGTCATTGAGATGGCAATCGCAGTCGGTGTTGCATTTGCAGTATCCTTCGCACTTTACAAAGACAAGAAGAAAGAACCAGTCGCAGAAGCTCCTGTTACTGTTGCAGCTTCCGTAGAGGAAACAGACAGCGAAGAATCTGCTGCTTCCGAAACCAAAACAGCTTCAGACAATACAAAAACCACTTCTTCCGAAGAAGTGTTAAATGCTCCAGTAAATGGAAAGATCATTCCAAATGATCAGATCGCAGACGATACATTTGCAGCAGAAGTCCTTGGAAAAACCGTAGCGATCGAACCTGCTGACGGCATCATCACCGCACCTTGTGATGGCGAAATCGTAAGCATTTTTGATACCGGTCACGCAGTATGCATCCTGACTGACGGCGGCGCAGAGCTTCTGATCCATGTCGGAATCGACACTGTAAAAATGGATGGAACTGGATTTACAAAGAAAGTATCTGACGGTGCAAAAGTACACGCCGGAGACGTGCTGATCGAAGCAGATTTAAATGCAATAAAAGAAGCCGGACATCCGGCAACAACCATGATGATCCTTACCAATACAGATCTGTATGATTCTGTAGAATGTGCCGCACCCGGCACTGTAACCGGTAAATCATCTGTTATGAAACTTACGAAATAAAATAACTCATGACAAATAATCAGATTTGTCTCCCGCAGCAGGTGTCGGATATCCGTATCAATACGTTTTCCGAACCGTTGCCTGCGGAACTATTTCCAGGAGTGAATCAATATGAACGCATTAACCAGAGATTTTGTAAACTTAGTAAATACAACAGAAGAGAACCAGACAGCAAAAGAACAGACATCCGGCACACAGTTCCGCGAGAAGCTGCACCTGATGCCTCCGGTTGGCTGGCTCAACGATCCGAACGGACTTTGTCAGATGGATGGTGTGTTCCACGCATTTTTCCAGTACTCCCCATTTAACGCCGAAGGCGGTGTGAAAATGTGGGGTCATTACACCCAGCACCAATCCTGATCGACTGGAAATACAAAGGTGTATCCCTCTACCCGGATCAGCCATTTGACTGCCACGGTGTATATTCCGGATCTGCCTTCCTCGAAGACGGTACAATGTATCTTTACTACACCGGAAATGTCAAGCTGGAAGATGGAGATTTTGATTATATCAACACCGGCCGTGAGGCAAATACCGTACTCGTCACAACCAAAGACGGAATCCATTTTGGCAGCAAAAAAGAACTGCTCCGCAACAGCGATTATCCTTCTGACCTGACCTGCCATGTGCGCGATCCGAAGGTCTGGAAAAAGGACGATACCTACTACATGATCCAGGGCGCACGTACTAAAAATGATGTCGGTCAGGCACTGATTTTTGAATCCTCCGATAAAATAAACTGGCACTTCCGCAGCCGTGTAGAATCCGAAAAGCCTTTCGGTTATATGTGGGAATGCCCGGATTATTTTGAAACGGACGGCATCAAAATCCTTTCCTCCTCCGTCCAGGGCCTGGAAGGCAAAGAGTGGGCTGACCGAAATGTATACCAGTCCGGTTACTTCCTTGTGGACGGCGACATTTTAGATTCCTACAAATTATCCCCATATCATCTGTGGGATTATGGTTTTGACTATTACGCTCCGCAGAGCTTCGAAGCAGAAGATGGAAGACGCATCCATATCAGCTGGATGGGAATGCCGGATTGCGAAGAATATACCAATCCGACCATCAAAGACGGATGGCAGCACTGCTTTACATTTCCAAGAGAAATCTTCATAAAAGATGGCAAAGTCTGCCAGAAACCGGTTCGCGAGCTGGATGCAAAAAAACAACAGCTTCAGGATGTTCAGAATGAACTTACCCAGAGCGGCTGCCCGGTATATGAAGTAAATGTAGATGGAATTAAGGAGAATCATTTCCAGGCTGTCCTTTCAGATGAACTGATCCTTGACTATGAGAATGGACGGTTCCAGATGCATTTCACAACCAAAAGTAAAACTTCCGTATCCGCAGGCAGAAGCCTTCGCTACGCCGAAGTCGGCACTCTAGAAAATGTAAAAATCCTTGCAGATACTTCTTCCGTTGAAGTATTTGTAAATGACGGAGAATTCGTATTCTCTACAAGATATTATCCAAATGATTATAAGATTGTGGTGCATTCCCCAAGTGCCCACATTACATTCGATAAAATTCAGTAAATCGTATATGGGAAATTCCCCCAAGCTTCCCGTATACGAAAACGCCAGACGGGGTACAGCAATCCCTTTTCCTCCTTTGCATGCTGTATCCTGCCTGGCATTTTTTAATTCTGATTGTTACACAATTGCTTTTCCCGTAAATAAAAGCGAATAGAGCATACTGTTCAATTCCGGATAGCTTTCCAGCTTCTCACGCAAAGACTCAAACAGCATATTTTTTTCTGAAAGCAAAATCCTTACCGCTTCCAGAAATCCCTTCTTCTCCACCTTTTCTTTTTTTATTTCAAATTGTTATACTTCATATACAACAAAAAACAGATAAAGGTAACGAAACACTATGTTAATCAGAAAAACACTTCCAGAAGATGTAGACACGATTTTAAATATTTTTGACACCGCCCGCCAGTTCATGCACGCAACCGGAAACCCGACACAATGGAATGCAAATTATCCGGCTCTCGAAGATCTCGAACCGGATATCCAGAATGGTAACAGTTATGTCTGCGTAGAAAATGATAAGGTCGTTGCCACTTTTACACTTATCATCGGAGACGAGCCGAACTATCAACTCATTAAAAATGGAGCTGGCGTTCCGAGGCTCCATACGGAACCGTTCACCGCCTTGCATCTGACGGAACAACCAAAGGGATTGCACGGGCTTGCTTTGATTTTTGCAAGACACAAATCTCACATCTGCGTGTAGATACCCACAAGGATAATCAACCAATGCAGGCTTGCTTTAAGCAGAATGGGTTTGAAGAATGTGGGATTATTTACGTCAGTGACGGGACTCCGCGGATTGCTTATGAATTTATTGGGATTTCTGAATAGAGGGGTATTCTTATGACAATCAATAGTATTTTAGAAGAAATTATAAATCTGGCAAAAAAATATTCTGCTTCTACCGTTATTCTTTTTGGTTCCCGTGCCAAAGGGACTGCGACAGAACGAAGTGATATTGACATCGCCGTATCCGGTATTCCAGATACAGAAAATCTACGGGAAGAGCTTGATAATTTACCCACTTTATACACAATAGACCTTGTCAATCTTGATGAATGTGGAAATCAGTTATTATTGGAGGATATAAGAAAATATGGACGAGAAATTTACAAAAAGATTTGAATCCTTTAAAAATTCACTGGCATCTCTTTCAGAAGCTAATCACTAACCATATATTTCCAGGAGGCTTAATTTCATGTACTATCCACTCGCACAACAAGAATTTGAATCTTACCTTAACGGATACGACCGCGAAAATGACCGCATAAAATTAAAAATCATCCACACCTACGGCGTTGTAAAACAGGCAGAAGAGCTTGCCGAAAGGATGCATCTTTCAACCGAAGACACCGACCTTGCAAGGCTGATTGCACTCCTTCACGACATCGGGCGTTTTGAGCAGTTAAAGCGCTACGACAGCTTTGAGCCTGGCACAATGGATCACGCTGCTTACGGTGTAAAAGTGCTTTTTGATGAAGGCATGATCCGCCGCTTTCTTCCGGATGACAAATGGGACTCCATCATTTACACTGCAATCGCCCACCACAGCGATTATGAACTCCCTGAAATCTCAGATCCGCAGACACTTTTACACGCAAAGCTGATCCGTGATGAGGACAAGCTGGACAACTGCCGGGTAAAGCTCGTAGACTCCACAAGCACCTTTATTAACGTTTCTGAAGAAGAACTCGGTACACAGAGCATAACCCAAAAGGTATACGAAACAGTTTTTAAAAACAAATGTATCCTTTCCGCAGACCGCGTCACACAGATGGATTACTGGGTATCTTATATCGTCTATTTCTTCGATATTAACTTCAAAGAAAGCTTTGATATCATAGCGGAAAATGACTACTTAAACCGCATTATCGACAGGATTTCATACAGCAATCCGGTTACAAAAGAACAGATGGAAAATATCCGCGTTTATATGCAGAATTTTATTAATTCCCATACAAACAGCCAATCCTTTTAACTCACTCAGCTTGCAAAATTACCAGGCTGTAAAAAATGTTTTTAAACTTTTACAATTTTAGTCAGGCGAATATTTGCCCGCTATTTGTTTAACTTAATCAAAACACAAACCACATAAAAAATCAGGAAACTGACATATGCGCTTTCAGGAAAACAAATTCTAAGATTTATTTGCACCTTGAAAGCGTGTACATCATTTTCCTGTTTTTTATCCTCCTATTGTATTATTTGTATTATGTGGTATAATACAATCAAATCTCACAGAAAGGAGATGCCGATATATGATCATCAAGATCAACATGCAGTCCGAAGTCCCGATCTACCTTCAGCTGCGCAACGAGATTGTCAAAGGAATCGGGCGAGGGGAATTTGAGCCGGGGGAATCGCTTCCGACCGTCCGCCAGATGGCAACCGATCTCGGTATCAACACCATGACCGTCAGCAAAGCTTACCAGCTTTTGAAAACAGAAAGCTTCCTCGAGACAGACCGCCGTAAGGGAACAACCATCTGTTATCCCACTTCCTCTGCTCCACAGATAACCGCTTTGACGAAAAGCTGGCAGATGAACTGGAACTTTTAAGCGCAGAAGCAAAGTTCCACGGCATGACTTTGGCAGACTTCCTGGAACTCTGCCAGAGAGCATTTAACGAAATGGAGGTAACAGCGAAATGATGATGCTGATTATATTTTTAATTACAGACATTTCCATGGTCGGCATCTTTGCCGGAGTCTATGGAAATATTGCAAAATACCGGGAAGGAATGCTGATGGGAGTCCATATTCCTAAATCTGAACTTGAACATCCCGACGTAAAAGAGCTTCTCCAGCTTTATAAAAAGCGCAACCGCCAGTTTTATTTGTGGAACATGCTGGCAGGAATTGCGGTATGCCTGCTTTGCTTTACTTACTTTTCTATTTTTATTACCGTATGGACACTGTGGTTCGTAGAATTCTGCCTTCTTACCATCCTCCGTGTCTATCATTATCATCAGAAAGTATACGACATTAAGCAGAAAAATGGATGGATCAGCTCAGCAAATGCAGATGTGTCCGCTGCAGTGGATACCCGCACTTCCTCACAAATTGCGAAAAAGATACTGCCGGCAAAGCTTCATCTGATCCCGGCTGCAGTGATTCTGATCCCTCTGTTTTTCCCACAGGTCCGTACTTATCTGCTGACCGAAAGTGATGGAAGATTCATGCTTCTCTGCACAATTCTTGTCGCGGCAGCTTACATGGGTACCGGCTATTTATTCGCCATATGCCAAACAAAATTTACAGTGAAAATTCACAGATCAACCTGCAGATCAATGCACTGGAAAAGCGTTTATACACCATATTCCTTTTTGTCTCCAACATTTGCAATACCGGCGCCTATCTCGGGATCATCCGGGATATTGCATCCAGCAACTGGATTGGCGGAGTTGGAATGGGCATCTACATTTTCCTCGAACTGATACCGGCTGCCATCATATTGATCATGTTTTTCTGGCTGCGTAAGGAAAAAGAGCGGATCCTCTCCCAGGACAGCACACCATTTTATATTGATGATGACTATTACTGGCGAAAAGGCTGGTACAACAATCCAAATGACAAACGGTATTTTGTACAGGACCGTGTGAACAGCATGAATTATTCTCTGAACTACGGACACCCTTCTGCAAAATATGTCACCGGAGGAATGCTCGTCGGCACCGGACTTCTTCTCCTCTGGATGTGTATCCTCTGTATCCGGATCGATTTTACACCGATCCGCCTGACGGAAAATGCTGCCCAGTATTCTATTACATCCGGCTATAAAACAGCAACCTTTGCTCTCGCTGATGTGGAATCAGTAACTCTTCTGGATAATCTGCCGGATGAAAAATTCTACCGGTCTGATGGTTCCGAAGATAACAGCAAACTTCTCGGTAATTTCCGTGGCAGCAAAACCGGACATTGCCAGATGTATATCTGGATTGAACATCCTCCGGTTCTTCAGATAAAGACAACAGATACCACCATTTTTCTGAACAGCAGCAACGAAGCACAGACTAAAGAATGGTACAATCAGTTAAATGATGCAATTTCTTCGAATAAATAAGCCTTTTTCATTACCATAACAATTCATAATATGAAATATCTTGTAAAGCATAACGCGCCATGCTACAATCATGTTAAAATGTTGGGGGCAAAAATATACGGATTTCACAAAGATAAAAAAGTTCAGAAAGGACTGTAGACAATGACACTTCAAGAATGTTATGTAAAAATTGGTGGCGATTATAATGATATTCTTCACCGGTTTATGAATGAAAATATGATACACAAATTTGTCCTCAAATTTCCGCAAGACAACAATATGGCTTTATTTGAAGAATCCTGGGCTAAAAAGGACTACAAAACCGCATTTCGTGCAATGCATACCTTAAAAGGTGTTGCCGTAAACCTTGGATTTACTGCACTTTACAATGTCAGCAGTGCTCTGACCGAAAAGCTCCGCAGCCAGGAATACGACAACCTTGACGGTTTGATCGCCGATGTCAAAAAACAGTATGATATCGTGATCGAAGCAATTGCAGCCCTTGACTAAATCTTAAAACACTGACGATAAACAGGAAGAGACTGCTTCACCGCAGCCCCTTCCTGTTATGTTTCTCTATAGCTTTTTCTTCAGCATTTCCGGATTTGATGCATAGGAGAGAGCCGTCTCCGCTGTGATCCTCCCCTCTTTATACAGATTCAGAAGACCAAAATCCATCGAATGCATTTCTTCTTTATTAGACGAATACACGATTCCATCAATCTGCGGAACCTTATTGTCGCGGATCATATTGCGGATCGCCGGAGTGATCGTCATGATCTCAAATACCGGGACCTGTTTTCCATCCACTGTCGGCACAAGCTGCTGTGAAATTACAGCCTGCAATACCATGGACAGCTGAACTGCAATCTGCCTCTGCTGGTTTGCCGGAAATACATCAATGATACGGTCAACCGTATTTGCTGCTCCGATCGTATGCAGGGTAGAAAATACCAGATGCCCGGTTTCCGCTGCTGTCATTGCCACATCGATCGTCTCATAATCACGCATTTCACCAAGCAGGATCACATCCGGGCTCTGCCGGAGCGAAGCACGTAGCGCATTGACGTAGCTTTCCGTATCCACATTGATCTCCCTCTGGCTTACAATACTTTTATCATGTCGGTGCAGATACTCGATCGGATCTTCCAGCGTAATGATATGCTTTTCCATTGAATGATTGATCTTATCCGCCAGACAGGCAAGCGTAGTAGATTTTCCACTTCCCGCCGGGCCCGTCACAAGCACCAGTCCTTTTGACAGATTATAAAAGCTCATCACAGGGTCCGGAATCCCGATCTCATTCGGCTCCGGCAGTTCAAATGTGATCACACGGATAACGGCTGAGAGTGCCCCCTCTGTTTGTACGCACTGACACGGAATCTCGAAAGTCCCGGAACAGCAAAAGAAAAATCATCATCTCCTTTTTCTTCAAGAACCCGGATGTCCCGTCCTCCTGCCAGCTTATATAATTCCTCAACGCATTCTTTCGTCTGCGGCGGCATCAGCTTTTCTTCCTTCTCCCTGCAAATTCTTCCATTTGCCCGATAAGAAACCGGAAGACCTGCTACAACAAATATATCCGATGCATGATTTAAAACTGCCTGCTGAAGCAATACAATGATATCCATAGCTCAAACTCCTTTCGCGTCAGTCACTTCCAAGGACCGGAAGTGTTGACTTTTCTTCCCATTTCTCAGATGCTGACTCTTTCCATTTTACAACCTTCTGCGTTCCCTTTACCGGATCTGCCAGGATCTCGACTTCCAGATTCTGACTGTCCGTGACCGGAACCACATAGGAAATATCCAGATTCGCTCCGTCTTCTTCAGCTGTCACGCCCTCAATCTGCCGAATCGCAAATACAGGATCCTCTTTTGCAAATGCATCATCAATCTGCGCCATGATCTGCGCCGCTTTTGCATTTGCCTCACAATACGCCGTTTCCCGGCCGGCAAGCTGCTGACTATAACTCTGATCCCTTTTTGCACTTGACAGTGAGAGTGTGGCAAATGTCACCAGACACAGGATTACAAAGATCACAAGCAGGTACGACGTTCCGATCTGAATCCCCGGGTATGATCCCCTTTTCTTTCTCTTCATCCTGTCACTCCCTTTCCGTGCCTGTCATCCGGTCTGTTTCCACCGAATAGATTTCTTCCGGCTGTTCTCCGGACAGGCGCTGCACCGTAAATGTTCCATGCAAAAGCTTTCCATCCGGCTCCACCCGGATCACGATCTCATACGAAGCCTCATCCTTACTGCATTCCTGCCAGTCTGCGTCATAGAAGATCTCCGTGTCCTCCGTCAGCGCATCCGCAAGAAAAAGCTCTGTATACCCGGAAACCTTCTCAAGCGCCGTATTCAGTTCCTGTGTCTTGCGGCTGGTCGTGTGCGCCTTCACAAAAATCTGCACACACACCGCAGAAGCAAGGCAGAAAAATAAAATTGCAATCATCAGTTCCAGCAAAAACAGGCTGGAACGCTTTGCCGGTGTCCGTTCCATAAATCTTCTCCTATCTTGCAGCGCTCTTCACACTGACAAATGTATCTGTCTTTTTCCCGTCTTCATTTTCACAATACAGATGAAAAATCCCATCTGAAGTTTCCTTAGCCTCGAAGTCTTTTGTTGCCAGGATCTTCCGTCCATCGGATGCTTTTGCTTCCGTTCCATCCTGGATAAAAGCTCTCTTAAGTATCCATCATACGCATACAGATATGTCACATAATCCTTCTCATCATAACGCTGCCGGATCACGAGAGCATTTTCCCCATCGAAGTTCCATCTGCTAATCGCACCATTTTCATCATTCTGGTGCATTTTCTCCGTCACATAGGCAAGTGCCGTCCGTCCCGAATAGGAATCCGACGAGGCCTTCACCTGCCGGATGTAAAATCCCGATGCAAGAACCACAATGGCGACCGATGATGCCGCCAGCACGAAAAAGACTGCAAGAGGAAAAAGAAAATCAATCACATGCTTTTTCATTTCTACGCTTCATGCCCATTTCCTCCTATCGTTCGATCACCGTAATGTCCGGAAGAATATTGGCACCGGCAATCTGATAATCAATAAAAAACTGCTTCTTGTCATACTGGATCCACAGTTTTCCGTCAGATCATCAAGCGTCTCCGGATAGTGTCCTTCCAGCGCATAGTACTGCGTCACACCACGCCAGAGTGCATTTTCCAGACTTTCCTTCTGCCTGCGTCTTGTCGTGTCCGAAAGCCTTTCAAATCCACTGAAAAAAGCACTGCAGATACATACAAACAGCAGAAGGGACAGACAGAAATTCCGAAGTGGGTGCTGCCGTTTTCCGTGATAAAACCGTTCCCGTTCTTTTCTCCACATAGCATACCTCCTAAAGTCCTGACATAATTCCAAGAAGCG
>ENA-OQBT01000772-OQBT01000772.1-human-gut-metagenome-genome-assembly--contig:-NODE-772-length-16954-cov-2.827658_pt1 | contig 16954 bp, 23 predicted proteins | sample MGYA00242749_ERZ504557 | MGnify/ENA primary metagenome ERZ504557 (study PRJEB26092, sample SAMD00036243) | human gut metagenome | host: Homo sapiens | study: EMG produced TPA metagenomics assembly of... | reverse complement strand
CAGAAAAGAAAAGAAACAGGAAGAGGCAGACATTTCAAAGGAACTTTTTATCTGTGATTTAAACCGAGGGAAAGACATGCGTTGTAATAACGCACAGGAATGACAAAAGTAAGACCACGGAGCGTCAATAAAAACAGGTGGAACAGTCATAAGACATGTGAGCGGATTTACTGCATCGGCCGCGAAAAAAACAGGGAATGCTGTAAAAAATTTTGATGTACAGTTTAACGGCGGGTATGATGAAGAAAACAGAAATAATAATGCTTCAGAAGAAAAAATGCCTGAGCTTCAGAGCGTTTTGGCAGAAGAGAGCAGAGCATTATATGGCACCCTGAGCAGAAGGCAGAAGAAAAGATATAACAAAATGTACCAGAAGGAACTGTCTAAGAAACAGTGGTCATCTGATATCATTAAAAGAAACAGGAATCTCCGTGGAAATAAAACAGAAAAAGAAAATATATTGACTGTTAACTCAAAGACCATGGTAAATAAGAATGTGCAGACAGCTGCCGGCACTGCAGCAAAGTCTGCCGGTACGGCTGTAAGAACAACGTCAGGAGCGTTGACCGGTACAGCAACATTGGGGTGACAGCTGCGGTGACAGCTGCTGTTGATGCAGCAAAAAATGCTGCGCAGGCTGCAGTAAAGGTTTCGCAGAAAATGCAACAGCAGACAGCACAGACACAGGCTGAACAGACACAGCAGGCAAAACATGAGACTGCAGCGGCTGTCAGTGATTACAGTGTTTCGCAGGCCGGAGAAAATAACAATTTAATTATGCTTCTCGTGGCAGCCATAATATGTATTACAGTTATGCTTACAAGCCTGACGGTAACAATGCAGGCAGCTGTCGATGCATCAGGAGGACAGGGTGATAACAATGGAACTGTCTGCACACAGATAGTAGAGGCAGCACAGAATGAACTTAATGATGCGGACAAGACAGTCGGAGGATACAGGTACAAAAACTGGTATGGGATGGATGCGAACTGGTGTGCCATGTTCGTGTCATACTGTGCAGACAAGTGTGGCTTCATTGAAAAGGGTATCATGCCAAAGACTGCAAGTGTCGCAGCTTCAAAGCAGTGGTATATTAACAATAACCTGTATCATGATGCAGCAAGCGGATATGTGCCAAAGGCAGGTGACATTATTATTTTCGGAAACGGAATGAGCCATACAGGAATTGTGACAGGATATAATCCTGAAACAAAAAAGCTTACAACAATAGAAGGCAACAGCGGAAGAAGCAGCACCACACCTTACCATAAAGGAAGCCATGTAAAAGAGCATACATATTCAATCACATATTCAAAGATAGCCGGCTATGGAACTCCGCAGTATCCGCAGGATGATACAGCGGCTGATGCGGCAGGACAGGAAAATAACTGACAGCGTACCGGAATCCGGCACGCTGGATTTTTTAGGGAGGAATAATTTTATGGCAATACCAATCAACAAGGACCCCGACACTGAATATAAAAATGAATTCATGTTCGGTTATACATTAAAAGAAGTGCTGTGTGTTGCGGCTGCACTTTTACTCATTGCAGGTGTAACAGCACTTGTATATTTCAAGTTCAACATAGCACTGAATGTCGGATGCTATTTCGGAATACCGCTTGCATTCCCGGTTATATTTTTAGGCTTCAAGGAATGGTATGGAATGTCAATTACAAGGTTCATAAGTGAACTTGGTTATGAGAGAAAAACCGGAGAGCTTGCATTTGATGCAGACGAGCTTGAAGAATACGTCACACCGGTTACACTGAGAAAGAAGTGAAGATAATGAGAAAAAATCCATACGAAAAAATCCGCAGGGCACTTTTTTATCCTGCTTGTTGTTATGCTAGTGACAGCTGCATGTGTAATTGGTGTCATGCTTATAAAACATACTCATAATGCAGAAAAAAATAAAGTCAGGGAAACCACGGCAGGGACAGAAAACGCAACAGAAAAAATAAAAGAAACTGAGGCGGATACAGAATATTATTTTGATGAAAACGGATATCTTAAAGTGAAAAAAATCAAAGCTGACGGCTCAGGCAGTAACACGGAGAATGAACAGGACAATGCGCCTGATGTACGTGATGTTTCACCGGAAGATGATCCCAATGCGGTCTTTCCGGAAACAACTGATGCAGCGGCCGGACAGTCGGCAGAGCAGACACAGGACATATCGCAGCCACAGGCCGGGCAGACGCAGGATGCAACAGCCGGACAGTAAACCACAGGAGAAAAGATATGATGTTAGAAGAAAAAATTGCAAACGAATTTCAGAGATATTTTCTTTCAATGATGGCAACAAGCAAGGAAAATATTTTTGCACACTCTGATGAAATTGAAGTAAGAAAGCAGATAAAAAATGAGCTCTATGAATTCATTGGAACATTGACTGAAGAGCAAAAAGAAATACTTTCAGTCCAAAGCAGCCTGATTGAATCGGTCTACAGGTACAGGAGCGATTTTTATTCAGCTGATGATGATATTTCATGTCAGGACTTTTTAAATGGCTGGATGAAAAGCGTGATGTCATGATATAAAAAAATATTTTACCGGGGTATCAGGGGCGGCGCCTTGACAAGAAATGCATTCTGTCGGACAGAATGCGTATCTTGCAAATAATTAGTCTACGTTGAGAATGTAATAAAGTGTGTTTCTGCTCGAAAAATGACTCAAAACGCACATAAACAACATGTTTTGAAACGAATGTGAGACATGTGTAAGACATGTGAGATAAAAAAGAAACGTAATTATACGCATTTGGAATACATTTTCAATACATTTGAAACATAAAAGAGACACCTGTGATATGTCAGTGAAATGATGCTGAAACAAGGTGATACAATGCTGACACATAACAGAAACAGAGGCTTACCCCAACAGCCGGACTAGAAAAAATCAAGGGGCAAATCAAGTAAAAAAATATGAACAGACTGGAAAAAAATCGTGAGCCGGAGGTGGTTTTTGTGAGCGAAAAAAAAACAAAAGGAATATCCGCACAGACCAAGAAAAGAAATTGACATGGATCAGTATCTTATTCTGTATAGACAGGGACTGCCCAACAGGCAGATAGCGTCAAGACTGAAGGTATCACCGCGCACCCTATACAGGAGGATGGAGGAGGAACGAAAGCACTTAAGGAGAAAGAAGGAAAGTGCAGATGGATAACATGACAGTTAGAAAAAATCTTGGAAAAAAGAAAAGCCGCACCTGGATAGATATGGAAAAGGTCTACAGGATGATAGACTCAGGCATGACCGTAACACAGGCTGCCGAGTCACTTGGTGTTTCAAAAGCCACTCTGTACAGGCGCCACAGGGAATACCAGAAACAGGCAGAGTACATGAATGATGACCTGCCGGACCTGCCAACTTAAAATAGTGGTAGTAAGTGGTGGTAGATATTAATAGTTGCATGTTGTAGAATATAATTGTAAAAGAAACGGACAGGCAGATTTAACACCGCCTGTTCGTTTTTATTGGAGGAAAAAATGACTAACGAAAAAATAAAAAAACTTCAGCTTGAGATTGCAAAAACGGCAGAGGCGCAAAAGAAATCAGAACAGAAATACAAAGAAAAAATCAAGGGATTAAGAGATGAACTGAAAAAAGAAGAGGAACGTCTGAAGCGCGAAAATGATTCACTGATCGGAGACATAGTGAGAGACCTGCTTGGTGAAGTTGATGCAGATAATATTGAAAGCTTCAGGGAGAAAATACAGCTTCTGACAGGATTAGAGGATAGTGAAAATGAAAGACCGAAAGATAACCTTCAGGGTGACACAGGAGGAGTACACTCTTATTGATGAAATGAAAAAAACTGAAACACGGTTCACATATGGAGGTAGATGGGACATGTCTGCTTATATAAGGAACCTTGTGCTGTCACAGACCGGAAAAAAAGACGTTCGTGTAGACATGGAATTAAAAGACCTTAACCATCAGGTCAGAAAAATCGGAGTGAACATCAATCAGATAGCACACAGGCTTAACAGTAATATCGGCGATATGCGTGATGCAGAATATGTTGTTGAGCTCATGAAAGAATTAAACGTCAGGCTGGAAAAGCTCACGGAAAAAATAGAGGAATGAACAGTTGACATTTACGTTGTAGCAAAAAGAATTTAAGATAAAGCATCTTAGATTCTTTTTTTATTGAACGTACCGGAATCCGGTACGTTCTTTTTGTACATGGATGGGAGGCAAACAGACTTGGCGGTTACAAAGCTTATGCACATGAAGGAGGCACCAGCGGTGCCACACAGACATCTGGCCAATGCTGTGAAATATATTCTTGATGAAAAAAATAACGAAGCAAAAACGTGTGACGGTTTATATGTCGGAGGAAACAGCGGATATGACAGCGCAGACATACTAAAGACCTTTTTGGACACCAAGGAGCTGTTTGGCAAGGTACACGGCAGACAGGGATATCACTTTGTCATCTCGTTTGCACCGGGAGAGACTAATGCAGACGAGGCTTATCAGATGACAAAAGAGTTTACGGAAAAATATCTGGGGGATGATTACGATTATGTGTTTGCAGTCCATACCGACAAAAAGCATATCCATTCGCACCTTATATTTAATTCTGTAAGCAGAACTGATGGCTACAAATACAGATATGAAAATGGTGACTGGGAAAGATATATACAGCCGGTTACGGATGAAATATGCATGGAGCATGGCCTTAAGCCGCTGAAATTTGAAGAGAATAAGAAGACAGGGCTCTCATATGCAGAATGGAATGAAAAGAAAAACGGCACAATGAACTGGACACATGTGATAAGAGCAGACATTGACCTGGCATTAAGACATTCTGATACACTGCCGGAGTTCATGGAGCATATGAAGATGGCAGGATATTCAGTAAGAGCCGGAAAGTCAAAGAAGAAGAACACGACTTATTTTACATACACATACACGGACGATGCCGGAAAAAAACACAGAAGAAGAAGCTACAACATGCCATCCGGATATTCTCCGGAGGATATAGCAAAACGCATAAAGCAGAAAAGCGGAAGCAGGATGTATGAAGAAATTGCTGAAAACCTTGAGAAAAAAGAGAAACTTGCATCGATTGACGAAATATACAAAAACACAGGCACATACCGAAGGCTTTACCAGGCGGTAAGCTTTTACAGGCTGCCTAATCCGTATGCATTAACGAAAGGGGTCAGAAGAGACATTATGGCTATAGACAGGCTTCTCGATGAGTGCTCATACATTAAAATGAACAGTTTAAAAAACATGAAAAACATACAGGACCGGGAAAGCAGGCTTGAAGAAATGATAAATTCACTTAAAAGGGAAAAGTGGAATAAAAAAGATGCTTCAAAGGCATTGGACAGCGGACAGAAAAAACAGCTTGACAGAAAAGAGCAGATAGAAAACGAATTGAAGAATCCTGATATCAGTGATGAAGCTTTTGAAGCACTTCAGGATGAATATGAACAGCTCAAGGAATATTTGCCGGATGATGATATTTCAAAAAAAGATATGGAAAGACTTTCACAAGAGATAAAGGAACTTAGAAAAGAACTGCGCATGTTAAGAAGAATTAAAAAGACTGAACAGGAGTTTGCCGGCAGAAAAACGAAAAAGGTTACCCACGTACCGGAATCCGGAACGTTTAACAAAAATATATAAAAATTTAAAGGAGAATGGAACATGAACGAAAAAATTTATCTGATGGAAATGCAGCACAATACTAATGAACATGAGACGGACAGGCTGATTGCATATCTGAAAAAGGCTGCCGAGACTGAGATAAAGGAGGATGAAAAATAATGATGAAATATGAAATTTTTAAGGATGTCGTGGAAAATGCAGTACTTGACTACCTGCCTCCGGAGTATCAGAATTCAGAACTTCATTTGAAGCGTGTGAAAAAAGTAAACGGCATTGATTACGACGGACTTGTAGTAAGAAAAGAGGATACAAATGTGTGTCCCGTCATTAATTTGACACAGCTGTATGAGGACTACAAACTGTCAGAGGATATTGAACTTGTTATAAAAAATGCTGCAGATATTGTACTGATGGCATATGATGTAGCACCGGTGAATGAATATCAGGATGTACTGGATGAGGGATTCAGACAAAATATCATTTATGAAATTTCAAATGCGAAAGCTAATGCACAAAGACTGGCAGGGTGCCCGACAAGACAGCTGAACGACCTGACTGTTTCATACAACATATGTCTGTCTGATCATGACGGTCTGTCAAAAACTATTATGGTAAATAATGAAATTGCAGCTGCGCTTGGAATGTCAGAGCAGGAACTTTTTGATACGGCAGAAAAAAATATGTCCAGACTTTTTGAGGTGAATATAACCAACCTGTTTGATTATGTGTATGGTCAGCTTAAAGCCAGAGGAATGAGTGATGAGCAGATTTCAGACCTTTTAGGAGGGGATGTAAGCAGCTTGTCTGAAGGATATCCGTGGATAGTCCAGAACACCTCAAACAATGGTGCAACAGTACTGCTCGACACAGAGGTATTTAAAGAACTGTCCGACCGGGTGGAAGGAAATCTGATTATCATCCGTCAAGCACGCATGAAGTGCTTGCCATGGATGCAAGGCTGGTGCCTGACTGTGATGACCTTTCGGCTTTTATACAGCAGACAAACATGGATGCTGTCAGTCCGTCTGAAAGACTCTCGAATCAGGTGTATATGTATGACAGAAAAGAAAACTCAATAGAAATGGTAACGCGGAATAAGCTTGATATTATTCCGCAGGAATCAAGAAAAATTTCTTATGAAAAAAATATAAAACCTGAAATCTAGCATTTATCCGAGGTGACAGCCAATGAAGCTATATGAAGTTAAGGCGCTGGCTCATGAAACACAGTCGCGCATCAGACAAGACTTAAACGCCTGGAACGATTTTCTTGAACATGCATCACGTGTGTACAGGTACCGTTTCATGGATCAGATTCTCATATATGCACAGCGGCCTGATGCTGTTGCATGCGCTACAATGAACATATGGAACTCTAAAATGGGCTGCTGGATTAAGAAAGGCAACCGCGGCATTGCCCTTATTGATGAAAGCAACAGCAGAAAACTTAAGTATGTATGGGATGTAACCAGTGTTGTACCTAAAATGGGAGGACATCTGCCGAGACTGTGGATACGAAAACCATATCACACGGAAACGATACAGAATCGTCTGTTAAAAGTATATGGACTACAGCCGCAGACTGATAAATATGACACAAAGGAGCCGTCTATAGAACATACAATGGACTATCTTGTGGAATATCTGGCTGATGAGTATGCAGCTGATATTGCACAAGAAAAGTATTCGTCTGACAACAGTCCTTTAAGTGAACTTGATGAAGAAAAATACAAGATGGATGAGTACCGCAGAAACGTCAGGTTTTTTTTCAGGTACGGCCTTAACCGGATGATAAAGGAAAGAATGGGCTTATCGACAGGCGGTTTTCCTGATTATGATATGTCATTTATAAAAGACATGCCTGAAAGTGATTTCTGTGAGCTTTCCTCACGCATGACGGATGCAGCACAGCAGGCACTGCGTGAAGTTGGAATTGCAGTTTTAACCTATGACAGGGTGCATGGTATTGACAGGGACCCCAGTGTGGACTATAATGCTTTAAAGCGTAAAAGTGCAGAGAGGGAGGATAAAACATATGGAACTCGAATACATCAAAGCAGGGGACTACGAGGTACCGAACCTTATACCGAACAAGGAACCACAGGAGCCGCTGACGAAATTTGGACTTATGCACAGGACCTGGCTGAAAAAGAATTACAGGGCGAAGTTCGATACGATGCTAATGTTCGGGGAACTTCAGGAACACTGCCTGGAGGTACAGAAGAGAGCACAGGACGAGATGGACAGAATCGTGCCGCAGATGAAAAAACAGGAAGGAGTGACAGAGCAGCTGAAGATGCAGGACCAGCTGAAATGGATACGAATGATGAACAGCATCCTGAACAGGGCGGAGGAAATAGTGAGGGATACAGTGATCTACACTTTATAGAAAATGAAATTGTACCGGAATCCGGTACCAGTGAGGATGAGTATGTACCGGAATCCGGTACCGGACTATATTTCATGCCAGAGCTGCCGACAGAGGATGAGCAGCGCATAAAGGTAGAAAAATACGGCTATCTGAATCCGCGGAAAGCTGATTATATACCTCATGACTATATTAGACAGGTCATGCTCCGTGGAACCGGCTTTGAAGGAGGCTTTGACAGAGTCGTACAGATTTTCCAGAATGAGATGGAGGCTGGTAAAAGAACAGCACTTATCAAAAAGGAATACGGACTTGGCGGGGCGAGCTGGCCGGTTGACGGCATGGGGCTTCATGGATATGACACATATGGTTCTCAGGGCATACGTTTCCAGTGGCGTGATGAGCAGGGCGAAGCAGAAGGCACACTGTCATGGAGCAGCGTTGAACAGGAAATCGGAACCCTTATACTAACCGGTGAGTACAAAAGCCGTGACAGACAAAATAATGATATTATTCCGGAAACTGAGGAATCAGATCATATTTCTCAAACAACAGAAATGCAGGAGCAGTCCACGGATAAATATAAATCAGAGGCACCAGAGCAGCTTAGCTTTACAGATTTTATAAATATAGAGCCGGATAAGACGGAAAATGATACTCAGCCGGAGGCATTAGATGAAACAGAGGCTGAACATCCGGATAATGCAGAACAACAGAATAATGAAGATTTTACCGAAAGAGCAGCTGATTACACTGCTCTTTTAGTTTTGGCAGAAGCTGATGCATCCACACTTACCAAGAGGCAGAAAGCACAGCGTAACATTTCAGCACTCAAAATTCTCAAGCAGATAGAAAATGAAAAACGTCCTGCAACAGCCGATGAGAGGGTAATCATGTCCGCATATCTTGGATGGGGAGGAATACCGGAAATATTTGATGCTGAAAATGTTTCATGGTCAGAAGAATACGGCATATTAAAAAGCTGCTGACAACCACTGAATATGACAGTGCAAGGGCGAGCACACTTAATGCACATTTTACTGACACAGCAGTCATAAATGCAATGTATGATGTACTCCACAACCTTGGCTTTACAAAGGGAAATATACTTGAACCATCCATGGGAATAGGTAATTTCTTCTCAGGGCTGCCTGCAGATATGAGTGCATCAAACTATACGGAGTTGAGCTTGACCCGGTAACAGGAAAGATGGCGCAGCTTATATATCCTGATGCACATATTGAAGTGAAGGGCTATGAAAAGACAGATTTTCAGAATGATTTTTTTGATGTGGCAATAGGAAACGTGCCGTTCGGTCAGTACAAGGTTATAGATAAAGCCTACGACAAACACAATTTCTATATCCACGATTATTTCTTTGCAAAGACAATCGACAAGGTGCGTCCGGGCGGAGTGATAGCTTTTATTACAAGCAAGGGCTACCTTGGACAAGGCTAATCCTTCAGTCAGAAGGTATATAGCCCAGAGAACACAGCTGCTAGGAGCAATAAGACTTCCAAACGATGCGTTTAAAAATGCCGGAACATCTGTTACATCAGACATTATTTTCCTGAAGAAGAGGGATATGTACATAGATACGAATGAAGACTGGATACATCTGGACACAGATGAAAATGGAATAGAGATGAACAGCTATTTCATTAACAATCCGCACATGGTGCTTGGCAAAATGGAAATGGTAAGCGGTCCGCATGGAATGGAGAGTGCCTGCGTACCGGAATCCGGCACTTCATTGGCAGACAGGCTCAGGCAGGCTGTACAGATGATACATGGTGAAATTTCCATTGATGATACTGAAATATCTGATGAAGAACTTGAGGATGAAAGCATACCTGCAGAGGCAGGAGTTAAAAATTTCTCCTACTGTTCAGTAAATGGAAAAATATATTACAGGGAAAACTCAATCATGCGACCACAGGACATTCCGGAAAAAACAGCTGAGCGCATGAAAGGCCTAATTGATGTACGGGACAGCGTGTCAGAGCTTATTGAATTACAGCTTGATGATGCGTCCGATGAAGAAATCAGGCATCACAGGCAAGGCTCAACAGTGTTTACGACAGCTTCGTTAAAAAAGTTCGGGTACTTAAATTCCAGGACAAACCAGACCGCATTCAGGGAAGACGCAGGCTACAGCCTTATATCATCACTAGAGGAGACTGATGATGACGGAAAGGTTGCTGGCAAAGCGGACATGTTTACCAAAAGAACCATCAGAAAGGCTGTCCCTGTTACACATGTGGATACATCTGTTGAGGCACTGTCAGTTTCGATGGGAGAAAAAGCAGCTGTTGACCTTGAATATATGGAAGGGCTTACTGGGAAAAGCCGGGAGAAAATAATAAGTGACCTTAAGGGCATTATTTTTAAGGTGCCGGAATCCGGTACCTGGCAGACTTCAGAGGAATATCTTTCCGGAAACATAAGAAAGAAACTGATTTCCGCAGAAAAAGCATTACAGGGGGATGCATCATATTCCGATAACGTGGAATATCTTAAGAAGGCAATGCCAAAACCTCTTACAGCATCAGAGATAGAAGTGAGGCTTGGGGCCACATGGATTAACGCAGAGTATATAGAGCAGTTCATGAAGGATGTGCTGCATACACCGCAGAGACTGTTTTCAAGGGAGTGGGTGGCGGTAAAGTTTGCACCAATAAACTGTGAATGGAACATAAAAGGAAAGAATGCGGATTCCTTCAATCCCCTTGTCACAGGCACATATGGAACCGGCAGAATTAACGCTTATCAGATACTTGAAAATACGCTGAACCTTAAGGATGTAAAAGTCTATGACAGGATACCTCAGCCTGACGGCAGCGAAAAGCGTGTAGTCAACAGGGAGCAGACAATGCTTGCGTCGCAGAAACAGGATGCATTAAAGGAGGCGTTCAAGGACTGGATATTCAGGGATCCGGAAAGAAGAGAGGTACTTGTAAAAAAATACAATGAGCTATTCAACTCCTCAAGACCGAGAACGTATGACGGATCACATCTCAAGTTTCCGGGAATGACACCTGATGTGGAGCTGAAGCCTCACCAGCTGAATGCAGTAGCACATGTCATGTATGGAGACAATACGCTGCTTGCACACTGTGTGGGAGCGGGAAAGACCTTCGAGATGATTGCTTCTGCGATGGAATCGAAGAGGCTTGGCCTGTGCCACAAGTCGCTTTTTGTTGTTCCCAACCATCTGACAGAACAGTGGGCAGGGATTTTCTGCGTCTGTATCCGGGGGCAAATATTCTTGCTGCAACTGAAAAGGATTTTGAACCGGCACGCAGAACGTTTCTGTGCACGGATTGCAACAGGTGATTATGATGCAGTTATCATAGGACACACCCAGTTTGCTAAAATACCATTGTCAGATGAAAGACAGAAGAGACTCATGCAGGAACAGATAGATGAGATTACAGAGTCGATAAGTGAGGCTAAGGCATCAAACGGCGAGCATTTTACTATAAAACAGATGGAAAAGACAAAGAAAAATCTGGAGGTAAGGCTTGCTAAACTTAATGATGCAGGCAGAAAGGATAATGCAGTTACATTTGAACAGCTTGGAGTTGACAGGCTGTTTGTTGATGAGAGCCAGGAATTTAAGAACCTGTTTCTGTTTACAAAAATGAGAAATGTTGCAGGAATATCACAGAATGATTCGCAGAAGGCATCGGACATGTACGGGAAATGCAGATATATTGATGAGATAACAGGCGGCCGCGGCATAACATTTGCTACCGGAACACCTATATCAAACTCCATGACTGAGCTTTATACCAATATGCGTTATCTGCAGGCGGGACGGTTAAAGGAGCTTGGCTTTGAGAATTTTGATGCATGGGCTTCAACATTCGGAGAGACACAGACAGCAATAGAACTTGCCCCTGAGGGCACAGGATACCGTGCAAAGACAAGATTTGCAAAGTTTTTTAACCTGCCGGAGCTTATATCCCTTTTTAAAGAGAGTGCAGACATACAGACAGCTGACATGCTTAAACTTCCTGTACCTGAATGTGATTACGAGAATGTGGTCTTAAAGCCGAGTGAATTTCAGCAGGAGATAGTCAAATCTCTTGGGGACAGGGCGGAGAACATACGAAACGGCGGGTTGATTCAAGCATCGACAATATGCTCAAGGTAACGAGCGATGGACGCAAATGTGCCATTGACCAGCGGCTCATAAATCCGGAGCTGCCTGACAATGAGAATTCAAAAGTGAATGCATGTGCTGCCAGGGCATATGACATATGGAAGGAGACAGCGGAAGACAAATCAACGCAGCTTATTTTCTGTGATGCTTCAACACCGCGCAGTGACGGAGGTTTTGACGTGTACCATGCCATTAAGGACAAGCTGATTGCCAAGGGGGTTCCGGATAAGGAAATTGCCTTTATACATGATGCCAACACAAAAAAACAGAAAGCTGAGCTGTTTTCAAAGGTAAGAAGCGGCCAGGTACGTTTTCTGTTAGGCTCAACAGCAAAGATGGGAGCCGGCACCAATGTGCAGACAAGGCTCATAGCACTCCACCACATAGACGTGCCGTGGAGACCGTCTGACATAGAACAGCAGGAAGGACGAATACTCCGCCAGGGCAACAGGAATGAGCGGGTGAAAATATTCAGGTATGTCACTGAAAATACCTTCGACTCGTACTCGTGGCAGCTTATCGAGAACAAGCAGAAGTTTATCGGGCAGATAATGACAAGCAAGTCTCCGGTACGTTCCTGCGACGATGTGGATGAAGCTGCACTGTCATATGCAGAGGTAAAGGCACTTGCCACTGGAAATCCATACATTAAGGAAAAAATGACACTCGATACAGAGGTTGCAAAGCTGAAGCTTCTGAAAGCAAATTTCAAAAGCCAGAAATACAGGCTTGAGGATGCAATTAATAAGGAGTACCGGTCAGGATAGCAAGCTTGAAGAAAAAATTGAGGGACTGAGGCAGGATATAATTACACGCGGTCCCGAGGAAATCCTATCGGATGGTTTTGAAATCAGGATTAACGGTGTGCCATATGATGACAAAAAGGAAGGCGGTGCAGCACTCATAGCAGCGGCCAAGGAGTCAAAGACACCTGAGAGGACCATGATTGGGGATTATAAGGGGTTTAAGCTGTATTCAAGGTTTGACGCGTTTTTCAATTTATATTACATACATATGCAGGGCAGGTGTGAACATACTATTGAAATGTCATCAGATCCTGCCGGAATGATTACAAGGCTTAACAACTGCATGGCAGGGTTTGAAAAACGTCTTTCGGATGCGCAGGATGCACTGGATGAAACACGGATAGAGCTTGAAACGGCAGAAAAAGAGGTTACAAAGAAATTTGACAAAGAAGACATTCTTTCAGAAAAACTGAAAAGACTGTCTTTTTTAAATGCCCAGCTTGATGCAGACAGAAAAGAAACACCACAGAATGCCCCACAAAACAAACAGGCGCAGAGAAATGATATTAAAGAGAAATATATAAGCATATGATGAGGGTGCCGGAAATCCGGCACCATAAAAATATAAAGGTACCGGATTCCGGTAACGCAGGAGGAAAACATGGAAAAAATCAAACAGGAAAGTCTTGAAATGTTTATGTTAAAAAGAAAAATACTAAAGGAACTTGAACAAATGGATGAGAATGAAGATTTTATAATGCAGATAGGACTGGCAGGAAAGGAGAAAAATGAGTGATACAGTATATGTATTAGACCAGGTTGGCATACGTCTGGTGAAGGAAAAAACACTTATATCTGATACACAGCTTAAAAGACCGGAACAGGTTGTAGGATTTGTATCAGACATATTAAGGGAATACGACCGTGAAGTAATGTGCGTCATATGTCTTAATGCAAAGCTTCAGCCAGTAAACATGTGCATATGCTCAATGGGGGCAATCGACAAAGCTATTGCATCACCCAGGGAAATAATGAAGACGGCAATACTGTCAAATGCCAATGGCTTTATAATCCTTCACAACCACCCAGGCGGCTCATCACAGCCTTCGCTTGAGGATATACATGTGACAGATGTTATGTCAAAGGCAGGTGAGCTTCTTGGCATTCCACTGTATGACCACATAATTGCAGCGGCCGGAAGTGATGAGATTTATTCGTTTTACGAGAAAGGCTCAATGCCCCAGTCGCAGCTTAAATATGCGGACAGAGTCGCTGACATTAATTTGAGAAGTGACAGAACAGAGACAAACGAAATAAAGAAACAGCTGAAATTACATCAAAGAAAAATATGAGAGGTGCAAGGCATATGGAAAACATTTCATGTGCCTTTAAAGGTGCCGGATTCCGGCACCTGAAGGAGAGGTGATAAAAATGGAAAATGACAAGGCAATTAACTGCCTGATGGAGCTCTTGAAGGGTGAAAACTTCATGAGTGCAGATTATACTAATATTGCACTGCAGAATGGAACGAATCTAAATGTGTTAAGGGAAATTTACCTTTGTGCATGTGACAAGATATCCGTCAAGGATGTTCAGGAGGTAATTGATAACAGAAAAACGGATATTGCAGGCTACCTGAGGAAAATAAGATATCAGAAAGCATGCGGAGTGATTATAGGCAAAGGCAACAATACACTTAAGGATATGTCAAAGCTTGCGGATGCGGTACAGGCAAAGATTAATACGCTGGGTGAGAGCATTATGACAGTTGAAAAGAAAACAGGTGAACTCAGTGATATGTTTGTCGACATAAAGCCGCCACAGGGAGCGGTGACCATGCCATATGCAGGAGTACAGCAAACTGCAACAGCTGACGTAAAGCGTGAAGATGAAAAAACAGCATCATTTAAACGTAAGAGACTGAAACGCAGACAGAAAACTGACATAGCTGAATATATAAGTCTTCTGAAAGAGGAAGGATATAAGTCAGAGCAGATTAGTTATGTGCTAAGCCTGGCTGAGAAGGGGGTTACACCGGCAGAGATGGAGGAATTCATACACCCGGGTATTTCCGTCGATATGATGGAAAAAATAAGGCTCATGAAGAAAAAAACCAGAAACAAGGATGTGGAGGAAAGCTAGATGGATACGGACAGAGAATTTGAACATATGATGATGAGTGTAAGAAACAGTTCCGGCAGTATTACGCAGATGGTATATGCAGCAAACATGCTGCAGATTAAACTGGTTCAGTTTGTGGCAAGGCTCACATATAAAGGATATCTATCCATAAAATCAAGGGATGACCTGGCTTCGTTTGCAAAGCTGTCAGAGGGAAAATACACGATATACAGCATACCGGTTTCCACAGAGCATGTAAATGATTTAAAACAGCTCGAAGCCCTTAAGCTTAAGCTGCAGAGCGTATCAGGAAAAGATGAAAAGAAGCAGATACAGAATGACATCGGTATTCTAAAAGCGCGCATAGATGCTGATTCGCCGGTTGAACAGCTTAAGGAAAAAGGATTAAAGCAATGCTGCGTACTGCCCAAGTTAGATGGCGAAAGCGGAACAATACAGATTGCAGTAATGAATAAGGATGACCAGATATTCAAGTCATGGTTTGCATCGCATATAAGGGTACAGATGTCAGGTGGACAAAAGGAAATTACTGATCTGAAAAATTTCACGGAAGGAAATTATACAATTTTTAATCTTCCGTTTGAGGGAAAAGAACTGGAGGATGCCTGTCGTGACTTTAATGCACTGAAAATGAATTATTCTATTCTTCCAGACCTTAAGGTAGGAAATGACAACAGCCAGATAGCAGTTGCAAACGCAGACAGAAACAAGTTTGGAATATGGATAAAAATGTACCGGGAGGACATGCTGAAACAGGAAAAACAGCCCGGAAACATATATGAAATGGATAATGAATCATATATGGACACGGCAGCGGTAAATGAAGATGAATATATAAACAATGCTTCTTTGGAATATCAGAAAGTAAACAATGAATTTGAGGAGCATGAAGTGCCCGGACCTAAAGTAAATGTAATGCAGAAGGATGACAGTGAGGAGTTCGCAAGACTTAAGAAAGACGGCAACTATGAAATGGTCACGATAAACAGGGAGACGCTGGTTGATAACATGGCTTTCACATCTGTATCAAAAAAGATGCGTGAAAAAGGGTATTTTGTATCACGTATCCCTGGCACATACGGAGAAAATGAAAAGCATCTCATACTTCCGGCTGAAAATGTATTTGTGGCAGATGAGGCAGAACTTATGTGGGATTTATTCCCAAAAACAAGCCCTCGATGGTTGCAGAGAATGGAAATGTAAAAACTGCAAGCTATGAGAATATTCATAAGCAGTATGAGAATGTCACAAGGAACATGGCATATGCAAAGAATCTCAGGCCGAAAGCTCCGAATGTTAACAGTAAGATATTAAACCCGAAGGTATAATATTTTAATCCAAGGTACCGGAATCCGGCACATTAGATTTATTGGAGGAAATATGGCAAACTACGGAACAAGATATGAAAAAAAGAAAACACCATGGGCAGCATTTGCTTTCCTGCTTTTGTTTTTCCTGATGCTTGGATATATAATATCGGGTCTTTATGTGGCGCCTGAAAACCTTAAAGGAGACTATAATGCACAGATGCTGTGGGCGGTCACACATTTTTTTAAGATTGCAAATTCAAAGACTCCGGCATGGGTAGGTATTGGCTTTATAGGCTGGTTTTTCTTTGTAAATTATTACATGATTCATTACAGGAACTTCCACAGCGAGATGGAGCATGGTGACGAAGACTGGCTTGACCCGGTAAAGGCAAGCAGGGAGCTTAAGGACACTGACGATAAATATAACAGGATACTGTCAGAAAATGTAAAGGTAAGCATAAGGGGAAAGCTTTCAAACAACAACATGATGATTGTCGGTTCATCAGCTCATTCAAAACAACATCTATAATGCACCAAACCTCCTGCAGATGGGGATCCAAGCTAATGTGGTTCTTTGATGGTAAAAGG
>ENA-OQBT01000769-OQBT01000769.1-human-gut-metagenome-genome-assembly--contig:-NODE-769-length-17050-cov-1.851918_pt1 | contig 17050 bp, 18 predicted proteins | sample MGYA00242749_ERZ504557 | MGnify/ENA primary metagenome ERZ504557 (study PRJEB26092, sample SAMD00036243) | human gut metagenome | host: Homo sapiens | study: EMG produced TPA metagenomics assembly of... | reverse complement strand
GCCTTGGCAGTCTCAGCAACCAAACATTTTCGGATTTCGAGGCGATTGTCGTCGATGACGCCAGCACCGATGCCACTACCGAAATCATCAGACATGCCGCAGCAAAAGATCCACGCATCAGACCCATCACCCACCAGCGCAACCAGGGGCTTCACCTCACCCGCAAGACCGGTGTCGAGCATGCCACCGGCGAATACGCCTTTTCCTCGATGGAGATGATGATCTCGCACCGGAGGCATGCGCTCAATTCGCAAAGGCAATGAGCCAGTATCCTGTTGATATTCTGCATTTCGGAATTACCGTCATTGGGGAAAACGGCATTCTAGACGATGAATGCAAAGCTTTCGAGACGTTCAACAACGCCCCAACTGAAGACTGCACTAACGCCGATATTGTTCAGAATATCTATGCAGAAGCCAATGGACAGCAAGTGGACTGGCGAGTAACCCAGAGAATGTACCGGACATCTCTTCTGAAAAAAGCATTTGCCGCAATGACCAACGAGCGTCTTGAACGCGCGGAAGATGGATATGAGTGCCTTGTTATATCAGCTCTGGCGCACACCTATCGATCCTGCAAAGAATGTCGTGGATACAAATATCACTACGGTCGAGGCGTTACTGGAACGAATCAAATCACAGTCCAAAAATATGCTGATTTCTGCCAGCAATTCGCCCGTTGCTTCGCTGCGGCACAGGATTTCACCAATCAGCATCAAGATCTCGATTTACAAGATTGCACGGATGGATATCGATGGAAAGCAACTGAAATTCTTGCCAACGACCTCAATATTCGTGTACCCGATGTGGCCAAGGCTGACGCGATTCAAGCCATGATCAAAGTATTCGGCCCAACAATCGTTGCACGCGAGGTTTGGCGTTTCGTGCGAGACAACGCGTGGAAAGCCATCATTTCGAAAAATAATGGCGAGGCTCTGAATCGTGCCAGAATGTGGCAGGATTTGACGAACTCCATCGACGTACCGGCAGCAGGCAATATCGAGAATAATCGATACTTGGGCATCCGACATCGCGCAGAAGAGCTGCTCACTGACTTGGATACCGCGCAAAACAAACAAGCATATGCCGACCAGAACATCCGCATCTTCGTCACCACTCACAAAAACGTTGACACCTTCGACAGTGCCATCATGCAGCCGGTGCAGGTCGGACCGAAGAACTATCGCTTCCCCTGGGCATTCCACGATGATGAAGGCGAGAATATCGCCGATCTCAACCCACGTTACTGCGAACTGACCACGCAATATTGGGCTTGGAAAAACATCGACGCGACTACTACGGTTTCTGCCATTACCGCCGTTACTTCGACTTCTCGGACACTCCGCATGAGGAAAATCCCTACGGCGAAATCATGGACGACTACATCGATGCCGCCGCGGCAAAGAAGTATGGCTGGATGACGAAAACATCGCCAACGTGGTGAAGCAGTATGACGTCATCACCACGCCATTCGGCAATCTCGAAAAAATCATCGATAAGCACGGCACTCCACGCGCGCTGTGGGAAGCCGCTCCCCTGCTGCATGACGATGATCTGAAGCGTTGCTACCAGATCCTGTGCAGTATGTATCCCGACTACAAGCAGGACGCACAGGCATTCTTCAACGGCGACAAAGCTGCTTCTGCAACATGTTCATTATGAAGAGGGAGATCTTCTTCGACTATTGCAAATGGATGTTCCCCATTCTTGAGGAGTTCGATAAAAACACCGACTACAGCACGTACAGCAAGGAGGCCCTGCGTACGCCGGGTCATCTGTCCGAGCGTCTCCTCAACATCTACCTGCTGCATCACAAGCGTATCGGTTCCAACTGGAAGTTCAAGGAACTACAGTGCGTCCACTTCACCAATCCGGAGCCAGCGGAGCAGCTCAAGCCGCTTGACATTACCGACAAGCCAATCGTTCCGGTGGTGTTCGCAGCGGATGACAATTATGTTCCTCAATTGACCACCACCGTGTATTCAGCCATGAAGAACGCCGATCCGCATTACTTCTACGATGTGACGGTGCTGCAGCGCAACATCGCATGGGACAAGCAGGAACGTCTGCGTGGCTTCTTCAAGCAGTTCCCGAATATGAATCTGAGGTTCACCAACGTGGACCGCGAACTTGCTGGCTACGATCTTTCCACCAATAACGCCCATATCAGTGTGGAGACGTATTACCGCTTCCTGATTCAGAAGGTTCTGCCGTTCTACGACAAGGTGCTGTACCTTGATTCCGACACATCATCAACGGCGATATCGCGAAGCTTTACAACATCGATTTGCAGGGCAAGATGCTCGGCGCGATTCGAGACATCGACTTCCTCGCCAACCTCAACGTGAAGCACGGCAAACGCATGGGCTACGCGCAAACCGTGCTGAAGATGAAGAATCCATACGATTACTTCCAAGCTGGCGTGCTGGTGCTCAACACCAAGGCGATGCGTGAGCATTACACCATCGAGCAGTGGCTTACCTACGCCTCGAATCCCAATTTCATCTACAACGACCAGGACGTGCTCAACGCGCACTGCGAAGGGAACGTGCTATATCTGCCATGGGAATGGAATGTGGTTCACGATTGTGGTGGCCGCGTAGGTAACCTCTTCACGCAGGCGCCGAACGATATCTACGACGCGTATATGAAGTCGCGTAGCAATCCGCAGATCATCCATTATGCCGGCTTCCAGAAGCCTTGGACTGATCCGGATTGCGATTTCGCCTCTATCTACTGGAGGTACGCGCGTGAGACCCCGTTCTACGAGCGTTTGCTCAAGCGTGTGGTGAAGGCGAACGAACCGGAAATCCCAGAAGGAGTATTCCGCCCGCAACATGAGCGCGCAGTCGGAGAAGATAATCCGATTCGCAAAATCGTCGATCCACTCATGCCGATTGGCTCCCGTCGCCGTGATGCGGTGAAGGCGATTGGGCGTGTGATCCGAGGAAGGAAGTAATCACGTTGGCGCAGTCAGTAAAGAACTTCAAAAACACCAGCCGCAACTTCGCTTACCTTATTCCCATCATCTTGGGAACATTATTCGGCATGTGCTCCTTTATTGGTAGGCATGAAGGCAAAATCAATATAGGGAATATACTTCTGTAATGCAAATATTCTTTTCTTATATCCTTTTATTTGCACTGGCTTTCTTTGCTATCGCAAAAATAACCGCATATGCGAACCGTCATCGTTCGTCATTGGACAAACCGTTTGCGCCATTGCGCAGGATCACATTAGATTGGTCGCCACGATCCATAATCACATTGTGGTGCGCCATAACTGCGCTCTGGATTCCATATTTCATAACATACTTTCCAGGTGTCTATTGGTACGATACTTCATGGCAGCTGATGGAGTACTTTGATTCCTCTGTACCTTTCACAGATCATCATCCTTCATGATGACGTATCTGTTTGTCGGATTCGCTCATATTGGTAAAGCACTGTTCAACAACGCTATATATGGATTGTATCTGCTAATACTCATACAAGCTCTGCTGTCCACGCTATCCATAGCCTGTGCAACCTGCTACACAGCCAAATACAACGTGCCTTGGAAATGCCGCCTTTTCATGGCCTTGTTTCTTGCCGTTTTCCCCATCATTCCCATGCTGTCTATGACACTCGCCAAAGACACATTCAACACACCATTTTTTGTGTTCTTTTCCATCGCTTTCTGCGAACTCTGGAAAACTCAGGGAACGATTCTAAAATCTGTACCGTTCGATATTTTCTTTGTTATAGATGTACTGGCTGTGTCTCTGACAAAAAAAACAGGTATGTACATCGTAATTTTGGCAATGATATTTTTAGTTTGCACTGCCATTAAAAGCTGGCGGCGTAAACTGGGTACACTGATTTTGGCAGGTATTCCATATCTAATCGTCGGCGTCGTCATTCCGACTTTCGTATTGCCAACATTGCACATTGCACCGGGAGAAAGCAACGAAATTCTTGCCGTCCCCATGCAACAAGTCGCCAACGTGGCACATAACCACAAGGATGATTTAAGCGCATCTGAGATAACTGATATCGAACAAAATTTATCATATGGATATCAACCAACTTCAACAGGCGTATTGCTGGTACAAAGCCGACCCAATTAAAGGGCAACAGCTATCGTCCGAAGACGAACATAAATTAATCAGGACATGGGCCGAACAACTAATCAAACATCCTGGGGATATGCTTGCCGCCTGGGGAGGCCTCTCTGCAGCATGGTTCTCATTCAATGTCACCGTCGGAAATGACCGAAACCTTAGTATGTTACTTCCAATCAGTAATTCCGGCCATCACTATCAAGGCATCGAACGCTACGTCCCTTGGGTTGATAACACTAAAGCAGGTAATGCAGTCGAGACGTTCTACATGGATACGCTATTAGCTACGCCCGTATTCAATGTCATATGGCAGAAGGCTTTCTGGGCAACAATACTTCCCTCCGCAATCATGTTCCTTATACTGACATTCGGACGGCAAAAGAAGAAGCTGAATCTGCTAACGCTCAACGCACCAATGCTTATCACAATGCTCGTGCTGTTCGCAGGACCAATTTCAACTTATACAGAAGCTACGCGATACGTATTGCCTATGCTGTATATCGTCCCGTTGTTCTTGTTCCTCACACTCGGCCAATTGCAATCCGAAGATGATAGGTAGCATATTTGTCACCTGTCATCTCGATGACGCAATCTGCTTTATTTTTGCAATAATCCACTTGCCGATGTATACCGCGATACCGGTAAGCGCATAGACCACAATGGCCTTGATGAACGGATGAGTTTGTCCCAATGTAATAAACCCTCCGATTGGCCCGCCCAAAGTAAGGTTCACAAGCAGCAGATGGAACATATACACACCCAGCGAGACGCTGGATACTTTACGGATCATGAGCTTCATCTTGTCGGAACCGCGCTGGAAAAACGGCTCCAGCGTTTTGCAAAGCATAAATAGCGACACTGCCGATGTCACACATAGTGGGGAAGAAGTGCCGACAAGATAGTTATAGTACTCCGTTCTCATCGTTTCTTGGAAAAAGCCATTCCAGCACAGTCCTCCAAGGAACATCAATGCCGCAGACCCGACGAATAAACCTGCCCAAGCCGGAGCTTTCCATCGCACCGGCAAGCCATAATTCTCCAGATAATATCCGAGCAAGAAATACAACAAGGCGCTGGACGAGAACAGCGGCCAGCTCAGCAATGGACTAAAGTATTTTTCATTGATGCCAATGGCCTTCGCCGCTGGAATGAGAATCGAACAGAACAACGTCAATGCGATGGCATATTCCATGAGACGACGGTCATGAACGATCTTCGAAAGCAGCGGAGTCAACAGATACAGATAAATGATGGAATACAGGAACCAGTAAATATCAATAATAGAGTTGGTAAGGAATCGCTTGCAGAAATCGACAAAGCCGAAGCTATCGGCGATCGACTGCGCTCCGTAAAATAGACCGGGAAGCAGACCAAACAACAGATAGCATGCGATGCTTCCCAGAATCAGCGCTCGCCCCACCCGCACGAAACGTTTTTTAAAAACACTTTCGTCGAATATTTCTTCCGATAATCCAGTAAATTCATACCGCTGACCATGAAGAAAATCGGCACCGCAAAAATGAACACCGCCTGCATCAGCTCCTGAAATGCCCATAACCGGGTTCTCTGAGGCGAGAACACACCCAAAGATGTGTGCAAGCAGACCACCGCAAAACAGGAAACGATGTTCAATACATCAACAAACACAAAATGTGCTTTTGCTTTACCTCTTTTCCATTCATTCGCAAAGCCCTGTTCCGCGTCCAACTGTTCCTCTGTCATCGACTAGCGTTCCCTTCTTCCTGACATACGCACTTCAGCATAACAAATAATGACGTCCCTTCTTGACGGAGGACTGCGAGCCTGCGTCCGCTCTCGCCCCTAGGCTATAAAAGCAATGAATTCCCATTAACGTATCGGAAGATCAAGCATGGCAAATAGATTCAGAAACAGTCATATCTGCGTTGCAGAACGGATTCGTACCGGCTCATTTGTCCGAGCGTTCAGGAACCCTTTCGCGATTCTACTTGCCTTTACTCTGCTATTCAGTTGTGCGTCAGCCAGCGCTGCGGAAGACAAGGAAACAGACCAAAACGGAAGTAAGTTGACTTTGCCAAGCTATGTGATGGACGGCATGGTTCTGCAGCAGAACAAAATCACCACCCTGAACGGTTCAACAGCAAAATCCATGTCAGGGCAAACCATCTCAGTCACCTTACGCGGAGGCAAAAACCAATATAATGCTTCATCGCGAATCTCTAAAAACGGAAAGTTCTCGGTTCAGCTGCCTAAAATCAAAGGATCACTCACCCAATACACCATGAAATTTATGGTGGCTGGCACCATGGTAAAAACCGTGAATGATGTATACGTCGCAATTTGTTCATCGCTTCTGGCAGTCGAATATGGAAATAAACTACAACGACTATTTCAAAAGCGATTCGCTTTTCAAGACAAGCACCTCATTGCACTACACACGCAACGATATTCCACGCAGCATCAATGACAAATATGTCCATTTTCTTTCACCGAACAAGGTCCTCAACACAAAGGATTATCCGCTGAGAGATTTTGAGAAATCCTGGCTTTCCGCCACAGGAGATGACGTCAATTATCTTGGCTATATTCCTCAATATTATGCACAACAGCTTCGCAAACAATATCCGAATATACCTATCGGCTTCATTCAAGCCGCTTGGGGAGGGACAGCGATATCCCGCCATATAAAAGGTGGAGACATTTACAAAAGCTGTATCGCACCGTTACAAGGACTTGCTGTAGCCGGCGCTCTGTGGTATCAGGGCGAAGATGATTCCGCCTCCATGGATCTGGCATTACGGTATGATATTTCCTTCGCCACACTTGTAAACGATTACCGAAATCTATTCAACGATGCGACATTGCCGTTCCTTTATGTGCAACTAGCCAGATACGACGGTTACGGCTACATCTACGACACCATCGTGCGCAATGCTCAATTGGGCATACTCAGCAATCCCGTCGTTGCGTCGCACAAGAATCTTGGCATGACCGTCTCCATCGATACGGATAAAGGCACGCCGAAGGCGATCCATCCACTCGGCAAGGAAATCGTCGCCCAACGCATGCTAACCAATGGATCGCCATGAATGAACACAAGGCAGTGCCATCCGGACCGTTGCCCAAAGAAGCACATCTTGATACAAACGACAAGTCAACGGCCATTATCACTTTCCAAGAAGCACAGCCGTCAAACTGCAAGCGAAGCGGCCGAATTACACGACCAGCGCAACAATCGACAATATCGCAAATGTTACCAACACTCCGCTGTCAGGATTCCAAGTCGCCGATGGAGACGGAGCCATGCACAATGCCACCGCAACTATAACTGGCAATATACTCCGTATCCACTCCGACGAGGTGAAACGCGTATCTCAAATCCAATATCTATGGCAAAGCAATCCCAGCTGTTTAAGCATCGTATACAACGGCTCAAACTTGCCTTTGAGTCCGTTCACCCTCAATGTGAATCAATAATCGGTCTCATACCATCATGCTATATCGGCCAGTGCAAAGGATATAGTGGGATTCATGCCTGATAATTCGAACGTTTCCGTCGCCGTGCTTCTTCCCTGCTACAACGAGGAAGTCACCATCGGCAAGGTGGTGCGCGATTTCAAAGCCGCGCTGCCCAATGCCGACATCTACGTGTACGACAACAACTCCACCGACCACACGGCGGAAATCGCCACCAGCGAAGGCGCCATCATCCGCAAGGAGCCACGTCAGGGCAAGGGCAACGTGATCCGCGCCATGTTCGAGGACATCGACGCGACGTGTACGTCATGGCCGACGGCGACGACACCTACCCCGCGGACGCAGCCCCTGCATGGTGGACAAGGTCCTCGAAGGCTACGATATGGTGATCGGAGACCGTCTGAGTTCCACCTACTTCCAGGAGAACAAGCGTCCATTCCACAACTTCGGCAACCGCCTGGTGCGCGGTCCATCAACGGCCTGTTCCATGCGAATGTCACCGACATCATGACCGGATACCGTGCCTTCTCGTTCACATTCGTCAAAACCTATCCGGTACTGTCACACGGGTTCGAAGTCGAAACCGAAATGACCATCCATTCGTTGAACAACAATCTACGCCTGTTCGAGATGCCGATTCAATATCGTGACCGCCCGGAAGGCTCCGTCAGCAAACTTGACACCGTGGGTGACGGCATCAAGGTGATGAGCACCATCTTCCGCATGATCCGCGAATACAGCCGCTGCCGTTCTTTGGAGGCTCGGAGCCGTCCTCGGCATCATCGGCATCGTGCTATGCGGCAGCGTGACCGTGGACTTCTGGCATACCGGTATGGTTGCGCGATTTCCCACGCTCATCGGCGCGGTCATGCTTGTCATTGCCGGATTGCTGCTGTTTGTGGCGGGAATCATTCTCGACGTCATGGCCAAGAACGATCGTAAGGCGTTCATCATCGACGCCAACCAGTTCGCCATGCTGAAACGTAACGCCAAATAATCACTACACTTCAGCATGTCTGCTTCAGCGCTTACCGAAAATCGTCAACACTGAAGCCGTACCGACAATGAGGAACGTTCTCGTCAGGCACGAGCACACGTCTAATCATTCTCCATCTACAGGTACAACAAAATTGGTGCACTTTGAAACGAATAACTCATATACATTCCGCGCATGATGCCACACACGTTCAAAAAGACGTCCTTTATGCCGATCAATAGTGCACCAGAATAAAAACTGCCTCACAAAATCCAGCATCGTCGTTACAACGACAATAACGATAACCGCTGTCAATGCAATAAGTAGCGAATATCTAGAGTGATAGAAATTGCCCAGCACTATCCGGTGCCATAGCATTTCATCGCGAATATAATGCTGCTCAGTAATCAGGTACACGGCAAATGCAGATTTTGCGCAACGATTAATAAAACGGCTTGAGAATGTCATCCGGCTGAATATTGTAAATAAGCCAAATGAAACGGAAAGAATCGGCAGTGACCATTCTTTCTGGACGGGGTTGATATAAATCGTTATCTGTCCGGGGTCGGCATGGCATACTTTCCAGATTACGGAAATAAGCACATTCCATCCAACAATGACTGCCGTACCGATGACTACCATCCACACAGCGCATCTGGTGCTAATCGGTTTGACATACCATTTGTAGTACGTCAGTAGCACGGCCACATAGACAAAACCTATCACATTGATATACATATCAAGATAGGCACCTGGAACAAGATTCATTATGCCCCATAATCCAATCATGGCAATGCAGCATTTACCATGATTGGATTTGCCTATACCACGTAGCCCATCAAGCAGAAAAGGCAGAAGCAGCAGCAGAATCGCGTAGCTCGTCGCATACCACCATACGTCCCTTGAAATTGGGAATAATGCATCAAGCCAGGAATCGGCAGTAACGGATTCAGGGGCATCGAAATACTGTACTGCCAGGCCAACAAATCCCCAAAACAGGAGCTCTCGTTCAAGAAGCCATATTCTCCGACATGCTCCCTTGATCGTTTGTTCTCTATCAACAAGGAACCACAAGGAGATCAACAAGAACAAAGTAATGCCAACTTTGCCAAACGGCATAAAGCACATCTGGTAGAACAGCCTGCGCACCGAAAGTGGCTCATCAAAAAGGGGGTAACCGGAATGGCAAACCAGATGATGCGCGACAATCAGCACAACCGCGACAATACGCAGTAGCTCAAGACCAGATTTCCTCGGCTGCTTTCTGTTCTTGACCGTATTTTCCATTTCGACCCCGCGAAATCACTCCACCCACCTCTGGGCATTCATTCCATTTACACCGTAAAACGCACATTAGCACCGTTGACAATGAAGGCACTTGAAACGTCCAAGGCCTCATTCTCCGCAAGCAAGAAATAAAAAGTACGCTCCCGCTTACCCTCGAAAAGAACCGCCAGGAGAAATCAAATTGCTCTGCCACGCGATACCCTCTTTATGCCATCCTACAGAACCAGCCGAATTGTATTCTTCGAGATCCTCCGTAAAGACATGGTCTCCAGAATAGGGGTTATACATCGATAGACATTCGCCTTCCCCTTATCCGGAACAAACCATCCAATTCCTTCATCTCGCCATCCAAGAGATACGAGATAGTTCTTTTCCTCACTATCTTTTGTATAGTGATGATTGCCATCATGAGGGTTGTAAACCCGATAGACAGGATTCCCCTCTCTAGCCGCGAAAAACGATATTCCCTCAGCAAGCCAACCTTTCAATGACAAGTCAAGAGCTTCGTCATAATTTGCCGTGTAGTGGTGCAATCCGCTATTTCGGTTATACATGCGATAAATAGGAACATTCTGAGAGAGCTCCTTAACCCCAAAGGCACTCATATCCACGGAGCCACTGATACCGTTGATATGACCGCTTTCGGTGTACTGCCAGCCACGATCGTTGGTCCCGAACGCCGTGAATTCCATCTGCGGACCATATTGCGCCACCCAGCGTGTCTTCGCATAGATGTTCGCATTGTTCAACGGCCCCTGCAAGTAGCTCGTGTAGGAGTACACGCCGAGATTCTGGTAACCGCCGGACTGCAACGCGCCATACCAAGCATTGACGATGCCGTTATACACGTTCGGATCGTTCGGCGGCGTGTGCCCGGTCCACGTCCAACTCTCAAGGTCGTAGTACACGGGGTATTTCAAGTCGTTCGGTCTCACGCCAAACTGGCGGAGCTTGGACACCACATCGTTGCCCTCCTGCCTGGAACCGCTCGCATCCTCCGCATACGAGTACCAGTAGATGCCGAACGGAATACCCAGCCGCTTGCATTCATTAATGTTGCGTTGCGCTTTGGCATCGGCGTCATTGCCCCATCCAAAGCCAAGACGGATGATCGCGCCTTCCACGCCGCCGGCTTTCGCCTTAGCCCAATCGATATCCCCCTGCCATGAAGAGACGTCGATCACGCCTTTGGCCTGCTGGGCGAACAGGTTGTTTCTATAGTCGAAGAAGGCTTTCGTATTGTTGTAGGTTCCCCAATGCGCGCCGTAATCGTTGCCATCGAATTTGGCAAGCTTCACGGTGGCTCCGTTTTTTGAGGACGATTGCTCCACGGATTGTTTCACATATTGTTCCACAGCATCTTTCACATCCGAGGCACTCACCGGAATGAATGATTCGCCATCCGTTTTGGCCAGTGGATCAGGTTGCTGCGATTGCGTGCCGACCAGCTGAGCGTCCGTCACGGTTTCGCCGGTCTCAATGTTCTGTACATCACCTTCCGGCGTAACCGCAAGGTTCTCCGAAACCACAGTGGAATCGTCCGAAATGTTTTCGCTTACCGTTTCCGGCAGCGTCGCGTTCGGATTGTCCGGCATGCTGTTCGACAAATCCTGCGCATCATCACAATCGCGGCAAAAGAACTTGGCGTATCCTCAATCGCAATATCCTGCATGGCGTAAGCCGGCACCACGGCAACGGAAACCGTCATTGCAACCGCGGAAGCGGTGGTCGCAATCTTCATCAAGCTTTTCGGCGATATCATCGTCAGCCTCTCTCACAAAACGCATTTTCACTCGTTGACGCAATTGCACACGTAAACTTAAGTGTATTCTGAGATGTCCCCACTCAAAATAAAGCAGATGGACTCCAGACCAAATTTCACATTTACCGAATATGCCACAACATGAAGTGCTGGCATTCGGAAGTGGAACGGGTAACATACCTTATGTATTGTCATTTGGGAACAGAGGACCTTGTCGGACCACCTCCAATAGACAACATCAAAACGGTATCGCGGACTCCTGGAGGAAAGCATGGCACGGCACGAAAAGCAGCCGGACAAAGCTGACGGTCAAACAAATAGCGTCCGTAAGCCCCGAACGTTCAGCAGTACCGCGACCGTCGGGACCAGCAAATCCAACAATTCCGTCAATGCCACCAATCGTGACGAAAAGCTTAGAACAAAAGCACCGGGGACTTCCTACCGAACGGCTCCCGAAGATCCGTTCCAAATCGCCATATCGCAAGGCGTGCAAGATGGCGACACTTGGGTACATAACCATGTCAAGAACTTGATTCGCCGTTCCATCATCGTAGCCGTTATCGTCGTTGCGGTATGCATTGTGGTCTTCGGCGTCATGGGCGTGAGAACATCGCAGAAAATGCGCGAACTGAATGCCATTAACGACTGCAGAGACGCGGTTGCCGCCATGAACGCTTCATATTCCAAGGATTTCCAGCTCAAGGGAAAGATTGTCGACGCATTTTCCAGCATGGATTCCTCATATGATCTGGAAAAGCTCAGCACCTTGTATCAGGAAGAAGTCAAATCGCCGAAGGCGCTTGACTGCAAAGCCGACCCGTCCGGGACCACCAGCAAAGCCAACACCGAACGAGCCGCATATGACAAACAGGCCAGAACCTTCGAGCGGGCGTTGACAAAGAACGAGGCAAATCAGAATTGAATACGAAACGATTGGCAAGAACGGCGCTTGCCGTTATCGTAACCGTAGGAATAGTCGTTGCCATCATCGTCGGGTGCGGCCCCAAATGGGGCAACGGAACGGCAACCGGTAAAACCGGATCGCAATCCACCGCCACCGCCCATACTGCGGCCACTGTTGATGTGCAGCTGCCCTCGTACTACATGGACAATATGGTGTTCCAGCGCGATCAGCCAATCGTAGTCAAAGGCAACGTCAGCTCCACGGAAAGCAACCCCATCGACGTTTCGAAACTGTCAGCGACACTTACGCAAGGCAAAACCTCCGAGAGCGTCAAGGCAAAGGTAGCGAAAAACGGCAGTTTCACCTGCACGCTGAGCGCGCAAAAGGCAAGTCTCAATCCGTATTCGCTGCAAGTGCAGTACGCCGGCAAAACCGTGCTGAAACTGGCCAAAGTGTATGTGGGAGACGTCTTCGTAGCCGCTGGCCAGTCGAATATGGAACTCAACTATGTGCAGTATTACGAAAACGCTACTTACAATTTTGGCAATGGACTAATCACGACAGGCGATTTGCCGAAACCGCTCGTAGATGACAACGTGAAATTTGTCATCGCAAATCATGATGTTGAAGACACTGATTTTCCACTGTCCGCTGTTAATCAGAGCGCCGATGCATGGCTGACTGCAGATTCCACGAATTCACTGCACCTCAGCTATCTGGCTCAGCAATTCGCCATGCAGTTACGCGCCAAGCACCCCAATGTGCCAATTGGCATCATCCAGACCGCGTGGGGTGGCACGCCTATTCGCCGGCATGTACAAGGCGGCGATATTTATGCGAACCATATCGCGCCGTTGAAGGGATTCCATGTGGCGGGCGTGCTGTGGTACCAAGGGTGCAGCGATGCCAATAATTACGGAACTGCTTTGCAATACGAATCGCAAATGACCACGCTCATCAACCAGTACCGTAACGTGTTCGGACGCAAGGACCTGCCGTTCCTATACGTGCAACTCGCGCGATGGACGAACTATCAGTACACACAGAACGTGCGAGAAGCGCAACGGACTACGCTTGGCAACACCAACCTGCACGATTCGTCGAATGTGGCGATGACGGTTTCCCTTGACACAGATAAGGCACATCCGCGCTAATCCATCCGCTCGGCAAGGATATTCTCGGGGCGCGCATGGCCGCGCAATATCTCGCATGGAAGACGGCACCACCGTACCCAACGGACCGCTTATCGAACGTGCCCGGCACACTGCGAACGGCGCAATCGCTTTGTCTTTCCGGAACGGCACCGCAAGCGGCTGAAAGCCATGCAGCCGAACTATTCGAAAACCGCGAGCGCAATCGCACCAAACTATAAGAGCGCTCCGAAAGCGACCCCGTTAAGCGGTATCAGCAATATCGCCGCTCCCACCACTACGGCATTGCAGGGGTTTGAGGTCGCCAATTATTCCGGTCAATGGCAGGCGGTCAATGCCACTATCAGGGCAATCAGGTGTTGCTCACCGCAGCCGATGGTTCAATACTGAACGATCTCAACGCCATGAGCCAGGTACGTTACCTGTTCAGTGGCAATCCGAAGTGCGCGAGCATGCTGTACAACGGCTTTAATCTGCCGGCTAGCCCATTCATCACTATTGTCGAGTGATCTTTGTTGGGGGCCACCGCTAGATAAACCAATACGGGCGGGATAAGTACGGGCGGTCTAAGCCGTTGCTTGGCCTGCTTGGTCATGTTTTGAGCAGGCTGTTCCGGATTCTGGTTTGGTTTCTGGTTTCCTGCTTAAACTATGAAGACTGCTGCAGCATCGCAGAAACTAGACAAATGTCATTTTTCCACCGGTTTATTTAGGCACATTCCCCTCCTACTATGGCATACGGAATGAACGCGAGCGCACAATCACAGATCGAATGCAAACGTGCGCAGGAGAGGAACCACCATGAGGAATCGTATTGCAGCAGCTGCAGCGGCGGGAATATTAACCATCGGCATGGCCGCCTTGCCTTCCGCGGCTTCGGCCAGTGAAGTCGCACCGTCTACGGACGGATTGGCCGGCAGCACCACCATCAGCGGGCAGATCGACCAGGATATGGCCGTGTGCACCGATCAGCGTGCGAGGCCGTGCAGCACTTGAACAAGACGAATCAGCAGATCAAGTCGGATATGGAAACCGCCAAGCAGCACGCCGAGCAGCTGCATCAGAACGCGCACGAGGACGCCGACGCGCTTCGCCAGTACGGCGAGCAGGCCTGGAAGAACTACCAGGAGGACCGCGAGGATATAAAGAATGCGATTGACGGCGCGGTCAAGCGCGGTCAGGAGCGTCACGACGCTCTGCATCAGGATATGCAGGACACGCAGGCCCACCTCAACCAGATGCATGCCGATATGAAGGAGACCCACGACGAACTCAAGACGAGGCATGACGCGTTTGCGGCGAGCAGCCACCAGTGGCATCAGTCGTTCATCGCGGCGCTGAAGGACGCGAACTCCAAGACGGGTCAGCAGGGCGGCTCATCCGTTGCTACCGGCACGCATGGCATCACGGCTGGAACGAATGCCGGTACGACCGTTACTGGAGTCAACGGCACCACTGGCACTGTGCGCACGGCTGCCGACACTGGCGCGAATGGTGCTGCAACTGGATCCGTCACAGCTTCCGGCGATCAAACCGCCGCGTCCACCGGCGCGCTGACCAAGTCGGAATATGGACAGCTTGCACAAACCGGCATCGGCATTTCCCTTGCCTGCGCAGCCATTCTGCTGCTTGCCGGCCTTGCCTACGCCATGAAGACGTTCGTGCAGTATAAGCGCGAAACCAGCGAAGACTGAGCCGGCTCGCTGCCGGACAGCGTTTGCTTCATCGACTCATGAAAAAACGGTCTCGAATATATCGGGACCGTTTTTCATGCGCGTTTTTCATATGTGCTTTTCATCTGCTATACGCATTGTTGCGATTCAATTGGAATGACGTAGTACAGCGACGTACAATGCAGCGCGAAGCGCGCGTACCGTGCGTGAACCGCGTGTATGTCCAGTATTCCCACTGATTTGTTACGTTGGCCGTTCTGATCAGTCCACTGGTCAATTCGCATAATGGGGAGCACTGCTGGCGATTCGCGGCGACGGCGTATCGCCATTCCCGCCGTCCGTCCGGTACTACCCGCGCTCCCCGCATCGCCGGCCTTTTCAGCATTGCCGATGTTGGTTCTACGCAACGACCCCGCGGCCAACGAGCGGATGGATCGCCTGCGCTGCGCCTGTTCCGTCTGCGAAGCGGACTGAATTGCGGGAAAAGCGCCGTTACGGGACGAATACGACCGGTTGCGGTCGGAATAAAGCTTGGTGGCAAAACCTGCGTTGTGATGGCGCTTATGGATGCCATTTGCGGCTGCTGCGTATTATCAGGACCATCCACAGCGTCTTTTTCTTTCACGGTTTGCGATTCTTCCGCACGATTCGCGTCATCATTCGCATCCTCGCCCGTTTGCAAGGCAGACCCAGCTTCGCTCTGCTTTTCTTGTTTTTCCTGCTTTTCCTGCGGAGCGGCCTGCACATCACTCTGCAATACGATTGGCGATGAATTCGAACGGCGTCGGGCAAGCGCCGCCAGAGAGTCACGAGTATCAGCATCGCGTTGGTCAGTCTGCTGGCTGCCGGCAGCGTCTTGTCAACCATCGTCGTGCTTCTTTCTCTCAACGTCACGATTTCGAGCGTAACGTAGCGCAGCGCAAAAGTGCGCGTAAAACGACGATGTACGCAACTCCCCCACCGAATCGCAATCAAATATCGACATATGAGGGCAAACAATCCCATTATTGAGACCACAGACTGGCACCAATAAGCCGCAGCATGGCAATCAGAGACTTTCCTGGATGCCGTCCCGTACACGCGAGACTTGCGATACGGGACGATTCAAAAACCGAGGCCAACGAAAGAAGCATTCGGAGGGAATCTGGAAGGAACCGGAAAACGGAGTGGAAAAGAAGGAACCCCAGAAACCGAATGATTCCAACGGTTTTCGGGGTTCCAATCCGGGCGGAGAATACGAGATTCGAACTCGTGAGGCTGTTACACCAACACGCTTTCCAAGCGTGCGCCATAGACCACTAGGCGAATTCTCCAATTATGCAACGCTTCCCGGTGTCTATCCGTGAAACGCAACTTGACTAGAATACAACAGGAGCAGCAAAAAGCCAAATCGGCGTGTCGCACTGCTGGTTTGCAGAGTTGGGCATACGTGTCAAGGTTGTGCAACAGGTATGAGCGATCGGCTGCCTTTACTACGGATACTTCTTATTTCGCACACTGTAGATGCTATATTGCCGCCGATGGAATCCAATAGGCAACGGGATTCGGTAAGCATGGGAAAAGATACGAAAAAAGGGTTCCCGGAGCATATCCGGTGGGAATTCCAGGGAACATAAAAAGGGGCCTCCCGGGAGTCAAAGGCTCGACCGGGAGGCCCAACATGTGAAGCGGCGGCGTGCTACTCTCCCACACCCTCTCGAGTGCAGTACCATCGCCGCGCCTGGCCTTAGCTACCGGGTTC
>ENA-OQBT01000768-OQBT01000768.1-human-gut-metagenome-genome-assembly--contig:-NODE-768-length-17113-cov-1.448664_pt1 | contig 17113 bp, 23 predicted proteins | sample MGYA00242749_ERZ504557 | MGnify/ENA primary metagenome ERZ504557 (study PRJEB26092, sample SAMD00036243) | human gut metagenome | host: Homo sapiens | study: EMG produced TPA metagenomics assembly of... | reverse complement strand
TGAAAGCAAGAAAAATTTTAGCAGTATCACTTACTGCAGCAATGACACTGGCACTTGCTGCCTGTGGCGGAAGTTCATCAGACAAAGAATCTTCTTCAAAGGATTCATCAGACAAGGTATATAAGATCGGTATCTGCCAGCAGCTTGAGCATGCAGCTCTTGACGAGGCAACCAAAGGATTTGAAGAAGCCTGTGAAGAAAAATTCGGAAAAGACAAAGTGAAGTTCGAATCTTCAGAACGGACAGGGCGAACAGGCAAACTGCGCAACCATCGTAAACAATTTTGTGGCAGAGAATGATGACTTGATCCTTGCAAATGCAACAACTGCTCTTCAATGTGCAGCAGCTGCAACAAGCACGATCCCGATTCTTGGAACATCTGTTACAGATTATGCAACTGCTCTTGATATTTCTGACTGGACAGAATCAACAGGTATGAACATTTCAGGAACCTGTGACCTTGCACCGATCGATGAACAGGAAGCAATGCTTAAAGAGCTCCTTCCGGATGCAAAAACAGTAGGTATCCTTTACTGTTCAGCAGAACCGAACTCAGCATACCAGGCGAAGAAGTTTGAGGAAGCACTTGAAAAAGATGGAATTAAGTATAAAGAATACACAGCAGCAGATTCTAATGAAATCCAGTCTGTAGTAACAAGTGCAGTAGATGAGTGCGACGCACTTTACATCCCAACTGATAATACAATGGCATCTAATACAGAGATTATCAACAATATCTGTCTTCCGGCAAAAGTACCGGTAATCGCAGGTGAACAGGGAATCTGTGAAGGTTGTGGTATTGCAACTCTTTCTATCAGCTACTATGACATCGGATACAGAGCAGGTGAAATGGCTTACGATATCCTTGTAAATGGAAAAGATATCTCAACCATGGATATTGAAAGTGCACCGAATGTTACAAAGATGTATAACAAAATAATTTGTGACGAACTCGGAATCACTGTTCCGGACGATTACGAAGCAATTGAGGAATAATCAGTATAGAAAGAGGCAAGAACAATGTATTTAGCAGCTTTAGATCCGATGTCTCTTGTGCGTGCACTTCCGGGAAATGTAGCGCAGGGGATCATCTGGGGAATTATGGCGCTTGGCGTTTATATCACCTTCCGCATTCTGGATTTTGCGGATTTGACGGTTGACGGATCGCTGGCTACAGGTGGAGCAGTTGCAGTTATGCTGATCCGCGGCGGTATGAATCCGGCACTGGCACTTCTTTTCGCATTTCTGGCAGGTATGGCAGCCGGATTTGTGACAGGTATTTTACATACGTTTTTTGGAATTCCGGGCATTCTGGCCAGTATTCTGACGCAGATTGGGCTTTACTCGGTGAATCTCGGAATCATGGGAAAATCCAATCAGGCAGTCAATGTTATGCAGTATAAATTGGTTGCATCGCTTCGTTATGTGACCGGCGAAGGAAGTGAACTGTTTTTTGTAAAGCTGATCGTGGCAGCACTTATCCTGATCGCAATTATTTACTGGTTCTTTGGAACTGAGCTTGGTGCATCGATCCGTGCAACCGGATGTAACCCGCAGATGGCAAGTGCACAGGGAATTAATACAGGCTTTACAAAGGTTCTGGCGCTTATGATCTCCAACGGACTTGTGGGACTTTCGGCGGAATTTACGCACAGTACCAGGGAGCAGCCGATGTTAATATGGGACGAGGTGCCATTGTAATCGGACTTGCAGCGTTATCATCAGCGAAGTTATTTTTGGAAAATTCTGTGCAGGCAGAAAAGCAGCCTTTGCATTTACACTGGGAGCAATCTTTATCGGAGCGATTATTTACTATATTGTAATCGCACTGGTATTGTGGCTGAAGATGCCTTCTGATTATATGAAACTGTTCTCAGCGGTAGTGGTTGCATGCTTCCTTGCAGTTCCGTACATGAAGGGTAAATATTTAACAAAGAAACGGAGGACTGCATAATGGGATATATGTTGGAAATCCAGAATATTCATAAAACCTTTAATCCGGGAACGATCAACGAAAAGGTCGCACTTAACGGAGTGAATCTGAATCTCAATCCGGGTGATTTCGTGACTATCATCGGTGGAAATGGTGCAGGAAAATCCACCACACTGAATGCGATCGCAGGAGTGTGGTCTGTAGACGAAGGAAAGATCATCATTGACGGAGTGGATATTACAAAGCTTTCAGAGCATAAAAGAGCACTTTATCTGGAAGAGTTTTCCAGGATCCGATGACTGGAACTGCGGCAACCATGTCGATTGAAGAAAATATGGCAATCGCAGCCAGACGTGGCGAGCGCAGAGGTCTGGGATGGGGCATTACGAAAAAAGAGCGGGAGCGCTATAAAGAAGCCCTGAAAGAACTTGATCTTGGACTGGAAGACCGTCTGAGCAGTAAAGTCGGACTTCTTTCTGGTGGACAGCGACAGGCGATCACTCTTTTGATGGCGTCTCTTAAAAAGCCAAAGCTTTTACTTCTGGACGAGCATACTGCGGCACTTGACCCGAAAACTGCAGCGAAGGTACTTGCCATCTCCGATAAGATCATTCAGGAGCATCAGCTTACTGCAATGATGGTAACACATAATATGAAAGATGCCATCGCGCACGGCAACCGCCTGATCATGATGCATGAAGGAAAAATTATCTACGATGTATCAGGAGAAAAGAAGAAGAATCTGAAGGTTGCAGATCTGCTGGCGAAGTTTGAAGAAGTCAGCGGCGGCGAGTTTGCGAATGACCGGATGATGTTGTCGTAGAGAATATTTTGAAAATGAAATAATAGTAGAAAACAGGAACGAGGTTTTAGCACATAAAAGAATCCAGCTCAAAGGCGAGCTGCCAAGTCCGATGAATATCCCGGAGCTGCCGTTTTGTGACTCGTTGTCCATATGCGACAGAAGCCTGTAAAAACGGTGTCCCGAAACTCCAGGAGATTTCCAAAGGACATTCCGTTGCATGCCATAGGGCGAAAAGAAATCTTGTAAAGAAAATTGACATAAAAGTGTAAAGATGCTAGTATAATAAATAGAAAAGGTGCTACCGATGACGGTTCACCTGATATTATTTGGTTATTAAAAATAACCGCTCATGTTTTCTCAGGACGATGGGCGGTTATTTTTGTGTCTTGGAATCATGCTTTCCACGCACATACCCAAGACTGTAAAAAGTCGCACACAGTGAAATCACCATTCACATCAGTGTGAAATAAAATGACAGAATTGTCTAATCCATCAACTGCAATTCATACAATTTCTTATACAACCCATCCTTCGCCAGCAGCTCCTGATGGGTTCCGGATTCTTTTATTTCCCCGTGATGCATCACAATAATTTTATCTGCATGCTGGATCGTAGAAAGCCGGTGCGCGACCATGATCGTAGTTCTTCCATCCATCAGCCGTGCAAGTGCCTGTGTGATCAGTGTTTCGGTTTCTGTATCGATGTTGGCAGTTGCTTCATCGAGAACAAGGATCTTCGGATCATAAGCAAGTGTCCGTGCGAAGGACAAAAGCTGGCGCTGCCCGGCAGATAGAGTACTTCCGCGTTCTGTAACCGGTTCATCATATCCGTGTGGCAGTTTCTGAATAAATGGATCTGCATTTACAATTTCGGCAGCCCGTCTGACATCGTCCGGTGAGATTGCTTCATTATTCAGCGAGATATTACTTTTGATGTCTCCGGTGAAGATGAAGACATCCTGCTGAACCTGACCAATCGCACCGCGGAGTACATCCAGATCAATTTCATGAATATCGATCCCATCAATCAGGATCTGTCCCTTCTGAATATCAAAATATCTTCCAATCAGATTTAAAATTGTAGATTTTCCTGCTCCGGTAGCGCCGACAAAAGCAGCCTTTTCACCCGGATGGATTACAAAACTTACATCTTTTTAAAATATAATTTTCCTCTTCGTAGGCAAACCAGACATGGCGGAATTCAATTTCACCAAGAATATTGACCGGAGCCGGATCGGCTGGAGATACGATCTCTGGTTTTACATCAAGAACACTGAAAATCTTTTCTGCGGAAGCAATGGAAGACTGCAGGGTTCCAAGCTGTTCGGAAAGCTCCTGGATTGGCTCAAAAAAGGAGCTGATGTAGGTGATAAACACGAACAGAGTTCCGAGAGAAAGACTTCCATTTAACACAGAAAGGCTTCCGGTACGGATAACAAGGATCATGGCAATGACCGAAACCAGATAGATTGAAGGCCGGAAGATCGCAAAAGTCATGATCTCGCGGAAATTGGCACGGTACAGTTCCATAGATTTGCCTTCAAATTCACTGTATTTCTCTTTTTCGCGTGCAAAGATCTGGATCAGCTTCATACCGGAAATATGTTCGGACAGGAAGGTGTTCAGCTCTGTGATTTTATTTCTTGTGATCTGGTAAGCTTTTCTGGAGAGATGCCGGAAAACAAAAGTCAGGATTGCAACCAGAGGTAAAAGCAGGAAGGATATACCTGCCATTTTCACATTGATTGAGAGCATGACAACAGCGTAACCAATAATCTTAACAACGTTTTTAAAAAGTTTCACAAGAATGGTGGAAAACAGTTCGTTGACTGCTTCAGTATCGTTAGATACACGTGTTACGAGCTTGCCAACCGGTGTTGTATTGAAAAAAGAAAGTGACAGGCTGTGTATATGTGTAAATGTTTCTTCACGCAGTTTGTACACGATCTGCTGCCCCATCTTCTGTAAAAGCCAGGTGTCGGCAAGGTTCAGGAAAAATCCGCTAAAAAGCAGCAGAAGAAACAGGATTCCGGCTTTTAAGATCCCCTTAAAATCATTTTGTCTTAAAACCTTCAGATCATTGGAAGTAAGCTTCTGTGCACCTTCTCTGACATAATTTTTTTAAAACAGATGTATCGGCATTTTGTAGTGCAGTACATTCAGCGCGGGTGAGATTTTCTGCCATGTAATAGTGATCCTTCCAGAGAAAAATCTGATAAAAGGAAGCAGAATCCGCCTTAGATACTGCCTGGTCGCGCGACAGTACAAGACCGTTCCAGTTTACAGCGTCCGAAGCGGAAACGTCGGCTTCTACATACGGATGATAATAACCGTTGATATACTGGTCGATTGCATTTCCGATGATGATCGGGCGGTAAAGTTCCACCGCAATGATAAAGAGAACCAGGACAGTTGCCAGGGTCATTACCCATTTATGCGGTTTTAGATAACTTAAAAGTCGTTTCATCTTATGGCAACCTCCTGTTCTCCAATGGAAGCTTCCAACTGTTGCTTTTCAAACATATCTTTATAAATACCATTTTTCTGAATCAGTTCGGTGTGTGTTCCAAGCTCTTTCATTTCCCCGTTTTCAAGTACCATGATCAGATCGGCATGCTGTACCGTGGAAATTCGGTGTGCAATCAGGATTGTTGTTTTTCCTTTACGATCGTCCCTGAGATTATGTAGGATATGTTCTTCTGTATCGGTGTCGACAGCGGAAAGGGAGTCATCAAGGATCAGAATCGGTGCATTTTTATCAGGCGCGGGCGATGGAGCTGCGCTGTTTCTGACCGCCGGAAAGCGTAACGCCACGTTCGCCGACGATCGTATCATAGTTGTCCGGAAAATTTGCAATATTATCGTGAATGCAGGCTGATTTTGCTGCGGCGATAATACGGCTCATATCCTGTGATTTTGTACCGAATGCAATATTTGCTTTCAGAGTATCGGAAAAAAAGAAAATTATCCTGTGGTACATAAGCAATATTTTCACGCAGAGTTTTCAGCGGAATTGTGTTGATATCATGGTCATCCAGATAAATCATGCCTGGCTCGGTGTTGTAAAGCCGGAGCAGGAGATTGACCAGAGTGGACTTTCCGTTGCCGGTGCGCCCGATGATGGCAAGGGTTGTCCCGGATGGGATGTCCAGATTGATATCATGCAGTACCGGAGAAGTATTTCCAAGGTGCGTAAAGGTCAGGTGATCAAAACGGATATCCCCGTGCAGGTATCTAAAGTTGTGACAGAAGCAGTATCTTTTACATTTGTCTGTGCTTCCAGGATTTCCTGTACACGGCGGATGGATGCAGTTCCCTGGGAAACATGACGGCAGCTTCCGAACAGGCGAGCATCGGCCATACCAGCATATTGACATACTGATTGAAAGCTACGAAGCGTCCGAGTGTAATCTGTCCGATCAGGCGAGGTATCCCCCATAAAGGAGTGAGGCAAGACTGGAAAATCCGATGATCACATCCAGAAGCGGGATCAGGATGGCTTCCAGCTTTGCGATGCGCATACTTTTATCCATGGTATCCTGGTTCTTTTTGGAAAAAGAAAGGATTTCTGCCTGCTTGCGAACAAAGGCCTTGATCACACGGATCCCGGAGAAGCTTTCCTGTACAAAGTCGGCAAGATTGGAAACACTGTCCTGACGTTCGGTGTAGAGGTCATCCAGTACCTTTCCGTAATGCATATAGCCGAGGCAGATGATGACCATCGGGATCAGTGCCAGAAGGGTCAGTTTTATATTGACATAATACATCATCTGGCAGACGACCAGGAGCGTCATGACTACGGAATCAAAGATGCAGATGACAGCAGGGCCAAGTGCCATGCGGACCGCATTTAAGTCACTGGTAAACCGGGTCATCAGATCACCTGTTTGTGGCTGTTGTAGTATTCCACATCCATAGTTTCCAGATGGGAAAACATTTCATTACGCAGTTCACGCTCGATAATACGTGCGGTTCCAAAAAGAAAATAACGCCACAAAAAACGGCCGACTGCAAGCAGAAGACCAATCAGAAAGATCCCAAGAAGACAGGTACGAATGGAACTCCAGGTAATGCTGCGCGCGGTAAGACCATCGGTAATGATACCGGTAAGTTTTGGAATAAATACACTTGCCGCATCTACAGCAAAAAGAGTAAGGATTCCGGCAATATAGCGATATTTGTATCGCCTGACATATTGCATGATAAAGGGCAGTGGTTTCATATCAATGCCTCCTGAAAATGATAATTTTTTTTCTATATAAACTATTATAGAGGATAGAATCTGGGGTGTCAAAGATTCCGTCAAATAAACGGGAAATACTTTGTGAAACAGGGGAAATTTCGTGAAAACGACAATTGCAATTTAAGATACATTTTTCTATAATGACGAAAGGTAAAATGTTAATAAGATAAACAGAGGGAATATATGAAAACATTACAGAAAGATTTGACGACCGGGAATCCGGGAAAAATTATTTTTAATTTCACACTGCCGATCTTCATTGGAAATGTATTTCAGCAGTTCTACAGTATGGCAGATACGATTATCGTAGGAAAGTTCGTGGGAACCAAAGCACTTGCGGCTGTTGGAAGTACGGGAACGATCATGTTTCTGATCAATGGATTTATACTGGGAATGACGGCAGGATTTACCGTACTTACGGCACAGAAATTTGGCGCGGGTGATATGAAAGCAATGCGCAAGACTGTAGGAAATGCCGCGATTCTGGCGATTATTATGTCTCTTATTATGACTGTGCTCGGAATGATGGCAATGAAACCGCTTCTTGGGATTATGAAGACACCGGATGATATTTTCAAGGATGCCTATGCGTATATTATGGTAATCTGTGGTGGAATTGCGGCGCAGATGCTATATAACTTTTTTATCCAGTGTCTTGCGGGCACTTGGTAACAGCAAGGTTCCGCTATATTTCCTGATTCTTGCGGCGTTGCTCAACATTGTGCTGGATATGGTATTTATCATTGCGTTTCACATGGGCGCAGCCGGTGCGGCATGGGCGACCGTGATTTCACAGGGGATTTCGGGAATCCTGTGTCTGGTATATATTGTGAAGGCGGTTCCAATCCTGCATTTACATAAGGAGGACTGGCGTCCGAGCGGACATCTGCTGAAGATCCAGCTTGCAGTCGGAATCCCGATGGCTCTTCAATATTCGATCACAGCGATTGGAACATGATGGTACAGACTGCCCTGAATCTGCTTGGCTCCACACAGGTAGCAGCATTTACCGCAGCGAATAAGATCGAGCAGATCGTGACGCAGGCATATGTTGCGATGGGAACCACGATGGCAACCTATTGCGCACAGAATATTGGAGCAGGTAAGATCAAAAGGATCCGTCAGGGATTTAAGTCAATTACGATCATGGGAAGTATCTATTCAGTCGTAGTTGCGGCGATCATTATGACAGTTGGGAAATATATGACGTATCTGTTCTTGTCTGGGGATTTGACAGAAATTATGCATTCCGTGGATATTTATCTGAAATGCGTCGGTACTTTCTTTATTCCGCTTACCGTTGTAAATGTTTACCGGAATGGAATCCAGGGAATGGGATATGGACTGCTCCCGATGATGGCTGGTGTGCTGAGTTGGTTGGCAGGGGCGTTGTTGCCATGATCGCGGCAGGGCAGAAGAGTTACTTTGGAGTATGCATGGCAAGTCCGGCGGCATGGATCCTGGCAAGTGCGTTGCTGATCGTGATGTATTATTATGTGATCCATCAGAATGAGAAGCGGTTTGCGAAGTATGCGGATGAGGAATAGAAAAGTTTTCTTTATAAAGCAAACGGAATGAATAACAGCTCCGGCGAATATACTTTTTAGTAAAGTGGTTCGCCAGGAGCTGTTTTTATGCGCCTTTTTTTATACATATCTGACTTTATAGTCCCTTTTATGATTTTGTCCATTCTTATATATGGAATTTTTGCAGGAGTGAATGTATATGATACTTTTATTCAGGGAGCAAAGCGTGGATTTTGGACGGTCGTGCGGCTGATGCCGACGTTGATCGGATTGATGGCGGCAGTGGGGATTTTGCGTGCATCGGGTTTTCTGGAATTTATATCGGAAATAATTGGAAATGTGACGGAGCAGATCGGATTTCCAGGGGCATTGGTTCCGCTTACGATTGTGAAAATGTTTTCGTCCTCTGCCGCAACGGGATTATTGCTTGATATCTACAAGGAATTTGGAACGGATTCGAGAAACGGAATGATCGCTTCAATTTCGATGGCGTGTACGGAAACGATTTTCTATACGATGTCTGTGTATTTTATGTCAGCAAAGGTGAAAAAAACCAGGTATACTCTTGCCGGAGCACTTATTGCAACATTTGCAGGGCTTGCAGCGAGTGTGTGGCTGGCAGCACTTGTATAAATAAAAGTTGTATATAAAAATTATCGAATGTTGTATTCAGATTTTTTGAAAAATGTATATATCGCACAATAAAAATGACTACAATTAACAAAAAATGTGCAAAATCTTGACAAAGAATGGAGAGAAACATAGAATATAGTCTATAGATGGTTCGAATCCAATTTTTATACGAAAAGGAGCAAAACATGAACGCAGCAGAAATTATTAAAAAAGATTTGGATGCAATTTATATTGGGAATCTGAGCACGGTAGATGACAATCTTACACTCCCGGAGAACGGAAAATATGGTGCTCAATTTACCTGGGAGACAGGGGAAGAAAGATTTATTGACAATACAGGAAAGGTACATCGTCCGCTGCATGGTATGGGAAACCGTAAAGTTACACTGACGGTTACCGCAACATATGAAGGATGTAGTGAGTCAAGAGAATATGTGGCGACCGTATTGCAGGAAGCAAAAGAAAATATCGTAAAAGAAGTACGTAAAGTCGTCCTTAATGCACTGGTCGGTGAAGAAGCACATCTTCCGTCTGTTGTGATCGTATACACAGAAGATGGACGCCGCATGACAATGCCGGTGAAATGGAATACATATGAGCCGGCAAAAGAAGAGACAGTGGTTGCAGTTGCAGGTGTGATCGATGGAACAGAAAAGGAAGCATCTGCAGAGATCCATTATAAAAAGGAAATAGTACCAGTAAAAGGACCGGAGAGAAAAGTGGGTTATTTTCCACTTGGACAGGTTCGGTTGAAAGAAGGAACTCTTTATTATAAATACCAGAAGCTGATGGAAGAATATCTTCTTGGAATTGACGATGACCAGATGCTTTATAATTTCCGCAAAGCGACCGGACTGGATACAAAAGGGGCACCTCCGATGACCGGTTGGGATGAGGAAAGCTGTAAACTGAAAGGGCACACGACAGGACATTATCTGTCGGGTATTGCACTTGCATTTGCAGCAACCGGCAATCTAAAATTTTTAGATAAAGTCAATTACATGGTAGCAGAGCTGAAAAAGTGCCAGGATGCATTTGTTGCAACCGGTAAATATCACAGAGGATTTTTAAGTGCATACTCAGAGGAACAGTTCGATCTTCTGGAAGTATATACCAAGTATCCGGAAATCTGGGCTCCGTATTATACTTTGGATAAGATTATGTCCGGATTATATGATTGTCATGTACTTGCCGGAAATGAGACGGCAAAAGAAATCTTGGACTTGATGGGAGACTGGGTATATGACAGACTTTCCCGTCTGCCAAAAGAAACACTGGATAAAATGTGGGCAATGTATATTGCAGGTGAGTTTGGTGGTATGCTTGGAATAATGGTAAAAGTCTATGAGCTGACCGGAAAAGAAAATCATCTGAAGGCTGCAAAACTTTTTTGAAAATGAAAAGTTATTCTATCCGATGGAAGAAGAATGCGATACATTGGAGGATATGCATGCAAACCAGCATATTCCGCAGATTATCGGTGCAATGGATCTGTATCGGGCAACTGGTGATGAGATTTATTGGGAAATCGGAAAGGAAATTTCTGGAATATCGTGACTGGCGGACATACATATTGTATCGGTGGGGTTGGTGAGACTGAGATGTTCCATCCTGCAAATACAACGTGTTCTTATCTTACGGATAAGGCTGCTGAAAGCTGTGCAAGTTATAATATGCTGCGCCTGACCAGTCAGTTATTTGAATATACGCGAAGCGGCAATCTGATGGATTATTATGATAATACGCTGAGAAATCATATCCTGACATCAAGTAGTCATAAATGTGATGGTGGAACGACTTATTTTCTTCCACTTGGTCCGGGTGGCAGAAAAGAATTCTTCCTTTCAGAGAATTCCTGCTGTCATGGAACCGGTATGGAGAGCAGATTCCGCTATATGGAAAATATTTATGCGCAGGATGAAGATGCGCTTTACATTAACCTTCTTGTAGATTCCGTGCTGACGGACGAAAATGGAAAAACGATGATTGAACTTCAGAGTGTGGATGAAGAAGGTGTAATGGAAATACGTTGCCAAAAGGATCAGAAAAAAGTTCTTAAAATCCATATTCCGGCATGGGGACAGAAGGATTTTAACGTGTCTGTAAATGGAAAAGTTCTTGCAGATACAGCACTTCATGATGGTTATATGGTAATTGATGCAGATCCGAAAGCCGGAGATGTGATCCGACTGGAACTTCCGATGGAATTCCGTGTGTTGGATAACAAGTCTGATGCGGCATTTGTCAATCTTGCATATGGACCATATATTCTTGCGGCACTTTCAGAGGAAAAAGAATTCCTTACAGCACCGGCAGTAGAAGAAATTCATATGGTTGATGGAAAATTACAGTTTGAAGCGAATGGAATGAAGATGATCCCTCTTCCAAAAGTAGATATGGAAGCTTATCATGTATATTTTCATAAAGAGTAAAAATAAGAAATAAAAAGCAGGAGTGTGCAGTTAAAAAATGTACACTCCTACTTTTTTGTCATATCAGTTATATCATACTTTTGCGAAGATAAGAGATTTAAATAAAATCTTCTTGACGGATTCTGCAAAACAGTGGATAATATTGCACAGTAATCACATGTGACAAGACAGTAGATTATACACTAAAAGAATGACAGGAGCAGGAGAAAGTTATGAAAGAGTTTCTAAGAAAGAAAAATATTATCTTTTCAGCGAAGCGATACGGAATTGATGCGCTTGGTGCAATGGCGCAGGGACTGTTTGCATCGCTTCTGATCGGTACGATCATCAGCACACTCGGAGAACAGCTTGGTATAGGAATCCTTGTAACAGTAGGCGGTTATGCGAAAGGAGCAACCGGAGCTGCGATGGCAATCTCGATCGGAGTAGCACTTCAGTGTCCGCCACTTGTATTGTTTTCACTGGCGCAGTCGGAATGGCAGCAAATGAACTTGGGGGTGCCGGAGGACCTCTTGCGGTTTTGGTCGTTACGATTTTTGCAGCAGAATTTGGAAAACTGGTTTCAAAAGAAACAAAAATAGATATTATTGTGACACCATTTGTGACGATCTGTGTGGGGGTTCTGCTTTCACTGGGATGTGCACCGGCGATCGGAGCAGCGGCAAGTACCGTAGGAACTGCGATCATGTGGCGACTGAATTACAGCCATTTTTCATGGGAATTATCGTATCTGTGATTGTTGGTATTGCGCTGACACTTCCAATCAGCAGTGCAGCGATCTGTGCGGCACTTTCACTTACCGGGCTTGCAGGAGGTGCTGCTGTAGCCGGCTGCTGTGCACAGATGGTTGGTTTTGCGGTTATGAGTTTTAAGGAAAATAAATGGGGTGGTCTTTTTGCACAGGGAATAGGAACCTCGATGCTCCAGATGGGAAACATTGTGAGAAACCCGAGAATCTGGCTTCCGCCGACACTGGCATCCGCAATTACCGGTCCGGTCGCAACCTGTATCTTTCATTTGAAGATGAACGGTGCGGCAGTGGCATCCGGAATGGGAACCTGCGGACTGGTCGGACAGATTGGTGTGTACACTGGCTGGGTAAATGATATTGCAGAAGGAACCAAAGCTGCGATCACCGGAATGGACTGGGCAGGTCTGGTGCTGATCTGTTTTATTCTTCCGGCAGTGCTTTCCTGGGCGATTGCGATTCCGATGAGAAAATGTGGCTGGATCAAGGAAAATGATCTGAAACTGGATCTGTAGATTCAAGTGTAAATTATATAAAATGTGTTTGATGGGCTATCCTGTGGGAATGTTTCGGATTCTCACAGGATAGTTTTATTTTGTGTGAAATAGGATCAATTTAATAAATGTTTTTCCACCTCATCATATACGATCTCAAATGCGCCGGTCCCACATCCAGTACCGCCCTGTGAAATTCTTTCTGGGAGAATTGATTTCCCAGGGCATCTGCCATCTCCTTTTTCAATTCATAAAATTTCAGGTATCCAATATAGTATTTCAGATAATTGGCAGGACTTCCAATGATCAGTTTGTAGACACTCTGTACTGCATTTGGATCCATTGAATTCCGTAATACGCTGAAAAAGCGGACTGTATCAGTTACAGACCAGCCGTCATAATGAATTCCCATGTCTGCAAGTGCATAAAGTCCAAGAATGACAGAATTGTTTTTCTGGAGAAGGGATGCTTCAGTCTTAGGGAGAGGTGCAAGGTAGTAGGACATCATTTCCGCATAGGTGGCCCAGCCTCAACGTATCCGCCAAAATCAAGAATGCTTCGAATAGGATCCGGCTCAGAAGCAGAAAAATAGACGGTCTGGTACAGATGTCCGGGATAGCCTTCGTGAGCAAGGGTTGTGTAGAGATTCAACCCTGAGGCGGTCTGCCCGTTGTTAATGTAGATGACATTTTCCGTTAGATTGTCAATGGCAGGGATCATATAAAAAGCGGGACTTAGATAATCCTGCATGGATTCCGGAACATATTTGACCTGGAAATCAACATCAGGAATTTTCGGGAATGTATCTGTGATTTTGGACCTGAGATCGTCCAGCATGGAATCAGGAGATGTCTGCTCCAAAACAGATGCCTTGGTAAGTGCTGCGTCAGCAGGGAAGAGAATCTTCTGCATGGCACTTAGATCTTCCAGTATCTGTGCCCTGGTCATCAGGCGCAGACGGGAAATGGACTCATTGCAGCCGGTAGTCTGACGCACCAGATATTCATAGTATTTTTTCCCATAAGGGAAATGGCTAAGTCCCTGTTCATTCATTCCTTTTCCTTTCAGGGATTTGATAGCGGTGATCAGATTTTGATAAGCTGGATAAATCTCTTCTGTTACAAGTTTCATATTTTCTTTCTGAAAAGAATCTTTTTTTGTTTTCAGGTAAAAGATCCAGTGACGCGATCCGCTCGTTAAATGTACTGACTAGATAATTCTCTTTACCCATATCGATAAAAGACTGGCAGGTGTCCAGAACAGAATCAGCCTGGTAATCCGGCATAAAAAGACCGGAAGCAGCTTTTTTCTGCTCAAACCGGATGACAGAATCAAAATAGGAAGCGTTTCTTTTAAGAGAGCCAGATAGGTTTCTACATCCTGTGTGTCGTAAAAGCTGTATTCCGAGAGCAGAACAGGCAGCTGCGTATGGATACCGGATACAGGGCCGAGAGGCTCCTGATAAAGCAGATAATCTGTCCCTGTGGATGCATTTTTAAGATAGGTATCCAGGATTTTAAAGGTTAGTGCATTTTCCGAAGAAAGAGTGTCGGGATCAAATTCCTGCAGAGAAGAGAGAACATTTCTGACAGAAGCCTTTGCAGCAACGGAATCAGAAGAAAGACTGCCGTATGTAGCCGGGATGTCCGCGATGCCATAGTCAGAAGGAGAACGCAAGGTATAGTGAAGGCTGATGGTATTTGCGGATACTTCTGTCTGGAAGAGACTACGTGTGAAAGTATGGAATTGCCGGTCGGAGGATTCTGCATGCAGGGAGCTCCAAAATGTATTGCCAGACAGAAAAGAAATCAGAATGACCAGCAGACAACAGGGAAGGATCAGAAAAATTTTTTTTCCGGTGTTTAAGAATTAAATGAAACATAAAACTCCAGAAGAAATGATGTTGTTTCTATGTATATGATTTTGATTCTGAAAATATGTATCTCAAACGAAACTTTACAGAAATAAAACAAGTGTCTTGTCAGATGTAAAGTGCGGTGCTATAATGTGCACTATGCTGAAAAAAGATCAGAGATGAGAAAAGAGTCAGTAAGGAGGATCACGTTATGACAACGGTGGAAGAGATACAGAAGCTTAAAAAAGAGAAGAATGCTGTCATTCTGGCACATTATTATGTGCGGCCGGAGGTGCAGGAAATAGCAGATTATATAGGGGATTCTTTTTACCTGAGCAAGGTAGCAACGAAGCTCCAAGAAAAGACAATCGTATTTTGTGGCGTTTCTTTTATGGGGGAGAGTGCGAAGATCCTGAATCCGGAGAAAACGGTTCTGATGCCGGATATGACAGCAGACTGTCCAATGGCACATATGGCAGATGTGGAGACGATCCGGAAGATGCGGAAAGAGTATGATGATCTTGCTGTTGTCTGCTATATCAATTCAACGGCAGCACTGAAAGAATACTCGGATGTCTGTGTGACATCTGCAAATGCAGTGAAGATCGTAAAAGAACTTCCGAACAAGAATATTTTCTTTATTCCGGATCGGAATCTGGCACATTTTGTAGCCGATCATGTACCGGAAAAAAATTTTTGTTTACAACAATGGTTCTGTCCGACTCATGAACGGATGGAACCGGAGGATGTAGCCGAGGTGAAAAGGAGACATCCGGGGGCACAGATCGTCGCACACGGAGAATGCCGTGCAGAACTTCTTGCGATGGCAGATTACGTGGGAAGCACATCAGGAATCATCCAGTATGTATCGGCAAGTGATTGTCAGGAATTTATTGTCTGTACAGAAGAGGGTGTGGGTTACAAGCTGAAGGAACAGAACCCGGAGAAGACATTCTATTATCCGGACAAGCTACCGGTATGTCCGAATATGAAAAAGAATACGCTGGAGAAGATATTGCATGTTTTGCAGACTGGTGAAAATGAGGTTCACGTAGATGCAAACTTCGGGAAAATTCCAAAAAACCGTTAGAGAAAATGCTTGAGCTTGCTGCAAAATAAAAAGAACCGGAAAATCAAAAATAAGAAACAACAGGTGACCGGCTAAGAGAACCGGAATTGGAGGGATAAAGTTGGAGATTAAGACAGATGTAGTGATCGTTGGAACGGGAGTTGGTGGAGCGTTTTCAGCACTGAATCTTCCGGAGGATAAACAGATCCTTATGATTACCAAGTCAGATCTGGAAAGCAGTGATTCATTTCTGGCACAGGTGGAATCTGTGTACTTCGGGATGATGAGGATTATGAGGGGTATTTTGAAGATACAATGCGCGCAGGTCATTACGAGAACAGGAAAGAATCAGTGGATATTATGATCCGCAGCTCGCAGGAAATTATTCATGATCTGATTGAATATGGTGTGGATTTTGCTAAAAAAGACGGAAATCTTGCATTTACAAGAGAAGGTGCGCATTCCAGACCAAGGATTCTTTTCCATGAAGATATTACAGGGAAAGAGATTACGAGTAAACTGCTCATGAATGTAAAGAAACGAAAAAATGTACAAATACACGAAATATACAACTATGACAGACATAATTGTTAAAAATGGAAAATGTGCAGGTATTTTAGCGAAGACGGCAGACGGCGAAGAGATGAAGATCTATGCACAGGATACGATTTTTGCAAGCGGTGGAATCGGAGGAAAATACCAGCATTCTACAAACTTTCCACATCTGACAGGAGATGCTCTTGATATTTCCAGGAAGCATGGAATCCGTCTGGAGCATCTGGATTATGTCCAGATCCACCCGACAACTTTGTATTCTTCAAAACCGGGGCGAAGATTTCTGATTTCAGAATCTGTCCGTGGAGAAGGCGCAGTTCTTTATAATAAAGACGGAGAACGTTTTGTAAATGAGCTTCTTCCGAGAGATGTGGTGACAAAAGCAATCCGGGAACAAATGGAAAAAGACGGAACGGATCATGTATGGCTTTCCATGGAAAATATTGATAGGAATACGATCCTGGAGCATTTCCCAAATATCTGTGAGCGGTGCCGGGAAGAAGGCTATGACGTGACAAAAGAGTGGATCCCGGTTGTTCCTGCACAGCACTATTTCATGGGAGGCATCTGGGTAGACAGCGACAGCAGAACTTCGATGGAGCATCTGTATGCGGTTGGAGAGACCAGCTGCAATGGCGTCCATGGGGCGAACCGTCTGGCAAGTAATTCTCTGCTTGAGAGCCTGGTGTTTGCAAAACGTGCGGCACATAAGATTTCCGGAGTGGAAAATGCAGTAATCCTGTGCTGTTCTGTAAAGAGGCAATATAAAAGAAAAAGATCTGTTTAGAATGAGGAAAAAAGAAATGAATAAGATTACGATG
>ENA-OQBT01000766-OQBT01000766.1-human-gut-metagenome-genome-assembly--contig:-NODE-766-length-17139-cov-7.751822_pt1 | contig 17139 bp, 19 predicted proteins | sample MGYA00242749_ERZ504557 | MGnify/ENA primary metagenome ERZ504557 (study PRJEB26092, sample SAMD00036243) | human gut metagenome | host: Homo sapiens | study: EMG produced TPA metagenomics assembly of... | reverse complement strand
GTTTGAACATGTCTCATATCAGGGAAAATCATCCCAGGAATGGTTATGCAAGAGAATATAATGAGAGTAAGGCCTGGTGCCTTGAACAGAAGATGCAGAACTGTTATATCAAAAGCATTGACGGATTAAAACTGCATGCATTATACCTGCCGACAGAATATGCAAAACGGATTGTCATATTAAGCCATGGATATCGTGGCAGCCGTTTTGGCACATTGTCATTCATGGCAAAATATCTGCATGAACATCAGTGTGATGTCCTGTTTATAGAACATCGCTGCTGCGGCGACAGCGAGGGAAAATATATTACCTTTGGAGCAAAAGAACAATGGGATGTGCAGCAATGGGCAGTCTATGTATCTGAACGAAACAAAGAGAAGCTTCCAATTTATCTGTATGGACAGTCCATGGGGGCGGCTGCTGTACTGATGGCAGCAGGACATACACTCCCGGCGGAGGTAAAAGGCCTGATCGCGGACTGTGGTTTTCAGTCTATGGAAGGACAGATGCGTGATATGGCAGCTAACTGGTTCCATTTGCATCATATTCCACTGCTTCTGATGGAACTGGACTGGTTCTGTTCTCTTCTGGCAGGATTTCATATGAAAGATGCAGATACTGCCGAAGCTATGAAAAAAAATACAAGACCGGTTCTCTTTTTCCATGGAGAAAAGGACACCTATGTGTATCCGAATAACTCTTTTCAGAATTATATGCTCTGCAGGGCAGAGAAGGAACTGGTGATCATACCGGGAGCACGGCATCTGTGCAGTGCCTATGTGGATCCGGAACTGTATCAGCGCAAGATGATGGAATTCTTTGAGAAATACGATTAAACGGACATAAAAAATCCTGACCGGGATTTATCAGACATAGTACATAGCAGAAATACACCTTTGAACTGTTATGTTAAATGTATGATAAGTCCCGGTCATTTTTTTGTAAAGTGTTCATTAAGTCCTGGGGGTACTGGTATTTCCTGAGAAGATATGATATTTTTTCACCTGAAGCATATATACAATGTTTTCTGTCTCGGATAAAGAAGAAAAACGGGACAATGGAGGTTATCTATTATATGAGAAATTATTATCCTTTGACGGCAGCTCAGAAGATGCATCATAACTGGATCATGGATTATGGTACACAGCAGGTATCCGGTGTAAGTGTTGTGGCTTCTGTACAGGCAGAACTGGATTTTGGATTATTAAAAAAATGTATTCAGATGGAAACAGAGCGTTCAGGCTGTACCAGAGTCCGTTTTACAAAGCCGGATAAAGATGGAAATGTAAAACAGTATATAGAGAAGCAGGATTCGCGAGATATTGAGCTGAAGGATCTGTCGGGAATGGAAAGTCTGGCAAAGGCAGATGAGCTGATGCAGCAGTGGGCTTATGAAACATTTGACGGAGATAATATCCCGATGTGTGAATTTATTATGTTGAAGCTTCCGGAAGGATACAATGGTTTCTTTTTACATATGGATCACAGACTGATCGATTCCTGTGGGCTTGTAGTTATGATTGAAGACCTGTTCCAATTATATACGCATTACAGATATGGAACAGCCTGCCCACAGGAACTGGTTGATTTTGAGACGGTCCTGAAAAAAGATCTTGCAAAAGCGGGCAATGAAAAGCGTTTTGCAAAAGACAAAAAATTCTGGGATGACCAGCTGGATGCACTGGGTGAGCCGTTATATTCTGATATACAGGGACCGTCTGTACTGGAGGGAGCAAGAAAACGTCATGGAGATCCAAAGCTTCGTGCTTCTGATATTGAAATGAACGAGCTGTTTGTTGCAGTAAAGGATTATCATCTGGAACCGTATGCGACACAGAACCTGATGGATTTCTGTATGAATCATCAACTTTCCATGACGAATCTGCTTCTGCTTGGTATTCGTACTTATCTGTCAAAAGTAAATAACGGACAGGAAGATATTACGATCCAGAATTTTATATCCAGACGTTCTACCCATGACGAATGGACTTCAGGGGGAAGCAGAACCATTATGTTTCCGTGCAGAACAGTGATCTCACCGGAGACAGATTTTCTTTCGGCAGCTTATGAAATCCAGAATATGCAGAATCGAATTTATATGCACAGCAATTACGATCCGGCACTTATCGTGGATGAGATGAGAAAGAGATACCATACACCGGAGCATACCAGCTATGAAAGCTGCTATCTGACCTATCAGCCAATGCCGGTGAAGGTGGAGAATGAAATGCTTGGGACTGTTCGTCAGCATGCCAAATGGTTTGCAAATGGTGCCGCAACCAAAAAAAATGTATCTGACCGTATCTCATACTGAGGATGGCGGCATGAACTTCTCCTATCATTATCAGACTGCTCATCTGGAAGAGCATGACATGGAACTGCTTTATTATTATATGATGCGTATTCTTTTTAAGGGGATCGCAGAGCCGGATATGAGCATCGGAGAGATTATGGAACAGGTATAGAAATCAAAAATACGAGGAGGAAATGGAATGAATCAGGAAATGGAATTTAAAAATATTGTAGCGCAGTACAGCAAAGTGAAACCGGAGGAGATGACGGGGAAAATGAGATTCCGTGAGGATCTGGGATTCACTTCTCTGGATTTCATGTCTTTTCTGGGAGAGCTTGAGGATACCTTTGACATTGAACTTGAGGAAACCGAAGTGACCCAAATTACAACTCTTGAAGAGGCGCTTAAGCTTCTGGAGGAGCTTCAGTAAGAATGAAGCTGTTGTCTGCAGAAAAGTGAAGGAGGAGAAAAACATGCTGATCAGGGATATATTAGAAGAAAGTGTACAGAAATTTGGCGAAGTCAAAGCAGTAAAATGGCTTAACAGGAAAGAAGTTCTGGAGAGAAGTTACAGCGAAATATTGAGAAACGTGATTTCCACCAGAAAAGGACTTCTTGCAGAAGACTTTGCAGGAAAGCATATTGCATTGATCGGAACCAGTTCTGTAGAATGGATCGAAAGTTATCTGGGAATTATTACAGGATGTATTACAGCGGTGCCGCTGGACGCAGCACTCCCATGTGAAGAACTGATCGATCTGATAAACCGATCCGATTCTGAAGCACTCTTCTTAAGTCCGAAACACAGACCTTATCTGGAAGCGTTCCTTGCAAACTGTCCGAAACTCCAGAAAGTATGGATGCTTCAGGAAGAGGTGGAGGATGTACCTTCAGGCGTGTACAGTATCAATGAGCTGAGAAACACAGGAATTAACGCATCAGCAGATGCTTCCTGCCCGTCAGCAGAAGATATTGCGACGATTATCTTTACGTCCGGAACGACAGGAAAGAGCAAAGGGGTTATGCTGACACAGAATAATCTGGCATCTAATGTTGAGGCAGTTAAGATTTCAGCAGAACCCGGAACTGCCATGCTCAGTGTACTTCCAATCCATCATGCATTCTGTCTTGTCATGGACTGGCTGAAAGGTTTTTCTCAGGGAGCAACTATCTGTATTAATGACTCTCTGCTTCATATGGTCAGAAATATGAGCATTTTTAAACCCGATATCATGCTCATGGTTCCGATGATGATTGAAACAATTTATAAGAGACTGGCAGCAGCTGATCCACAAATCCCGAAGGCAGTTCTTGCAGAAAAAGTTTTCGGTGGAAAACTGCAGACGATTTTTACCGGTGGCGCACATCTGGATCCGTACTATATTGATCGTTTTGCAGAGTATGGTGTTCAGATTCTGGAAGGATATGGCATGTCGGAATGTTCTCCTGTTATCAGTAATAATACGCCGGAAAATCATAAGCCGGGTTCTATTGGAAGACCACTTGAGAATGTGGAGATAAGATTTGAAAATGGTGAGATTCTGGTAAAAGGCACAAGTGTTATGAAAGGGTATTATCAGATGCCGGACGAGACAGCTGAAACACTGAAAGATGGCTGGCTGCATACTGGCGACAAGGGTTATATGGATGAAGATGGATATCTCTTTATTAATGGCCGGGTGAAAAATCTGATCATTCTATCCAATGGAGAAAATGTATCTCCGGAAGAAATCGAGAACAAGCTTGCACTGAATCCGCTTGTGGGTGAAGTTATTGTAACAGGTGAGGACAATGGTCTTACAGCCCGAATTTATCCGGAACAGGCAGTTGTGGAGGCAAAGGCACTGGATACGGAGATGATTCGTTCACAGCTTCAGGAATTTCTGGATGAATACAATAAAAATCAGCCGACCTACCGTCGTATTACAGCTGGTGATCCGGAAAAATCCGTTTATACGCAGCACGACAAAGAAAATCAGGAGACAGGATGTCCTGATCGATGAGCCACAGGCATAATAAAAACCCGTTTGAGTGAATTGCTCAGACGGGTTTTGCTATGCTGTTTATATGCAGGACACTCAGGATAAAAGAGGCAGCATGCCAGACAGGAAAATCTGAGTCAGAATTCCTGCAATTACTTCTGGTGCAAGATCAAAATTATCCCTTGTCCATTTGTGAAGGACACCGATCGTACTGCCGATCGCACAGGTGATCACGTAAGATATTTCCTCTTTTGTATGTCTGCCGGGTCTGGCACTGGAGGTAGTAGCGGTGACATAGTGATGAAGCATAGTCAGCATTTTTTCGAATAGATCATTCCCGTGAGGTGTACTCAGAAGACTGGAAAGAAAAGGATTTTCCATTGTATAGCGGCAGATCGTCAAAAAATAGGACTGACAGATATCGCGGTCATTTTCAGGATGAAATTTTTCCATTATGGAGAAAACATCATGGATCGTCTTTTCTTCAACAGCAGATACAAGAGAGGGGATGTCCTGATAATGATTATAAAAAGTGCTTCTCGCGATACCAGCTGTTTTTGTGATATCGGATACAGTGATCTGTCAGGAGTTTTTTTTCTTTATAGTTTAAAAAAAGCGCCCAGGATGGCTTCATCTGCACAGAATATCTTTCGTCAGGAACTGGATTTTGCATAGTCGCTTCCCTCCCATAGCTTATCAGCATTCTTGAATAAAGTATAACACAAATCCATTTCTTTATATAGTAAAGAAAAAGCGGAATGTGAAAAGCGATTGGAGCAAATAAAAACTCAGAACCTTCAGGGGTATGAAGAATATCGAAATGGGGAAATTACTCGAGATCAGTTCGCTTCAACCAAAACTCAACTGGAAAAAGAGAAACTAAATTTACAGAAACGTATTCAAGAAGTTGAAAATCTAATCGGTGATGAGAAAGAAATATTGTTGAAGAAAAACATACCGGTTGATCAGATGATTGAATTTATGGGATTTGAAAAGTTGACACCGGAAGTGCTTCAAAAATATGTAAAAGCCATTTATATGCATGATGATGGAAGGATAGAGATGTGTTGGAAAGAATTGAAATAATAGATTTTGTAGTCTTTATACAACATCCACTATATGAAAGTCTATAGCATTTATATAACGTCCACCCCCTGTATTTTTGTAACCTTAATGAAACGTCCTCTGTATGAAAACAACGGTTTTATGGGAAAAAAACGCAAAAAAAATAGTAAAAACTTTGTGGTTTTTACTTGACATCCTCGGGACGGTTGTGTCTGGCAGAGAGTATCCCATACGGTATATCCTGAACATATAGAAATGGACAGGATTTTTAGATACGATCCTGAGATCCTGCCATTGATGTGGAGATGAATTCAGTTACTGTCAGAGGTGCTAGTGCAAATATTGAAGCATTCACGCATAATGTAGATAAACAAAAACACAACTATAAAAAGAAGGAGGATAGGGTATGGGTTTATTTGATAAGAAGATCTGTGATATCTGCGGAGAGAAAATAGGTTTATTGGGAAACAGAAAACTGGATGACGGAAATCTGTGTAAGGATTGTGCAAAAAAATTGTCACCATGGTTTGAAGACCGGCGGCACAGTACGGTAGAGGATATAAAACGTCAACTGGAATATCGTGAAAAGAACAAAAAAGCCGTAATGGATTTTTGTATAACCCGTCAGATCAATACCAGAAATTATAATGTTTTTATTGATGATAATAAGGGGAATTTTACTGTTGCACGGAAGCTGGATGTCAATGAAAATCCGGACATAGTTCCTTTATCCGCTGTTGTGCAGTGTAGAGTTGATGTGGAACGACAGCAGAACGAGGAAACATATACAACAAAGGATGGAGAAACCGTAAGCTATCAGCCACCGGTATATAAGTATGAATTTGATTATACTATGCGTATTAAAGTAAAAACTCCATGGTTTGATGATATGGATTTTCGTCTGAATACTTTTTCCATAAGCAGCGATAACAGAGGCGAATTGATGGAAGTGGAGCAGACAGGTCATCAGATCATAGCCGCCTTGACACCAAATGCGGCTGGAATGCAGCAGCCCGGGATGCAGATGAATAACGGAATGCAGCAGCCTGGGATGCAGATGAACAGCAGAATGCAGCAATCTGGAATGCAGATGAATAACGGAATGCAGCAGTCCGGGATGTACATGAACAATGGAATGCAGCAGCCTGGGATGAATATGAACAACGGAATGCAGCAGCCCGGCGGTTTGTGGAAATGTCAGTGCGGTGCAGAGAATACCGGAAGGTTCTGCGAATACTGTGGCCAGCCAAGACCATTTTGAGTGATGATAGACAGAGTGGACAGAATTGTTCACTCTGTTTGTGATAACAGGGGTTGAGAATGGATGATTTCTCTGAAAACTATATAATAAAATAGAGTTTTATAGTATACTTATCACAGAGGTGTATTAATGAGAGAGGAATTTTCATGACATACAATAAAAAAAGGACACTGTCGTATGGAGGAATCCTGATAAGTGTATTTCTGGCGTATTTCTGCAGGCTGGTAAGACCGGAAAATGTTTTTATGAGAAATCTCGCAGATCAGTGTCGTAACTGTATTTATCTGGGAATGTATTGTGCCTGGGTGATTTATCTGGAAAAGCATGTAGTGCATAGAAAAACGCGCAGATGTCTGACTGCAATTGGCTGTCTGATGGTATTCTGGTTTTTTGTACGGACAGTAAAATTTCATATTCTTCATGATCCGCTTGGAGAACATATCTGCTGGTATCTGTATTATATCCCGATGATCCTGATCCCGGTCCTTGGACTGGCAGCAGCGATGTTTCTAGGGGAAAAGGATGGAGAGAAAACAGTCAGAAAAATTATTGCCTTGCTTGCTTTTGCGGTGGTTTTGATCATCAGTGTTTTTACAAATGATCTGCATCAGCTGGTGTTTCGGTTTTCCGGGCGGCCGCCGCTTTCGGATAGAGATTACAGCTATGGTATTCTTTTTATAGTGATCCAGGGATGGATCATATTTTGCCTGATATGGATGGAAATTATACTGATCAGAAAAAGCAGGATTCCGGGAAGAAAGCAATTTTGGCTGCCGGTTATTCCGGGAATATTGCTTCTGGGATGGAATATCGGGAATTTACTCCGTCTGCCTCTGATCAAAACAATTGCCGGAGATATGACAGCGGTATGCTGCCTTTTGATGGCGGCAATTTACCAGGGATGTATATTATGCGGCCTGATACAGACGAACAATCGATATTTTGAATTATTCCAGACCTCCGGAGGACTGGATGCAGAGATTACGGATGATTCCTTTCAGCGTTATTATCATTCCGGTGATTTTCCTGAGCTGTCACCGGAACTGCGTAAAATTATAATAAATAGATCAGCTGTACAGGAACAGGGAATCCGGATCAACCATATTCCTATAAGAGGAGGACATTTGTTCTGGTCAGAAGATATTTCGGTGCTTCTGGATCAGTATCAGGATATCCGGGAACAGCAGGAGGAGCTGACTGCCAGAAATCGTCTGCTGCAGAAAACCTATCAGAAAGAAGCTGAGCGGAGAAAAACAGAAGAACAGAACCGACTGCTGAACATGATACAGAATCAGACAGCCGGACAGCTGGAATTGCTGTCACAGCTGATGGATGAGCTGGAAAGAACGGAGTCAAGGGAACACTATGACCGGATCTTGGGAAAAATCGTGGTTGTTGGTACATATTTAAAAAGAAGAAAAAATCTGGTATTGACACAATATGCATCAGACGGAAATCTGCTTACAATGGAGGATCTCAGACAGAGTCTTGCGGAATCCTGTGACAGCTTAAAATTATGTAAGATCCGGGCAGCTTATTATGTCGAAAATGGTGAAGTGCAGCTGAATGCAGATGATATACTAAAATGCTATGATACCTTTGAATGGCTTGTGGAACGATTGTTTGATACAATGCAGTCTGTTTTTTACCGTGTGTCGCAGATCGATGATGCTTTGCGGATTTCGGTTCATATTGTAGCAGAAGCAGATCTTCGGGGATTAATGTCAGAAAGACGGAATTAAATGTGCAGCAGGAAGATGAAAACGAATGGTTTATCGGATGCATCGTATTCAGAAAGAGAGGCGGAAGATGACTGATTTTGCGGAATGCAGTATGGCAATGCAGGATTTTTTGATGATCCTTCTTGAAATCTGCCTGATTCTGGAATTGATCCTTCTGTTGATCAGGATAACCTGTTTTTACGGGAAAAAGAAAATTATAACAGCAGTGACTGTTTTTGCAGTTTCTTTTATGCTTATGGGTTTCCTGATGAATGATCACAGATATTGCCAGGGGGAAAGCGCATATCAGCTAATGCTCCGGATGTGTCCAGTCAGTGTTTTGATGGCAGCGATGGTGGTATTGTTGCTTTATCTTTGCTGGGCAATCTGGAGAGAGAGACGCAGATATCATCATTCTCTGTCTTACTGGTCTGTGAATGAAGCTGTTGATGATGTTCCCTGTGGGGTGTGTTTTTCGGATCCTCTTGGAAGGATCGTTTTATGCAACACCAAGATGCATGAACTGAGCAGGATAATGATAGGCTCCTATCTGCAGGATTATGAGGCATTGCGGAAAGTAATAAATGGAGGATCCGAAGCAGAGGGACTTCGCAGATTAAACAGTGACAGTAATGTATTTTATTTTCCGGATGATTCCGTCTGGATGTTTCAGGAATATCGTCTGCAGGAGCCGGATTGTGCAGGATATCTGCAGACAGTGGCAGTTAATGTATCAGAAATTTATTACAATGGTGAAAAGATCAGAGCAAATAATGAAAAGCTGGAAATCCTGAATCATAAGCTAGAGGAAATGTATGAAAAAATCGGAGATAAAATAAGAGAGCAGGAGACACTTGCCATGAAAATGCAGGTTCATGACAATTTTGGCCGAAGCCTTCTGTCAATACGCAGGATATTGGAAAGAAAAGAAAATCAGGATAAAATGGATGAACAGCTATCTGCACTAAAGCATCTGGTCTATATTCTTACAGATTCTTCTGTTGAGAATATGGAAGAATTATGCGCGGATACGATCAGGCATGCAGAAGAACTTGGAATTTATGTTCAGATCAGCGGGGATTTCCCTCAGCATCCCTCCTACAGGCTGCTGACAGACAGAGCGATCCGTGAATGTGTGACAAATTGTGCCAGACATGCCCATGGAAGTACAGTTCTGGTGAAGATAGAAAAAGGTGCAAATGAATACAGCATCCGGATAACGAATGATGGAGATGCACCTGAAAAAAATGCAGAAGAAGGTGGTGGTCTGTCTGCACTGAGAAAAGCTGCGGAGTCAGAGAAATGTATTATGCAGGTTTCTTTTTCGCCGGAGTTTTGTCTGGTGTTGAAAATGCCACTGACAGAAAGGATGGGAGTCTATGGTACGGATACTGATAGTAGAAGATCAGAGGATCATGCAGAAGTATTTTGAAAGTATTATTATGCGGGAACCGGAATTCCGACATGTCCAGACAGTTTCGGATGCCTGTGAAGCTGTAAAGATCTGCTCTTACTCGGCAATTGATCTTGTGCTTATGGATGTGCAGACATTTCATAATCATGATGGGCTGAGTGCCGGAAAGATCATCAGGGAAAAATATCCATATACAAAGGTATTGGTTGTTACTTCGCTGATCGATCCCAAGGTGCTGGAAAGAGCAAAGAGCGGATGTGCAGACAGTCTATGGTATAAGGATCACGGTGAAGAGGAAATACGGAGTGTGATCTACAGAACGTTAAATGGGGAGCATGTATTTCCGGATGTGGCACCGGAGGTGGAACTTAACTGGATCACAAGCGGTGATATCAGTCCCAGACAGCTGGAGATGCTGCGCCTGTATATTCACGGGATGTCATATTCCGAGATCGCAAGGAAAATGGACTGTTCTGCTTCTGGGGTGAGATGGAATTTTCAGGAAATGATTGCCAAGGCGGGATACAGCTGCAAAGAGGATCTGATAGCAGCTGCACTGGAAAGTAAACTGATCGTAACCACACTGAAATAGAAGATCCACAGAATGCAGAAACATATTCGGACAGAGGGAGTTTGGCGTGAGCTGACGGAGCATTCACAAATATAGCATAAGATTTTGAATAATAGGAAAGAGGAAATAGACATGAGCGATTTTTTGACAGAAAAAAATAAAAAAACAGGAATACTGGGGAAACTGAAATGGGTTCTTTGTGGCTTTTTTATACTTTTTTCCCTGGGAGCTATTGGCGCATCGGAGAAGTATATTGGTGAAGGGCGCTGGGGAATGGCAGCAACAGAGATCATACTTGGATTGCTGTTTCTGTATCCAACCTTCCGGGAAATTCAAAAAGCATTAAAGAAGAAAAAAACTGGAGAAATTGCCTGCTGGTTTGAATCCTATGCCCAGAATACTGTCTCATTTGAAAAGTTTGAGCAGGAACTGGGAAAAGGTGCAGTGAAAAAGCTGGAAAAATTTATTGCGGGGGGATATATCCGGAATATCCAGATAGACAGAGAAGGAAATTATATTATGATCACTGCACCGAACAGACGCGTAAATGAGAAGATCTATATTACAGTTACCTGCCCCAGCTGCGGTGCAAAGAATCAGGTAATAAAAGGTCGTCTGAGCACCTGTGAATATTGCGGACAGCGTCTTACCCCATGACAAAAGACACCTTTCGGATCTGCCCTGTTAAAGATAAAATCCTTGTGCAATATGCTCAATGCATAAAAAGGATATTTTATAAACAAAATTATATAAGTTGCATATAACTAACGCATGCAGCATAACAGAAGTTGTACAAATATCCGTACATCCATAGACGATTGGGATGAAATCATAGAATAAATTTATAAAAATAGCTAATAAAACTGGATAATATGTTCAAATTATGGTACATTTATTGTAGCGGTCAGAGGAAATACTGCGGCCTTTTTTGGGACCGGGATTTTCGAAGGGCTGAACAAATAACAAAGAACTTATTTATTTGGTTTTATTGTTTCTTTCCTGGGAGTGCAGAGAAGGAGGGAACGGATAAGAGCAGATAATCATAAGGATATAATCTTTATAAGGAAGGTGAGCAATTGGAAAACTATACTAAGTACAAGCTGAAAAGCAGTGATGAGCTTGCATCAGTGCTGAACGGCAGGGACAATCTGTTTGTAATCGCCTGTAACAAGTGTTTCAAGGAATTTGAGACCGTTGACGAACCGGATTGCGAGGAATTCCTGAAATTTGCTGCGGAGCAGGGAAAAACCGTCACAGGCAGTGCGAAATTCGATTTTCTGTGCAACAAGATGCACACAGAAAGAAAATTACAGGATCTGCTGCCGGAAGGTACAGAGAATGTAGTTGTGATCTCCTGTGGTCTTGGTATCCAGACTGTTGCAGATCTGACCGGTAAGCCGGTGATCGCAGCAAGTAATACCCTTAACTACAGAGGCCATCACGGCATGGCACTTACCAAAAAGAGCTGTGATGCATGTGCACAGTGCTATCTGAACATTACCGGAGGCGTCTGTCCTATCGTCGACTGTTCCAAGAGTCTTGTGAATGGACAGTGCGGCGGAGCAAAGAACGGGAAATGTGAAGTGGATCCTAACAAGGACTGCGCATGGGAGAAGATCTACCAGAGACTGGCAAAACAGGGTCGTCTGGAAGAGTTCCTGAATCAGCCGGTACAGGTACGTGATTACTCCAAGGTTAACTTTAAGGTGATCAATGATTACGTGAAGTCTATCAGAGAGGACAGACTGAATGGATACTATGGTGGCGTTCATCCGTCAGAGCATAAGGAATTCAGCGAGCATATCGATCTGAAGAAATTCCCGGATCCGAAGACGGTTGTGATCTCCATGTCCCAGCATCTTGGTGCACCTGCCAACCCGATCGTGGAAGTAGGCGACACAGTAAAGGTTGGACAGAAGATCGGAGAAGCTGCCGGATTTATCAGCGCACCGGTACATTCTAGTGTAAGCGGAACCGTAGTTGCTGTTGAGCCACGTATGCATGGTACAAGAGGCAGTGAGGTGATGGCAGTTGTCATCGAATCCGACGGAAAAAATACTCTGCACGAATCCGTACAGCCACATAAAGCCCTGGACGAACTTACACCGGATGAGATCATTGAGATCGTAAAAGAAGCCGGAATCGTTGGTATGGGTGGTGCAGGCTTCCCGACCTGTGTTAAACTGAAACCAGCCAAACCAGTTGATACTATTCTCCTCAATGGATGCGAATGCGAGCCATATTTAACAGCAGACCACAAGGTTCTCCTTGAGTTTGCAGATGACATTATTTTTGGCCTGAAAGCGATCCTGAAGACAACAGGTGCCGAGAAAGGTATCATTGTCATTGAGGATAACAAGCAGGATGCCATCGAATTAATGCAGGAAAAGTTGCGATATCGGAAATATGGAAGTTTTTGTTGCAAGAACCAAATATCCGCAGGGTGCTGAGAAAACTCTCATCAAGCGCGTTATGGGCAGAAAGGTTCCAAGCGGCGGTCTTCCGGCAGATGTTGGCGTTATCGTAGATAATATCAGTACCGTAAAAGCAATCTCCGATGCGATCCAGAAGGGTATGCCGCTGATCGAGCGTGTTGCAACCGTAACAGGCGAGAAGATCAAGAATCCTGGCAACTTTATTATCAAGATCGGTACCAGCGTAAAAGAACTGATCGATTACTGCGGCGGATTTACAGATGACGATGTTCTGGTCAAGATGGGCGGCCCGATGATGGGATTCCCTCTGAATACTCTGGAAGTACCTATGATGAAGGCTCCAATGGTATCATCGCCATTGATACAGACGAGACCAAAGAGCAGCCATGTATCAAGTGCGGACGCTGCGTGGACGTATGTCCGATGGAACTTTCTCCTCTGTATTTCGTAAAATATGCGAAAGAAGAGAACTGGCAGGGCATGAAAGACATGAGCATCATGGACTGTGTTGAGTGCAGATGCTGTCAGTATATCTGTTCTTCCAAGATTCCGATCATTAACAGTAATCAAAGCCGGAAAAAATGCAGTAAGGGGGATGAAGTAATATGTTGATTACCCAGTTAAAAAGCAAAAGAAACTATACGTATCACTGGCAGCCGGAAAGAAAGTTTTTATCATCAACTGCCATGGATGCAAAGAAGTTCGTTTTCCGGAAAAAGAGGCTGTTGCACTTCAGAAGGAGCTTTCCGCTGAAGGAAATGTGACAGGAATCATGACAACGGATTATATCTGTAATCCGGAAAATATGCAGTTACGTCTCCAGAAACACATGAGCAAGATCCAGGAAGCTGACCTGGTTCTGGTATTCTCCTGCGGCGTTGGTGTTCAGACCATCGCAGAATATCTGGAAGATAAGATGGTATGTGCAGCCTGCGATACATACCCGGTACCTGGTTTCCAGGGTGTAACACCGTTAGAATATAAATGTGACCAGTGCGGTGAGTGTTATCTGAACCTTACCGGCGGAATCTGCCCGATCACAGCATGTTCCAAGAGTCTTGTAAACGGCCAGTGCGGCGGTTCCAAGAATGGTAAATGCGAAGTGGACAGCGACATGGAGTGTGGATGGGAGCGTATCTACAGACGTCTGAAAGAGATAGGACGCCTTGATGCACTGAAATGCCCGACACAGATCCATAATTTCGCTACAGATGATGAAGTGAAATAAGAAGCTTGATGAAATTATGATATTGTCCGCCTGGAACATGGCGGCCAATACCCCAAATTTATAATGATTGGAGCAAAGTATAATATGAAAATGAAAGAATTATTCGACCGTGGTGAATTTGTAGTTTCTGCAGAAGTAGGACCGCCAAAAGGGATCCATGTAGATGAGCTGGTAGAAGAAGCCAAAACTTACCTGAAAGGCGTTCATGCAGTCAATGTAACAGATAACCAGTCTTCTGTAATGCGTCTTGGATCTCTTGCAATGTGTAAAGTCCTCAAAGATGCAGGAATGGACCCGATCTTCCAGCTGGCATGCCGTGACAGAAACCGTATCGCACTGGAGTCTGATCTTTTAAGTGCAGCTATGCTTGGTATCGAGAATATCCTCTGCCTCACAGGTGACCACACAAAGATGGGCGACCATCCGCAGGCAAAACCGGTATTTGACCTTGATTCTGTATCTCTTCTTCATACAGTACAGCTTCTTGAGTCCGGTGTAGACCTTGGTGGAAACCAGCTCGTTGGTGAGCCTCCGAAATTCTCCAAAGGTGCCGTTGTATCTCCATGCAGCGATTCCGTTGATGCTCAGCTTGCAAAGATGGAAAGAAAAGTTGCCGCAGGTGCAGACTACTTCCAGACACAGGCTGTATTTGAGCCGGAGAAATTCATCAAATTCATGGAAAAAGCGAAACAGTTCGGAAAACCGGTACAGGTTGGTATCATCATTCCGAAGTCTGCTGGAATGGCTAAGTTCATGAACAACAACGTTGCCGGCATTCATGTTCCGGATGAGATGATCGAGGAGCTGAAAGCTGACAAAGAGAAGACAAAAGCTGGTATCACAGGTGTTGAGATCGCTGCACGTATCATCAAAGAGTGTAAGCCATACTGCCAGGGTGTACATATCATGGCACTTGGCTGGGAGTCCAAGATCCCGGCACTTCTTGAGCAGGCTGAGATTTGATCAGAACGATTGCTTTATAAAAAATAACCAGAAAAGCTGTCCGGAACCGGATGCAGGAGATGCACACCGACCGGGCAGCTTTTGTGTAAGAAAAAGCTTCTTTATACGGAAAAACTCTTCGGGAAGCCTGCGGGATCCACAGCGGAAGAATTCTAGATTAAGAGGTAAAGAGACGATGGAAAGTATTATTATCGGGATCGCCGGAGGATCAGGTTCCGGCAAATCTACATTTACAAACAGACTGAAGAAGCATTTCGGAGACGATGTGGTGGTGATCTATCATGATAATTACTACCGCAGACAGGACGGAATTCCTTTTGAAGAACGTGTGAAGGTGAATTACGATCACCCGGATTCACTGGAAACCGATCTTCTGGTCGAGCATCTCAAAGAACTCAAGGAGGGCAAAACCATCCAATGTCCGGTATACGATTACAGTCAGCACAACCGCTCCGACAAAGTGCTGAAGATCGAACCAAGACCGGTCATTCTGGTAGAGGGAATCCTGCTTCTTGCAGATCCCCGTATCGAGATCTTCTGGATATCAAGGTTTATGTGGAAGCAGATGCAGATGAGAGGATCTTAAGACGGATCTCCAGAGATGTGGAGGAACGTGGACGGGATTTAAACGGAATCATCGATCAGTATCTTACCACAGTAAAACCGATGCATTATCTGTATGTGGAGCCTACACGGGCGAAAGCAGATATTGTGATCAACAGCGGTAAGAATAATGTGGCCTTTGATCTGTTTGTGTCAAAGATCGGGCAGCTGCTGAAAGAACTGAAAAAATAATAAGTAAAATAAAAAAAGCATGTCATACCTTAGGACAGAGCGGATCAAGTTATATCCGTCTGGCTGTGTATGACATGCTTTTTTGAGCGGTTCAGGTGAAGCTGCCTGTATTCACACGCTCTGTATAAATTTTTCTACATAATATAAAGCTGCACCAATGGCAGGTGTATACTGTCCGTGGGTACCGACCAGAATCTGATCTTTATCCAGGGTAAAGGGTGCGCCTGTGTTGATGTGTTCCAGCAGATAAGTGATGTCTTCTTCCGTAAAATAAGGTGCCAGATATCCGCTGATGATGATCGGCGCATCGATGATCAGGTTCAGGTTTTTCATGGCAAATGCCAGATGGTTCAGGTAATCTTCCCAGTGCTCAGCAAGCCGGGAGATTTTTTTCGCGGAGCAGCGGGAAAAATTCCTTCACAGGCATCCCCGCAGACTGTTCCAGAGCATTGGCAGAGCAGTAGGTCTCCAGACAGCCACGGTTTCCACAGTAACATAAAGGACCGTCCGGGTTCACGCACATATGCTCAAGTGTTCCGCTGTGCATGGAGCTTCCCTGATGGATCTGATGGTTGGTGATAATGGCACCGCCCAGGTTTCGGTTCAGAAGGAACACGACAGCACTGTCAAGCTCCGGGTGATTCCACAGCTCCAGAAAAGCGGCGGATTTGGAATCGTGTTCCAGATGGCAGGGGTAAGGAAGATGCCGGGAAAAATCCTCCAGCTTCATGCCGGTATTGTTCATGATGTTTCCATAGATCACAGTGGAATTATCCGGAGAAGTGATCCCCTGTGTGGCGATGGAAACGCCCAGAATCTTTTCTTCCGGATAGTGATTCTCTGCGATGAATTCCCGTATTTTATTGGTCAGCTGTCTGTAATACTCTTCTGTGTTGGAATAGGGAAGAGCAATGGTTTCTGTATAAAAAGCATTTCCATATAAGTCGATGGCTGTGATATGGAACATGTTTTTCAGGATCCCGATGCCAATGGAAATTCGAAAATCCGAGGCAATCTGGATGGCCTGGGCCTTTCTTCCTCCCGTGGAATCAAAATATCCGTTTCTGTCAATAAGCCCTTCTTTTTCCAGCAGGTTCAGGTTCTGGCTTACTGTGGAAAGCCCCATCTGAAGGTCCTGGACGATCTGCATTTTGGAAGTCTGGTGTGTTTGGTATATATATTGGTAAACCTTGGAGCGGTTTATTTTCTTTAAATTGATGGTGGTTAATCCTTTTTCACTCATGAGATTCTCCTGATAAAAGTAATTATAGATATGTTTAAGTCGTGACATGCTCCCACCACTTAAATCTTACGATTTTGAAGTGGGGGCTTCCTGCTCGATTACCCTTTAGGGCAAAGCTAAAACAGGCTATCCCCGCGTGTCCCGCGGTTTTGTTTTTTATGTTTATCC